>JACXTT010000975.1_pt1 | contig 48985 bp, 69 predicted proteins | sample 9270951 | NCBI WGS metagenome assembly JACXTT01 (sample SAMN15532306, study PRJNA645909) | rock metagenome | isolation source: weathered quartz diorite | place: Puerto Rico | collected 2017-06-21 | reverse complement strand
TGTGCCGCAAAAAACGTGCAATCCACCCCGTAGCGAACTCACCATGAAGGTGAAGTTCAAGTTTCGCAAAAAATCTTTGTGGATCATAGCTCTAAACTGAAAAATGAGCGGTCAACTGCTGGATTTAGGATTGCGCGGGGGCGTAAAGATATCCTCTTTACGGTCCAATAGCAAAGGGGAGTGGCAGCGCCGGATTTCCACCCTTGGTCCTGCCTGATAGTGTTCACAATGAAGAAAGCATGCTTGACGCTTCGGCCGGAATGGTCTAGAACTCTATCATATCAAAATGAATTTACTCTGAATCTCCTGATTTGCGAAACCGGGTTTCAGAAAAACAATAATCATTTTTCATAAAAACCAGGTCACAATGCTGGACCATATCTATTACCATATCGGAATAGTTGTTCCTGACTATGAGGAAGCCGTTGAGCATTACTCCAACCTGCTGGACATAAAATTTACCGAACCCGCCGAAGCCGTCGTGTGCTTCGAAAATCCGGAAACGCAACAGACCGAGACGGCGAAACTTCTTGCCGTATATTCAAGAACCAGGCCGCCCTATGTAGAGTTGCTTCAAACCACCGGCACCGGCGTGTTTTCCGAGAAAAATACAGGGCAAATTCTTTATTTTGGCATTTGGGAACCGGATATCGAGGGCAGAGTTCAAAAATTGAAAGAGCAGGGCATAGGGATCGATGCATTGTTGCGCTCGGCGTGTGACAAGCCTGCTTACGCGATCATTACCGCGCCTGACAAGATGGGCGTCCGCATCGAATATGTGAGCGAATTATTGCGCCCTGTTACCGAAGCATGGGTGCTCACCGGCAAGTATCCGCTTCGGCCGCGTTAATCTTACAACCGGGATTTACGGGTATTCCATATATCGATTTGCTTGTATCTCCTTGCAAGTTCTTGCAATAAATTTTACAAGTAAGAGCCAGCTTACTAGATGGATTGGCTCTTATAGGTATTTGCCTACGCAGCTTTACTCGCGCCGATACTTTTCGAAATGGTCACCGCAACGTTCCGTTTCTACGAAGAACTGAACGATTTTCTCCCGCCTGAACGGCGCAAGCGCGAATTCGCGAGCCCCTGTGCCCGCGCGGCGACAACCAAGCATATGATCGAGGCGCTGGGCGTGCCGCATACCGAGGTCGAATTGATCCTGGTCAATGGCGAATCGGTAGGGTTTGACCGGCTGTTGCAAGAGGACGACCGCGTGGCCGTCTTCCCGAAATTCGAGGTGCTCGATGTCACGCCGGTGCTGCGCGTACGCGAGCATCCGTTACGCATTATCCGCTTTGTCGCGGATGCCCATATGGGCGGTCTCGCACACCTGTTGCGCATGGCTGGTTTCGACACGCTCTACGACAACAACTTTCATGATGAGGAAATCGAGGCTATCGTCATGCGTGAAGGACGTATCGTGCTCACGCGCGACCGGGAGCTGCTCAAGCGCCGTGCCATCACCCATGGCTGCTATGTGCATGCGTTGAAGCCTCCGCAGCAGTTTTGTGAAATATTCGACCGGCTCGACCTGGGGCGCGGCGCGCGCCCGTTCACGTTATGCCTCGAATGCAATATACCGTTACATGCTATCGACAAGGCGGAAGTGTTGACGCGCATCCCGCCCTCCGTGCGCGAGCGTTTTGATACATTCAGCACCTGCTATAACTGCCAACGAGTGTTTTGGGAGGGCTCGCACTGGCGGCGTATGCGGGATTTGCTGGATGAATGTATGCGGATCGAGTCAATCCCCAAGCCATTCAATATTTGATCAGCTTTGTACTTCCGTCGCGGGACGATCCCATTTATGGCCTTCAGGGGACGAAGGCTTCCAGTTCTTCTCGCGTAATCAGCCCTTGATGAGTGTCCGGGTGTTGCCGCATGGGCGTTTTATCCTTCGTCAGTTGAATCGTTTCATTCGAATTTCGGCCTGGTTGTGGTAGGATTGCAAATTAAGGTTTGCCACAGTGGGTCACAGCGATATATTTTCAGGCGTCATGTGGCTCAATCTCGCTGTTTCCTTAGTTTAGTCCGGTTCATTCAAATCCGGGTCGTTAGCTCAGTTGGTAGAGCAGCGGACTCTTAATCCGTAGGTCGAGCGTTCGAGCCGCTCACGACCCACCAAATATAACGAGGGCTTACAGAAATGTAGGCCCTTGTTGTTTTGATCTGGTAGCTGTAACGGCGCGATTCATTCACGACTATTTTGCACCTTTTTTGATACCGCCTCGCCGGAAATTTTTCCGACTATATCAGTCCGCAATCCATAAAACAGGCCGTAACGAATACGGCAGATAAAGTGGATGAGCCGGGGTTCCGTCTGAGTTGAGTTTCAGGTAGTGGGTTTTATTAGGGAAGTAATGCTGTAAGAATGATTTAATGCCGTTTCCGGTTCCCATAAATTTCCCGTGAGTTCCCCAAGCACATATAGCTATCTGCGAACCATCCACCGCCTTGAAAATCTCGGAGGCGTTATACCGACCGTAAGGATCGCCAACCTCATATAGCTTTTGCGGATCGGTTGACCGCAGTGCGAATATGTTGACCACGTCAAGGCCACCATAGCCAAGCGTCTCCGCGCGTTTCTGGCATCGTGTTACAGTCGGGTCAAGTACCTCATGCGTAGCAGTCGATGGATTCAGCATGACGAAACACAGCTTGGGCTTACTGGCATTCCAGACGCGCCAGAGTCGGTAGCGATAGCGATCACAATCCGAGAACACTGCGCCGGCAGATTCGTTTCCTTTGGCGATCACGATTTTCTCGCCAGTGCGGCCTTGGCGCATGGGCTCATTTACCAATTCCTTATGATAAGCTCAGCGCGCTTACCGCACCTTTGCGCGCCGCCTACGGTGTAACTGATATCCACGGATTCCATAGTCAGCCCCACAAAAACGCTGCGCATCTCGGGAATATCGTTGACGCTTATGATCATCTTGCCCGCAATTGACCTGGCTAGCGCTGCCATTTCGTCATACTGATTCAACTCGAAGGGCACACCATAACCCTCAGTGCCCCAGTAAGGTGGATCGCAGTAGAAGAGGGTGTGAGCTCGATCATATTTAATGATGCACTCCTGCCAGTCCAGATGCTCGATATAGGTTCTGGCCAAGCGCATGTGTGCCTGGCTGAGATCTTCCTCCAGCCGGAGCAAGTTTAAGCGTGGCGCACTGGTAGTCGCGGTACCGAAAGTTTGACTTTCCACCTTGCCGCCGAATGCCAACTTCTGCAAATAATAGAATTTAGCCGCGCGCTGGATATCGGTCAGCGTTTCTGCCGGCGTAACCTGGAGCCATTTAAATAACTCCCGGCTAACCAAAGCCCACTTGAATTGCCGCACGAATTCTTCCAAGTGGTGTTTTACCACCCTATACAGATTAACCAGATCTCCATTGACATCGTTGAGCACTTCGGCCTGTACCGGCGCCTTGCGAAAATACAACGCGGCCGCGCCAGCGAACGGTTCAACGTAGCATTCATGGGTTGGGAAAAGCGGCATGATTTTATTGGCCAGGCGGCGTTTTCCGCCGATCCATGGAATTATAGGGTTGTGCATTATTGCGAGCCTCCGGGTTATGCTAGACTCCGCTTGCCGCGTACGTGGCAGGGAGCCTTGGCTGTGGCTCACAGGTCGGTTCTGTGGGTTACAGTGACCGGAGGCATGTTAGCGCATGCCCCCGGTCGCTTCCTTCACTTCTGTTTCTGGTCGACTGGTGCCTCTACCATTGAATTGCGTCCAACTGTTCTTGCGTCGGATCATTGCCCAGTGCATCGATCTGGTCCCGCAGTGCTTGCCGCTTGCCCGTTAACGCTCCGTGGGCAACGGTAAAAATGTTGGCGTTATCGATGATTTTCGCTACCAGGTCACCCTTTGTGATGCCCCGCGCGGCGGCGGCTGCATCGATCCAGGGTGTTACCGCCTCCGATGGTGAAGCCAGCCAGGCGCGAGCTTCTTGCTCCTGTTTTGGCCAGCTCTTGATCTCATCTTCCGGGTATCCCGCAGTCATCACATCGACAGCAGCTTGATACGCAGCATTGATGCGGGCTTGAGCGGTGGATATCATCCGGGCAGCGGAAGGCGCGGGGAATGGTACTTTTATTACTGACTCGTTTACGAGTTTCCATTGACCATCAATTTCATTGATAGTCATCCAGAAGATATCGTCTGAAATCTCAACCGCCGAGTCCGGGATGATCTCATTAATATCCGTGTCGTAACGTCCGTTCAGGATTCCCGTTGTGCTATCAAATGTCGCGTATTTCATTCTATTTTCCTATGGAGAGCCAATATACCCCGGTTATCGCCGTGCCATAAACCATAGAAACTCCGATATTCATTCCCGTTAGTCCGGTTAAAAATACGTGTGCACCCATGGAATAGCTCCCTGTAATTGCAGCGTTGTATGTCGGGGCAGCAAATCCAGCGTAGCAAGAAGATGGAAAGGCTATCGGGAAAGTAACCGGGAGGTATTGGTCATCTTGTATGTTTGCAAATCCCCACTGTACGATTAACCCGCCGGGAAACTTCATGTATCCATTCGCCGCGAGCGACATTGCAGAGGCGAGACCCGCCGAGGTAACAGCTTTTGTCGCCTCTACCCCTCCGAGCGCCTCCGCATTGGAAGCAAGCTGCAGCAATCCAAGGGCAGAGCCCGTGCCTTGAGGGACAACTTTATCCAGTATGACCAGGTCGGCTCCGTCGTACTCAATGTCGGCAATCTGACCAGATACAGCTATTCCGGCAACTTTTGCCCCGGCCGCATCGTACTGCTTTAGGCTCTTTGCCCCGATCCCGGATATATTCAGGGTATTGCTGCCGGTGGTGCCGGAAGCGTGAAATTTAACCCTGTATCGTTGCCCCGCGCTGTACGCTGTAATGGCAGGCGCTGGCGTCAAGGTAAAGGTCGGCGCAGCCCCAGCGCTGGTAATTGTTGCTTTGCTGAGCAGCGTCTTAAGCGCGGCATCCAGTTGCGCCCGGTTACTTGGGTCAAGAATGATGCCCTGGCCCTCAATGACGTTACATATCTCTTCCTGGACGGCGTTAAATATCGCGGCATTTAGCTCGGTCGCCGCAATGCCGAGTCCCTTATTGCCATCTTTAAACCCATGCTTGCCTGCCCCGAACAGGTCTGTGGCCTTTGTTGCCGTGTCGATTCTCTGCATATTTACTCCCTTACACGTAAGCGAAAAGCACGGTGGTATGCGCCGGCTTGAAGTGGTTGATGCGGCATTCGATGACTTCATCCCCCCACGCCTGGAGCGCATCATTGCAAGTGCTATTGCACGTCGCCACGATAGCGCCACCCGATGATGGCAGGTTGATCCGCCAGACAAAGCGATCGGCCTGGGAGGCTAACGCGCCATTGCAATCGTCGTTGCATGTCAGGAGCCCGAATTCATCAATGGTCGCGCCTGGGTAACCCAGCGTAGCCGCCATATCGATGAAGTACTGGCGGCTTTGGCCGCCCAGGCTGGTCAATTTGGAGACCAGCGCGGCACGGCGCTGCTCGACAGTCTGGCCAGCAGTCAGGCACGTATCGGGCAACCCGGCAACGCGTTCCCAATCTGTCAGCAGATCCGAAGTAGTGCGCGGATCTGCCTCATCGAGCAGATCCTCTCCGCGCCGGTCCACTCTGGCCAATTCTTCCGCGAGCGCCGCCAACAGCTTGGTCAGCACAGCCTCCTGGTCGCGTGGCCATGCCTGCCCTTGGGGCAGCAATGCCTGCAATTGGCGCAGGTAATCATCCGCCGTCATGCCCATGTGACCGTACCCATCGTCGTTATCTGTCCAGTGGTGCGTGTAACGTCCGCGCTCGGCACAGTCATGATGTAATTGGTTTCGCCTGCCGCAATGCTGATCGCCGCGCGAATATGTGAGAGCAAGATGGTGCCGCCAGGCTCCGCCTCGCGGAATAGCAGGTCGGTGAGTTCAGCCGTAATTGCATCCTTTACCGCAACGGTATTTGGTATCGGGGCAATGGTGAAATTGAGGGGAACCGCCACTGGCGCGACCACGGTAACCGCTGCTGTCACAGGACGGCGCGCATCGATGTAGCTCTGCACCGTGGCCACGGCGCCGGCATCAGGGATCATGTTCGGATCGTTATCGCGGACGAACCTCACGCTGACCGTGCCTGGCCCCAACTCGCCCGGATATACCCAGGCGCGGGTTACGCCCGCCACTTCAAGCGCCCATGCTACGTAATCGGTTTTCGCACCGCCGTGCGGCGGCTGCTGGATCCGTGCGATCAGCCTGGCGCGCAGGCTGGTGTCTGACTCGGTATCGGTGCCTTGCGTCAATCCTCCGGTGGCGACCGTGGCAGAAGCGTTAACCCCGGCGATTGGCAATACCATGATTAACGTGGTCGAGGCATTGGTATTGCCGCTCATGCCGGCCACTGATGCGGTTACGGCGACCGTGGCGGAACCGGAAGTAATGGTGGCGTCCGCATCGGTGCGGAACTCGGCCGCATCGGATCGCAGCAGCGTGATCCCTGCTGGAATTACCACTCCATCTGTGCCAGTGAAAGTTACAGTGCCAGTTGCCGGTGTCGCAGCCTTACGCGGCTGAGTGAGCCAGATTGTTGCCCAGCGGTCGAGTATTTCCGCCTCGGCCGTATCGTAAATTACCTGGCGTGCCAGCCAATCGAGATAGCCATACAGACCATGTGCTGCGCCGGCATGCACGCGGGAGAGCACATTGAGATTCGAGCGGCGCAGCCGGGCATCTACGCCAGGCAGACGCGCTTCGATATCATTGATCGAGCGCTCTATCAGATCGGCAAGGGCAGGGCGGCTGAACGGCATTTACGCGGTTTTCCAGAAGTTTTCAAAGCGGTATTTGGCAACCGTGGCATCGGGGCGGGCAACCTCTATATAAATGCCCAGCACGCCTATCCGCACGATGGATGCATTCACACGTACCGCCTTGGCCACGCCGTCTTCGACCAACCAGCTCAGCGCCTCCTGGGCGTATTCGCGCGCGCGATTGACTACGGATTGCAGCTGCTTTTCGCGATGCAGCAGCCAGAGCCTACTGCCGATCTTGTCCGCTGGCACATCTGCAAACACATCAGCCCACCAGCCGCGTCGATCGGCTGTGCCATCCGGTATGCTGTCCCCTGGCTCGGCCTGGCGATCGGTAAAGAGCGAGAGGATCACGGCAGTTTCCAAACCATCCTCGGCGGTCAATCCAAGCGCGTCGATCGCATAGTCCGCACCCTGCTCGAAGCCCATGAATATAGTTTTGACGTCGCTCATGGCTGAAAACTCTTGATGTCGCCGGTACACTCAAGCAACGGTGTCACCATGCGCACTTTTGTGCCGGCAGTAATTTCTACAACTCGTCCGCGCTTGAATACAATCTTGTCACCCTCGTCGGTGTAGATGGCCACCTCGCCAGCCTGTAATCCCTTGACGCGGTATCGCCGATCATCGATACGAATAGCGATACCGTGGTTGCGGTCGCCATCGATAAACATCGCCGCAACCTCCGCGCCGCCATGTGGCACAGAGGTGAAACCGTAATCCTGGAAGCGTTCGAGATCCCGTACCTCACCGGCGAGCAGCTGCACCTGCACGCCCTGCATCTTGAGACCGTCATTGACCAGCGCCAGTACGCCGCGTCCGACCATCAGCCGTACCCGGCGGGCCAGCGGTGCCAACAGCCTGTTCATCGTACGTATCAAAATATGGCGCTCCAGTCGTTACCCTTGCTCTTCTTTTTCTTGTCCTGTTTGCCGTCCAGGCCGACGCCCGCTACCAGGTCGAACGCCTCACGCCGCACCAGCTGCAGCTCTGTCCTGGTACCTTGCTCATCCAGCAGGAAAACTACCGACGCGATCAGCAAGTCATGGTCCGCATACAACATAGGGGATTTCAGGTGCACCATAGTGTTCGGCTTCCACAGGCTCCCATCGTGTGCCCAGCCGTGTACCGTAACCGTGGCACGGCTGCCTCGGCCCATGCGCACGTTGCGCTCCCACTGCGCCCGCTGACTAAGAGTGGCGCCAGTCCCCTGATCTTCGGCCAGCACGATTAGCGGACGGTACCGGTCGATGTTCGAGTCACGAATCTCTGCTTGCTGATGTGCGACGTTCATCCCAAACATGTCATCGCTGCCCACACCTTGCGCCTTGACAATGTACCGGCTATAGCGGTCTTTCCAGGAGAATTCGCCTCTTGCTGCTAAGATGTTGTCACCTTCGGTGAGCGTGCCCACGGGAGCGCCCGAGCCGGCACGAGTCAACACGAGGTTACCTAGCCCATCGGATACGAGCAGCACTGCTTTCATCCTGGCTGCACGCTCCAGGCATTCGAACACTGTCTCACTTTCCTCAATCGAGAACTGGTATAGCGGCGACCCAACATCCGTTGCGCGAAATACCTTGATCCCGAATGGCTCGCACAGATTGGCCGCAATCTGATCAAGCGCGCGGCCGGACCATTGGCCGCTTTGATAAATAGCTGAGCAGTCCACCAGATCCGCTGTCTTGTCGCGTCCGGTAACAGTGATCATGTGCTGCTGTTTGTCGTACTGCGGCGTCACGGTATCGACATAACCGGTAATGACCACCGCCTGATCGATCATTACTTGACACGATTGACCTGGGTTTATCTGCCGCACGGCCGATTGCTCAGCCCAGCGATCCGTCACGGTCAGCTCGAATGTACCTGCGATCTGCTCGATGCCGCGCTCGATGCGGATAGATTTCCAGCCACCATAAAAGGCGCTGTTTACCCGCAGCTCGACCTTGCTACTCATGTCAGAACCTCAAGTGCGCGACCGCCATTGATGAAACCGGGGTGGCGAATATGATTGCGGGACACGATCTCATCAGCCCGGCCGGTGTCGCCATAGAGCTGATAAGCGACCACCAGGGCGGGTAGGGTGGCGCCAGGCGTGTATTGCACAATGCGCGATAGATCCGCGCCACGCACCGTGATATCGCGCACAACGGCGGAGCGCAGATCTATCAGTGCAATGTATGTGCTGTCCGGTGCGTTTTCCGCAGCGCCTTCCAGCCGGTCTGCAAGATCCGTGCGCACGGTGAGCGCCTCGTTATAGCTTGAGAACTCCATCTCGCTGCTCGCGCGAGCGGCTTCAATCAATGCTGACTGCTGCACCAGATTTACTACAGCGGCCTGGTTTGCGGTTTGCTGCCTGCGGGCCGGAGTGATCCCTATAATGGACGAGAGGTTGAAGGCAAACAGACTGGAAAGTGACGTGAAAGCAGCGAATGGCGACAACGCGATCGCCCGCAGCCCGCTGACCTGGCTGACCAGACTGCTGGCCAGGACTGCGGGGAAGCGGATCAAGGAAGTAGTGGTATTGCTGATGGTCGCCATGTCGCGTGCAAACTGAGGCATGGCAGAGGCCCGCTGCAAGACTCCATTAGCAGATGCTCGAATGGAACCTAAACCTGCGGAGAGATCCGACAGCGCACTTTCCCGCACGAAATCCGGCTGATCCTTAACAGAAAATTTATCGGCGAATGCGTCCTGTACGGCAGCGGTTGCATTGCCCGCCGCCACTTCGACACCCGCCTGGGTATCAGCGCGCACCGCCGGCTGCACGATGTCACTGGATTCCTGGAAGGTAATCGAGAACCGGACAATACCGCCTTGATCCATTGATTGAGACCAGCGGCCGCTTGGTACAGCCACTTTCATGCGGCCCTTGTAGGGGTGCACCAATTCACCCACGCCAGGTGCTTCCAGCGCATCGATCAGCGCATCGCGCTCGCGCATCACATCCGTGCCGAGCACGAACGCTTCAATCGTGAATTCCCGCGCGCGCCTACCCAGATCCTCGACAAACGGCACATCCTTGCCTGGGTATTCGTGCGATACCGTTCGGCGGCCGACAGTGCCGTCTGCCGAGCGCACGTGGAATTTCACGCCCCGGAAGGATGCCTCCTGGAGTTGGTCGCGCCAGCCTGCCATCAATATGATCCCGCCATCGTCATGCCGGCGTCGACGTTGAAGCCGAAGCGCGGATCATTGCTTTTAACGCTGGCCACATGCGCGGGGCCGTCGAGCTTTATGTTCAGCGTTCCACCAAAATCTCCTCCATTCCTGCCGGCGGTAGCCGACGCTACTGACGGCGCCAGCGATGGTGCTTTGACCCAATTTGGGATCAGGCTGCCGAGCATTCTGGCCTTGTCGCCAACCCATGAAAAAAATCCCGTGAACCACGTTTTAACGGGCGCCCAGTTGGCAATCAACAAAGCCGCAAGCCCTATCATGGCGGTTACGGCCAGACCGATGGGATTGAGCATGAATAAGCGCGAGACGAAAGTAACGATGACGCCGAGCTTAGTAATAGCGGCACTCAGACCGCCTATCAGCGCTATATATTTCAGTATTCCGGCAAAGGCGATCGCCATCGCGCCCAGGCCGATAGTCACAAGCGCGAAGCCGCCTACGGCAATGCCAATGAATTTCGACAGCATAGGGTGCTCTTTAGAAAACTTGCCGATATTTTCGGAGAGCTTCCCAAACCATTCCGTGATCGATTTCAGCTCCGGTGCAAAAGACTCGGCAAAGGCTGCAAGCGCGTTGGTAAATGTCCCGGTGGCGGCATCCCATAAATTCTTGAGCGTGCTGAGTTGTGCATTTACCCGTTTCTGCAAGTCGGCTTGCTCTTGCATGCGCCGCTGCATATCCTTGTAGCCTTCCAGACCGTTGGTAACGATGGACGCCAGCATCTGCTGATCCTGGCCGCCGCCGGTAATGGCTTTAAGCACCGCATTGAGCTGCTGTGGGTTCAGCTTCTTGAGCTTGTCGAATTGCTCTACCAGAGCTTCCGGTCCTGAGAATTTGCCTTTTTTGTCGAACAGCTCGAGATTGATTCCCATCCTGGCCAACCCGGCATTTACCCCGTTCATCTTTTTTCTATCAGCCAGGCTGTTCAAGATCGCGGCAAAGCCGGTACCGATCGTTTCTCCCGAGAGCCCGCCCCCGATCAGCATCGCAAAGATGGGCGCCAGATCCTTGGAGGCTTGCAGACCTTGAATTCCGAACGTCTTGAGTGCGCCACCGGATCTGGCGAAGGCGTACATCATCTGATCCGATTTCACCCCAAGACTAAAGACTCTCTGGATGGTGTCCATCAGATCCAACATATCCTTATCAGCCGTGCCCGTAGCTTCCTTCATTTTGGAGACAAACTCGGCAGCGCCCTCTGGCGCCATCTTGAGCAACACGCCGATACGCGCCGCCGCGTCGCCCACACCCGAGAGTATCGACTCGTCACTGATGCCGAATTGTTTCAGCGTGGCCATCATGTTCAGGAAATCGGCGCTTGTACCAGGCAACTCATCGCCGAGCTTCACCGCTAGCGTATTGATGCTTTCAAACTTATCCGAAACCGCGCCGGTAGCGCCCATCATGGTAACCTTGAGCCGGGTACTGGCATCTTCCAACTCAGCAAAGGCGCTTACCGTTTTCATCAGCGTGCCGCCGGCGACAAAACCGCTCGCAAGCGCACCGCGACCGAGCTTTTCGGAATTCTCGCGCAGCTTGTCGATCTTGCCGCGCAACCCTTCGATGGCCGCGCCGGCGGACTGCAAGCCCCCAGTCATCTGGTTGTATGCCTTCAATACCAGGCCAACTGTCAATAGTGTTGTGGACATGCTATATTGATCTCATGAAAACACTGTTTGCACTGCTGTTGATCATCTGCCAGGTCGGCGGGGCTGCTTATCTGGTACGTATCGAAGGCTGGGTTTCAGGCACGGTATTTTTCATTTTTGGCATGATCTTCATCGGCCTGATGGCTCGCGTTTACGATCTTGCCAACCGTCTGTGGCAGCGAATCCTCGGTAACAACTAACCACTCTGCATTTTGTTTATTCGGTTCGCCTGCCGGTGCCAGAACAGCAGTTCTTCCACATCCATGGCCCAGATATCCGCAGCCGGGAAATGAAATGTGTAGGCGATATCCCCTACAACTTCATCCCAGTTACGGGGGACTTCCCCAAAAAACCACCGACCACCCCTACGACTTTGTTCATATCATCGACCTCCAGTTGATCGATGGAAGAGGGCGGCACATTCGCCAGAACGGCGGCAAAATCGAGCAACACGCTGAACGGTTTATCTAAGCCACCGAGGGTGCGGAAATCCCTCGCCTTCGGGTGGCGGATTGTCAGCACCGTGACATCTTCTCCGTCGACCTTGATGGAGTGCTGCAACTGGATTTCAGTAGTTTTTTCCATGAAATTAAGACTCCTCTGCTGTGATACCTTCAAAACGCAGGGCTATTTCCCCCTTGTCCATTTCGAGGGTTTTAGCTGTCCAGGCGTTGCGCAGCATGTACACCTTGCCGGTATCAGTCTCGAAAGTGACCGATGTATCCTTGATATCGGCCAGCTCCTTGAGAGACGTGTCGGCTTTGTGCGCAATAGTGCACTCGATAAAAGGGACGGCGGTTTTTTCTACAAAACCGAGTACACCGGTATCGCCAAGCACGGCCTCGCGCTCGACGCCGCCGAAGTTGAGCTTTGCCCCCTCTTTTGACGCCAGGCGCTTGCCGTTCACGCTGACATACACGCGGCCGGTAACTTGATTTGACATGTAATCTCCCGTTAAAAATTGATCTGGTTTAACTCATGAGCGCGGCCGGTGCTGATCTCCGGCTTGCCAGTCGGCGCTTTTTCATAGCAGTCGCCTAATACGACCTAGGAACATTTACCCCGGCTATCCCCTCCATCCAGTTCACCAATCAGCCTTGGTTTTCACGTCATAAATTAAAGTCGAAACTGCACTGCTGCTGCGAACACCCGGAACTGGTTGACAATATTTGGCGGGATTACCGCGTTAACGCGGTTCGGGTCACTGGTGGAACGCACCACCAGGAGATCCGCCTTGAACTGATCGAAGTCTTCCACAAGCCCTACATCCTCCAGCTCGCGGAACAGGCCGAGCAGCTCGGCCCGGATCACGCGCGGGGTTACGATCGCCTGGCCTGGCGCGAAGTTGGTGCCATCGTTGGCCAGCTTGTAGCGCGGGAAGCGCAAGGCGATGCGCGCCCGGACCGCATAGCGGATGTAATCCACGGTCCACTTGGTATTGAGGTCGAGATAGCTGATATCGGCGATACCGAAGGCGTTGGTCTGGTACGTGGTAATGACGCGCTCGATGAGCACGCGGCCGCCGGCGTCCACCAAGAATGTGCTGATGCCACTCTTGAGCAGCAGATTGCGCTCCTCGCGGGTATATCTGTCTTTTTCCGACGGCGGCAACAGGCCGGGCAGCAGCAGTGTCTGGAAAGGGCGAGCCGGATCGATCGCGCCATTGAACTCGCATACGGCCGCCAATACCGAAGCCCAGATCCATGGAGTTGCCGGCGACTTGCCAGAACCGACTACTGTGGAATGCAGAGAATTGCGCGCAACGCCATAAGTGGTGAGCGTCCCATGCGTACCGGAGAGTGCGGCGAAGGCGTGCCCAGTCTTTTGAGACATCGGCCCCCAGCGCGTGCTGAGTTCGTTTTCGAGCGCGAGCATGTTGGCCGCGTCCGTCCAGGGCGTGACGATGGTGTAGTACTGGTCATTGCCGATCGCCGAGAGCGCATTGGCCACAGTCGGGTTCCCGGTACCGCTGCTCATGGCGACGACGGCCAGCGTGATACCCTTTGGCGTTGCCTCACCCATGTAATAGTTGAGCCTGATGTCGATCGCATTGCCGCATTCGCCTTTGTGGCGCGCCGTAATGGTCACCACGCCGACTGCGGATATAGCAGTCACCGGCAGATCGGCGGCTGCGTTGATGGCGGCCGCAATCGAGGCGGCCACTACGGTTACCGTATCGCTCGCGGCGACCCCGGCCTGTAGGCGGACACCGCCGATATAGAGATTAATCGTGCCCGACTCGGTTGGGGTGCCGGTCACGGTAATCGTGCCTGTGGCGGCCGCACCCGCGCCGGAATCATCCAGCGCCAGTGCCCACATGTCCGAGTAGGGGTTTGCAGTCTTCGCCGCAGTGATCATGCCATGCAGCATTGAGCCGCGCCCGAAGTATCCGGCCGCCTGGTCGGCATTCAACACCCGCGTTGGGATCTGTTGCGCCACGGTGCCGCCTGTCAGGCGCTGGCCAAGGATGAGGATTTTCCGGTCCTGTTGCGGCAACCCTTGTACCGCCTTGCTATTGTCGATCTCGATATACTGGCCGGGCGTGCGGATATCGACCGGTATTTCGGCAAAACTTACATTTTCTGGCATCGGTTTTTCTCCTGGTGAACTTTCCGGTCAAGCATTCCGTTCAGTTTGAGATTTTGCGCAAGTTAGCTTTTCCTGCTCTTCGGTTTTTCGGCCTCGAGCACGTCGCCATCTTCCAGACGGCGCAGCCAGTAACTGTTGATCTCGACTTCAACGCCATCCGCCGGCAGCACATTGCCGTTTGGCATGCGCACCTGGTAGCCTGGCGCGGGTTTGATAAATGTGGTTTGCATCATTTCTCCTGTTATTGGCCCAGCCATACCTGATCTTCCGCATCCGGCTTCGATGCCGCCTGATCTGGCGGTTCTTGCAGCCATTTGCTATGCTCAGCAGTGGTTTCATGCGGCGGAATATCTGTGTCCGCATGAAAAGTAAGAAATTGATCGAGTGCTTCCTCATCCACCGGCGCCGGCAGATCCACTGTGCCGTAGGTCTCGATCTGCACCACGCCTACATACACACCGGCCTTGTAGAGTATTTCATCGGCCATGAAGTCGATTGCCGTAATCCGCCAAGTGCTCCCTCCGGCAAACGCGCCATCGATGAGCCCGGCGGCTGATTCGATCATTTCGTATAAACCGATCGGCCCGGCTCCATCGCCCAGGCGCGCCGCGCTGTGCCCCCGGCTGTTGCGCGCGACGCATGCGACGCCGAAACGCGGCCGGGCGGAGCGATCGACAACTTGCACAGATCCTGCGGCCAGATAGATCGCCGGCGCATCGTTTGCAAACTTTGTCACCAGGCTTTCTCCGGACAGATCCGGCAGGCTGGACACGTCGCGCAGCTTGGCGCCGAGAGGCGAACTCTTGATCAGCGAGATCAATTCGTTTTCAGCATCAGCCAGCATTCAACACTCCCTGAATTCGCGCTTGCACAAGATCCATGATATCGGCTTCATCCCCAGCGCTAATGCCCAGGTAGGGCCGCGCCGGCATGGTCACCGACTTGGTGCTGATAAACTCGCCATTCGCGAGCTTGAAACGCAGCGTCTTCGCCCGCTTGGGCTTGATCGTGCCCCCGAACTGGTGGATTGCGGCATAAACACGGTTGACGCCCCACTTCGCAAAATCATGTCCCGAACTTTTGCCGATGGAATCACCTAGGTGACCATCCTGCGTAAGCGTCTTGCCACCATTGATCTGTGCCCGGATGCTGCGCTTCCAGCGTTTTCCATCCGGCCCGATCTCGGTGTTGAAACGTTCGCGCGTGCTGGCTTCGCCCAGTGTCGCAATGTCCTGCATGATCCCGCTCAGATCGCTGCCGAGCGCGATCAATTTGCGCAGCTTCGCCTGGATCTGTGCGCTGTCATGATCGATACGGATCGACACACCTGGCACAGCCATCAGATAAACCCTCCCGACTCGCCACGCCGGAACACCGGGGTAGTAGACGATATTTGCGCCGATCTATTAACACCTGGTGTATTGCCAGCGGCATCCACACCCAGGCTCACTATCCCTTTAGCGATCGATTCCAGTCCTCTGATAGCGCCCTTGTAACGCTCTGTCATGGCCTCCGTGGCCATGTCGGAATTCAAGGCGAACCGCGTAAGGGTGCATGCGATGGTCACCACCAGGCGCGGCACGGTGGCCAGCGGCACCGTGTAGCGTGTCGCCAGGTAGCCATTTATCGTGCTGTCCGCATCGAGCAGACGGGCATTGACCAGGTCCAGCGCCGCCACGATGGCCGCCTGCTCCTCCGTGGAGTAACCGGAGAGATCGCCGCCGGCGGCCGCCGCTTTGAGCATCTCGGCGGTTACCAGACGCGGTGTGCCGCGATCAGCCCGCTGCGCGGTTTCTTCGGCACCGAACTGGTCGATCAGGTTGAGGGCGGTGGCGTAAGTCATTGCAAAACTTACTCGCCGGCGCCAGTCGAACCACCCTCACCAGATGATCCGCCTTGGTTGGATTTCCCTTTTGCCGGAGCACGTTCAGCGCGCTCGATCGCGCCAACCGCTATCAGCGCCTCCGCGGTTTTGGCATCCAGCTCGATGCTTTCACCAGGTGCATAGTTGACCTGATCATGGATGACTGGCGTTTTAACGATGTGCTTGCTCATTTTTGCGATTTCCTCATAAAGCTCCTGGCCGCCTATCTTGCGGCCAGGAGGTTCCCGGTATTGACCTGACGGCCCCCTTATTTATTTGTTATTTCGCTCTTACGCGACTGCGTTCTGGAAGAAGTACGCCAGGTCGGTCGCACAGATGAGTTCCTTGACGCGCTCGCCCGAACGTACACGCTGAGAACCGGTCAGACCAAGCCTTGGCTCATCCAGCGTGCCCGCGATTTTGGTACCGAATTCACCGGTGAAACCGAATGTCACGCCGGCTTGCGGACCTGCCGCCCGGTCGCGATAGATAAACGCCGCATGCTTGCCCCAGACACGCGCCATGTTCACTGCCTGGCCTTTTTTTGCGTTGTTGACGAAACCAGCGCCCACGTACAGCGCCTGCAGTTCGAAGAAATCCACAAACTCCTGGCGTGAAACCATCCCGGCACCCTGGTACGTATTCTTGATGGCTTGCACGATCTTGGGATGGCGCCGCAGCTTGGTCCAGGTGGCTTGCCCCAACACGCAAATATTCGGGCGCATCACGGGGATATCGAGTGCATCGCTGATGCCGGCCACGGGATCGGAATTGACGGTATCCGACCATTGGCTGGTACCGGAAAGCGTTACCTGATTGCCTGCGGCGAAACTGGAGGTGTTGAATACCAGAGACGCGACACGCTGCTCGCGAGCAAGATTGACCAGGTTAGCAAGGTACGCGACTGACGTGCCCAAAGGATCGACATTCTGGTTATCGGCTTCGATATCCTCGTTCGGCACGATATCGTCCAGCCCGTGATCGACCACTTTGTCCATTACCTCGACTGCATTGAAGTCAACCTCATTAGGAGCGCTCTTGCGGCCGACCTTGGTATCCGGCACGGTGAAGCCCTGCGCGAGGTCGTATTTGAGATATTTGAACTCCTGAGCCACCGGTGTGCGAGGCAGAACATCATCAGCGATCAGGGTGACATCCGGATTCCGGTAGGCGATCGCAACCGCCGTCAATTTGGGGTCGATTGGGAACGGCCGGATCGCGCCGATAGCGGCAACTCCCAACCCGATATCCGTCATGTCCACCGGAACACAGCCGGCCAGCACGGCCGTGCTGAAAATCAGTCCCGCCAACACGGCGAGGGTCAATCGTAAATTCATCTGTTTCTCCTGGTGAGTTGTCTTAAAGTGGGGTACGTCTTGCCTGGTGCAATAAACTACGCTGACTTAACCCTGCATCACGCCTTGCGCCAGCAGCACGGGCGCGATATCCCCGGCGGCGGTGGTAACTTCCGCGAAGCCGATGATGCGCACGTTGGCGCCAGCGGCCGGGGCAGCTGCAACACCCTTGCCACTCGCATCCGCAGTCACCGGAGCGCCACGCGCCACCACGCCGGCGAATTCGACTTCGGCAATGCCGGATTTGACGATGTCGCAGCGCTCGCCGGCGGCCGGGCCAACCGACTCGCAAACGCCCATCAGATAATCCGTTGCGGCTGCAGCCTGCAGAACCTCGCCATCGTTGGCGCCTGACTTGACGATACGGTAGGGGGCAATCGCCCCGCCTGCGAGGTAATTCCTGTTCAATAGCGTGTTAGCCATTTTTTCTCCTGTAGAGTCGATGCGTTAAAAAGGCAATCTGGGAGCCGGTCTTTCCCGGCTGTCAGCGTTTTATGTCAGCGCGACTGGCTACCTTGTATCGTCGGGCCTATCCCAACCGCCGGTTCTCTCCACGTTCGTAGGCCGTTGCAGAAACCGGAAACCCGCCAAGCCTCGTAAGAACCCTGATCAGGATGCTTACGGCGCCAGACATGTGCCGGTCTCTCCCGGCTGTCACTCTGGCGCCCTAGGTTCCGTTTCGCTTGGAGGACGGCCCGGCTTTCGTCTCGTTTCCTACCCTTGAGTTGGGTAGCAGCTATTGATCTTGCCTCACCCTAGCTGACGGGCTTTTAGTGGCAAGGACTCGTTACTACTGCAATTCATACCCTGATCGATATTTGCGCCGGGCCAGCGCCTACGGTTTAGGTTCGATCAGACCTATCACATTGACGGGTATCCGTAGCACCCACCTCTCCTTGGTATCCTATTTAGTGACGTGATTCACCGCCTGGGCAATGCTGACGTTTTTCCCAAGCGCGGCCTGTTCTGCCTGGTACTTGGTGGCCGCTTCGCTGATCGCCTTGGGGTCGTTGCGGTCCAGCTCGTTTCCGCTAGGCTGTTTGCCCCGCGTCTGTGTTCCCGACAATGCCGCGATCGGCTGCGCGGTGGCGATGTAGTCTTTCAGCGCAGACAGATCCTTCGATGCTAATCCACGCGCCCACTGTTCCTGGGCGGGCAGCAGGCGGCCATCCGCCAGAGCGACGGTCACCAGGCTATCGATTTCGCGGCTGTTGACCTCGGCGCGCAGTGCGGCCAATTCATTCTGGACTGTCGCCATGGTTTCGGTTGGCACGTACTTCGCGGGATCTGGCACCGCAATCTTGAGCGCCGCAATTTCGCCATTGCGAGCCGCAAGCAACACCGGCAGACTGAAGCCTGCTGCGACCGCTTCCGGGTTTCCTGCTTTGATGACGTCGGCCGCCTTTTGCAGCTCAGCAGCGACTTCTTCAGGCGTTGCCAAGGCGGGCAAATTCAAAAGCCAGCGAAGGTTACTCAGAAGATCTTCGTAATCCATTTTTAATCCCTTCTCCTTTTGGTTGAGAAAAAGCTGAGATGCAGCCTGGAGAACAACCTCATCCATGCCGTCTAGGGCAGGGTTGTTCGTGAGCGCGGCGTTAAAGAGTCCCTGGATCGCCCCAGTCTTTTTGTCGTAGCTGAAAACGGGCGAGATATAGCGGTATTCACCAGCTGAAATCATGCCAGTCGCACGCGTTGTCCATTCCACATCGATGGCGTAGAGGCCGTCCCCTTCCCGCCATTCCAGCGCCTTGAACCATCCTGCTGCGGGCGCAGGTTGACCGTTCTCAGCCGCCATGAGCGACTGATGCTCGTAGTCGATCACAAGGCGATTGGCCTGTGCGGAAACTTGGGTAATGATGTTTCCTGCCAGCGCCTCATCGATATACCAATGGGGCGCGTCCTTCGGACGGCCGTCGGTTGCACGAAACTCGCCAGCGGGGAAAAGTTGTATTTCGCGACCAGCGCTCAGCTCTGCTGAGCAGGCAGCGATGCCAATTGCAATGGTAGACGGTGAGGTTTTGCGACTCATGCCGCCATTGTGGCGGGGGCGGGATGAGGAGTTAAGGCGGAAGGGTTTCCGCCCCGATTGAGCGGGGAACAACATCAGGCTATCACCTCAAAAAGATCATCGTCAACCGCTACCGGTGCAAAATGTAGAGACAGCTCTGCTTTTCAGGGCCGCTGCGAACCGATTTAACGGGGGTCTAACGCGGGTAACGGGGATCTCCCGCTACATAGACCGCCACTACGACCGCTCAGGCCCGCAAAACCGCTTATTTCGCGCCGGAAATCCTCCGGGAGCCCCTCGATCTTCTCCGCAAGCATCTTGTCCAGATTTTGCTGCCGGCCGCCTGGCGGGTAATGGAATGCCGGATCTACGCCAAGCGGGATCTGCTGCACCTCGCCCGTGCGCTTGTTGATGTATGTGTACTCCGGGACCGTCGGTGCCTCGCCCACGCTTAACCCGCGCCGCTCCATCATGCCCTGGCTCAACTGGATTACCCGGCACTTGCAGCCCCACGCCTTGACCGGCATGTGCGCCTGCCAGAAAGGATGATCTGCCGGCAGTATCAGTCCATCCCACGCGGCGTGCTGCAGCCGTGGATGTTCCGAGTTGTTGCCGGAATACTGCAGATAAGGAAAGCTCGTCTTGCTTGTCTGGATGCGCTCCCACTGCCCTTCCGAGTGGGCGGTGCGCAGATTGGTGTCGTAGATAGTCTTGAGGCGGCGCGTGCTGCCGAGCTGGACCATCTTGATTTCGCCCGTATCGGGATCGGCCATCTCGGATTTACCCCACCAGCCTTTTTGTACCAGGAGCGATTTAAGGTTTCTTCGGAAATCGGCGAAGGTGGTGCCGTCGGCCAGCGCGCCATCGACGGCTGCGCGGATGTCGCGCAGGATGTCGATCTGCATGGCCTTCGCCACCGTGAACGCCGCCTGATGCTCTTGCTGCCACACGTCCTGCCAGTTGAAACCGATCTGGTATCCCTTTTGGCGAAAGTACTCGATCGCCTCTTTAGGCGGCAGCGCTTTCAGTTCAATCATGCGCTGATCATCAGATTACGCGGCTGGCCCGGACCGTAAGCTCGCCTTCCACGACGCCCACGTTCGGCTCAGCGGACTCCCAGCGCCAGCGCCACTCTCCCGCCTTGTCGAGCGCGACATCGGCGTGATAGACACCGTCTCCATCCTTCTTGATCGCCGCATCCACGCCATAGGCAAGCGTGTACATCACCGTGGCCGGCGGCCGCACCTTGAGCCGCAGCGTGCCGGGATCGATGAGCAGATTTGTGGCGCAGTCGGTCACTGATACCGATATACGCACCACGGAGCCGATCAGGTAGCTAGACATAGGTAATGGGGCGAACAAAGCCGCGTAGTCTGACGCCGGCGAGAGCATGACCGGTCTCCAGTCGCGCAGACAGGTGAATATCCGCCGCATTGAAGTTAACGTTACCCGCGATATTGGCCTGGGTAACGTTTGCAACTTTCAGCAAGTGAGACTGGACGATAACCGGAGACGTCACAAGATTTGCCTGCATCAGGTTAGAAATAGACAAATCGATTGTGGGCACGGATATCGATACAGTGCTCAAAACATTTTTCTGGACTGCATTATCGACCGTCAGATCGATCGGATACGCAGTCGTTTTGAACATCCAAACGCCAGCATCGCGAGAACCATCCCCTGCAATGCTATCCAAAGCAATAAGTGCTCCAACTTCAGGCACATATTTAAGTTTACCAAGGACAGGAGTTGAAGGCAGACCGTATGGTCGTGATCCAGCCGGAGTTATTTTGTCAACTGTCCATGTTGTTGCCGCCCAGCCTGTGCCGGAATTATATGCAGGAATATTGATGCGATACACTACCCCGGTATCGGGCGCTGTTCCGCCCCATAGCCAAATACAGTCGTTTATATCATCATAAGCCGCGCCGTACGGGCATTCAGCGGGAAGCGACGGATTCGGATTCATATCGAAGGGTGTGCCGTCGCTGCTGTACACCAGTCTAATAGGGTCTGGGTTTATTCCTGGACCTGATACGTTTTTAGCAATAAGTTCTGCTTTGGTGTAAGAGTCATTTTTAGCGAACGCGTTACCGTACAGAAAGCCTCGGGAGGGGTCGTATACCATCCATCCCTCAAACACAACTATATTGCCGCTACGCCCGTAATACTTACAGGTATCATTTTCTCCCGCACGAACATCACCGAATTCATACCTATAGTAAAATGGAAAGCCTGAACCAGCATCCACAAGGATGAAAACGACATCTTTCCCACCTATCACCGCGGCCGCAGATTTCCCGGAACCGTGCCCCAGGTAATCTATGGCGTATGTATCTGTTCCACCAACCGCACTGGTTGGAACATTATCGCGTCTGTGCCGCCATGCATTCAGTCCAAGCCTTGAAGGGTCCATCCCCGAGCCATCGCTGCCGCCGACTTTTGTGCTATCTTTTTTGGTAAGGTCATAGACCCATGGTGCGACGCGCCGGGGAGTCCCTCCATTATTTTCAAGAGGTGGTCCACCGCTTGGCAGCGCAGCGCCACCAAACGTACAAAACATATTATTGACCCGAAGCCAGACATTATTTTGGTAAGTGTGGCTCGACTGAGGCCCATTTTTATCGACTATGTATTGCGTAGCTGGATTGCCATCCACGGCGGATGGCAGAGACATTTGCTCCCAGGCGCCGCTATCCGCATTCCATGCATAAAGTTGGTTCCCGGAATAATTCGCATGACCACCACCCCAAAGCAGCATTCGGCCATATGTATGATCGAATGCAAAACTTGACCATGGGACGATTACCCTTAAATGGTCAACCGCTCCCCCAGCTCCATACGGCCTATCCGCTGGGAGCATCTGGCAATCCAGATACCGGGTTGTATTGACCTGCACCCAAGTGTTCAGGGGTACCTCTGCGAGTACTCTCTTCAGGCGACCATAGGGATTAAGGGAGACAGCCGAAACGACATTTACCTGAGCCAGCGAGTCGACAGCAAGAGTCTGCGTGCGGGTCACCTGAAGGGTAGAGACCGAAGTGACCTGTACCAGGCTTTCCACGTACAGGTTCCCGCTGACCCCGATCACCAAGGTGGATACGGCATTGCTTTGGGTCAGATTGCTAACGGCAAGATTGATGGCCGGAGACACAAAGACTTGTAGTGGATTGGTGCCTAAGGACGCTAAATCCACGTCGCTCAGCGCTCCCTCATACACCTGCGCAGTGATGCAGGCGCACGATGCGCTGGCGTTGCGCATATAAAAAGTGCCGCCCCCGCCTACCGCGCCAGGGTCTGGAACCCATGCTACATCTGTTGCAACTGCCACGCCATCCAGGAAAATGTCGATCTTCCCAGCGGACTTGCGAAAGCGAAGCGCTATATGGTGGACGGTACCATTGGTAATGCCAAGTTGGTTTAGCGAACCGCCGCCGCCCCACCAGGTGCCGAATCGCAGGGAAATAACATTTATATCCCATGGCTCCGACTGCAGATACCAACCATAGGGACCAACGTATTGCGCTAATACCGATGAGCCAGTCGTATCGACCTTGCCATACCAGGCAATCGTGATACTGTTATTGTAGGGATCGATCGTCGCTTGCGGCGTAGCCCATGTTGTGTAACCAGAATCCGGAACGTAGGCCACACCTTGCGGCAGGCTCGTAGTCGAGCCCACGCTCCCGCCGGGCGAGACATTTAACGCCTGCTCCTTGAGCGAATCCGAGGGCAGCAGCGCCCAGCGCAGATACTGCCCGATCGGATGTGTGGTGTTGATCGTCACGACTAGATCGGTTGATTGCTGGTATACGTAAAGCTTGGGATGTTGACGTTGTTACCGGCAGGTATGGATTGATTGGAAGTCTCTTTCGTGACAGCCAGGACCCTGCTCACGCCGTCGGTCAGAGCCACGTGTAAATCTGGCGTTGCGCCGCTTGGGGCCGTGGCCGGGACTCCGTCTTTTTTGACGACAGTCAAGACGTGCGGCGCGCCATCGCCGCCCGACAGCGCGTAATCGCCTGGCGCCATCGCGACTTCCGCTATCTTGTTGCCAACGACAGTCGCGTAACTGTCATTCGCAGCGTATGCCTTGATGAGCAGCATTTTTGACGCTTGGTTCTTTATGACATTGAGGCCGCCCTCAAGCACGTCTATATGGGCATATTTAGCCATCGGTATTTCTCCTATTTGAGTCGATTATTAAAGCCTGTTGCATCGCCTTCTCGAAAAACCGCCATGGCAGATATTTGTCGTCAACGATGTTTTCGTATGACCGCCGGCAGTGACCCGGGCCGTCGAACGGCTTGACAGCCACGTTTATGGCGATTTCCAGATAGCGGTACACAGGAATATGGTCAAGCCGATAGCAGCGCGATGAAAGCGTTTCATGGGGCGAGCCGGCCAGGATCGAGTTGGCCAACAGGTCAAGAGCGTAGGCGACGTAAAACGCCCAGGTGTTAATCCTGCTTACTATTCCAATCCGTTTAACGGACATTGACTCGCCCCCATACCCGCGCGGCAAACTGCCCCTGAGCCAGCGCCTCGGCCAAGGCGGCGGTATCCATGCCCTTGACCAGTTCCGGCAGCTTTGCCTGAAAATCCTCAAAACTTTCGCTGGAAGCCGCCAATGCCACGATGGGCGCTATCAGCGGATCTGTGACGCGCTCCCAGTCGCCAGCCAGCTCATTCGCGAGCACGTCAAACTCATCCTGATCCGGTTGCGTGGTGGCGGCCGCGATCCTTGTCGCGGCCGCAGGTGGTGCGTCCGGCACCTGCGGCTGAGCCCTGGTCAACACGGGCTCTCCATCCGCCGGGATAGGGATGCGCAACTTGTCATTGATCCAGGTTGCCGGGATCTGTACGCCCACGTTCACCAGGTTAGGCAGCGCATCCGCCAGCAGCTTGAAGTCTTCCGGCTCGCGCACGTCGAACACTAGGCGCGCGATCCGACGGGGATCTTCCACGCCGCCGACATTGAGCGCCTGGAGCGGATAGATCAGATCCCGCGTGAGCGTGCCGGCGAGCTGGATGGCATCGGATATCGTCAGATCATGCCGCACCTCGTTATGCACCTGGCCGAGCGCATTGGTGCTGCTCTTGCCGTCGGCCTGGCTTGTGAGCGTGCCACCGAGTATTGCTTTGCTTTGCGAGCGCTCGCACCAATCGATCATGGCCTGGAATGGATCATGGCTTCCCTTGGCGGCTTCCTTGAAATCGATCATCATCCCTTCAGGGATGATCCCGGCCGCATCATGGCCGATCTGCATTACAGCGCGAAGCAAGGTTGCTTTTTCGTCCTCGTCAACGCCTTGAGGGTAAGTGCCCAGGCGCAGTGGTAGGCCATAGATTTCCAGAAACTCTGCCAAATCGCGCACCGAGTAATTCTTGAACAGGAATGGCCAGGCGAGAACTCGATGCAAACCAGCCCGCGAGATGTAGCCTGATTTGGCTTTGTGGATGTGCTTGATCCAGCCGAACGGCTGCAACTCGGCGCCATCACGCGTCATGTCGCGCAGGCGAATCTGCGTATGTGTTTCCCAATCGGTCTGAAACCAGCTCTGCGGCCGGTGCGTGATGGCTTTCGGCATCCACTCCGAACCCAGCAGTTGCCACTCGATCTCCAGGCATGCAAAACCATGGCCGATGGCATCCAGCGCATCAAGTATCACGTCCTCGAAGTTGGGCACATCGAGCAGCAGCTCCTTTAGGTATGCGGCCGCCTTCTTTTCCTTGGCCGACGGGTTGCGCGGCGGCACGATATCCCAGTCCACCGTGAGCAGCGCGCGTTTGCGTTTGCTCATCTCAGCGTAGATATGAGCGTCCTTTTCTTCCATGTCCAGGAATAGCTCATGCTGTGCAATGATGGCGCCAAGCTCGGCACTTTCCATGATCCTTGCCAATTTGGCCACGGTCAGCCCTTGGCTTGGATGGCCCGCAAAATGACGGCTAAGCATTGCCACGCGTGCCGTTTGCGGCTCTTTGATCAATCCGGTTTTTATCGGATTGCCGTTGATATCCACGATGGCTACCATGCTCCCGCTCCCGTTAGCTCATCTGCATCGCTGCCGCTGCGCGCGCTTTGATAGGCCATGCCGGCACCGCGTGTGACAGCAGCCATCCACAGCATTTGGAGCGCATCTGGACCGTCATCATGGTCCGCCTTGGGGAAGTGTCTGAGCTGATCGATCAGCGTTGCCTGGGATGGATGCAGCCGTATCAGGCCGTTGGCCATGTGTGGCTGCAAGGATTCAATGCGCAGCAGCTTGTCGGCATGCGGTATCACGGCGCGCGCCGGCACGGGGGTGCCCCGCTTCGCGCTGCGCGTGACCAATTCCGTGCGGAGGAACTCCTGGAATTGCACCGTTTCGACCACCCAGAGGCGGCAGCGGTATTCCACATGTAGCGTAATGATGTCCTCGATAATCTTGTCCGGCACGCGCTTTTTGATCAATGCCTCGACCACGTCCAGGATACCGGTGCTACGATTGAAGCCGCCGACCAGTAAAGCGGAAGGGTCGCGGCTCGCGCCTTGTTTGCCCAGACTGGGGTCGCACGCGCCGTAGAATGTCCACTCGGAAAGACGATTCACCCAGAACTGGATAACGTTGGCGAACGGGGCATCATCGCCCGAGACCGGGTCGTTTTGCTGTTCGCTGTCGAAAGCGGCGCGGCCGTCGCGTGCCCGCTTGACCATGAGCTTGTAGAGCGGCTGGGCCGCTGGCCATGACACGACCGCGCCCGCATCCATTTCTGTCGAGCGCTCGGCGTAGAACGCCCGCGCGGCCTCTTCGCCCACGTTGAGCAGCAGCTCTTCCCACTTGTCCCACAGATCCATCCTGTGCGGCCACTCGATCACGGCTTTGAACTTGCGCGACTTCCACAGCGGGTTCTTGAGCAGCCGTGCCAGTACCGAGTCGTAGTGCAGTATGGTGCCGATATCGATCACGTCCATACTGTCATCGGCCGGGCCGAGCGAGAGCACGGTTTTTTTGAGCCAGGATTCAAGCTTGTCGCGCTGCTCGGGGCTCCGCACGTTTTCATCGTTTTCAAGATCGTCGCAGATTGCAAGGTCAGGGCGGTGCGGACCGTGGCGCAATCCGCGCATGCGCTTGCCCGCCCCGAATGCCTGCACCTTGGCATCATTGGCCGTAACGATGATACCGACCTGCCATACCCGGCCTCTGCCGGTTGCCTCGGGGTAATCCATGATTAAGCGTGGATTGAACTCCAGCTCTGCCTTGATCGCCTCCAGCATGGGGAGCGCCTGGTCGAGGGCGTCCATGATGATCACGGGGAAGCGCTTGCGGCCGGTGATCAGGCAGAAGAGCACGAAGATCTGGGTGACAATGGTGGACTTCGCGTTACCGCGTGGCGCCGCGATTGCATCATGATCGCCCACGCCGTTATCCACGATCTCTAACAGGCGCTTGTACAGAAAATTATGCAGCTCGGCGTTGGGAAATTTGATGTAATGCGGAAAGTAGGTGCGCGCGAAGAATTCCAGGTCGCCGTTGGCTTTTTCCCGGCGCGCCAGGCGTGCCTTGGGATCGGGCGCAAAGCCGTCTACACCGGCCTCGATCTGGCGCCGGTACTCGGCGGCCAGGTTGACGATGCCGTCAAGAAACTCGCGGCGTGCGGAACGGTTAGCCATAGCTCTTTGCTATTTCCTCGCCGAAAGGCTCAAGAATCTCCCCGAACGCATTGGCGTGCCTGGGGTAATGGGTGCGGACGAATTCCGCCAGCGCCTGTAGCACTTCCATGGCCACAGCAAGCTTGTTGAGCTTCGGGTTACCCTTGGCCACTGCGCTCATGGTTTTGTTGTAGGCATCGGACAGCCGGCTGATTACTTCAGCCTTTGCCAGCGGCTTGATATCCTTATCAGTCTTGACCTCGGTCAACGTGCTCTGGAATAGCAGCACAAAATCCTCCAGCACTGCCTGGGTCACAGCCTCGGCTCCTTGGCCGGACAGCCGTGCTGCCGCGCGCGCCCGGTCCCAATCGTTGCCATCCTCGAGCGCGGTCTTTTTCCAGCGCGCCAAGGTGCCTTTTGAAACGTTACATTTCTGGGCGACCGCCTCTAAAGTTAACGCCTCATAGACATATGCCGCGCGGGCGGCTGTGATTTTCTCCTGGGGATGCGCCATTACAGTCCCAGCAAATGCTTGCCTTTCTCGATCGCCAGCGCTATCCCTACCGATACCAACCCGCCTGCCAACGCGCCGTTGGTAGCCGCCTTCATTTCCACGTTTCGCAACCGGCCGTCCATCTTGTCCAGGCGGACATTCGTATCGGCTTGCTGAGTGATCAGCATGTCCAGTTTCCCCTCGATGCGCCCAAGCGAGCGCGAATCTTCCTCAGTCATCCCAGCCCCTTTGTCTGATTGTTCTTTACCATTTCACCCAAGCCCCAACCCCGATGAAGTAGTCCGTACCATGAACCATCGACGCGGCGCTGACGGCCTGATCAATGGAACCGACTATCCCGATATTCACGGCCTTGACCTGGACGATGCCCTGCCGTGCTTGAAGCCTCACCGCCTGGTGACCATTCTTTATGCCTGCATAGATGCCGACCTCGCCGCTGGTATCCCATGCAAGCCAGGGCAGCGGGTCGCGGCGAACAAACGTTTCGCTCTCGCCCGTTTCCGTATTGATGACCGTGCTGACGGTTTGAGGATGGGAGTCCGCTGCGATCTTGCTGGATGCGATGATTTCCTTGGCGGGGTTTTCCGCCACCGCAACGGGGAGTTTCAGTTTTTTCTTGAGCTCGGCGCCGCCCTTGTAAACCTTGACTGGCGCTTTGACGGGCACAGGGACCATCGTGGCATTCCTGACCTCTGGTGCTGGCGTTGCCTGGACTGTAAGCCCAACTGGCGGCAGAGGGTCTGCCTGGTAGATATGCCAGGCCCAGCCGAGAATGACCGCGACTGCGCACGCCGCCAAAATGATCAAAATCCGTTTCATGCTTCCGGGCCTTCACTGGAGCGGCTGATCACAGCCTGACCGCCGCCATACTTCAGTGACAAGAATTTGCTCAGCGCGCAATGACCGCCAACGATGGTGAGGTAGATCAACAACGCCTCGTTGTCCGCCGGCGCCTTGCTCACGAAGATCGGATATAAAAATGAGACGGTGGCCGTGCAGTAGGCGATGTTCGTCCACAACTTGGTCTGCGAGAGCTGGCCCGTTCCGGGATCACGGATCAAATCGGAAACCTTCATGCGGGATCTGCCAGTACATGACCGAACAGCGGCAGCATGTCGCCCGCCAGCCAGTCCGCCACGTTGAACCCTGGGCATGATTTGTTGACGTCCGGCAGATCGCGGTGTCCGCATATTTTTGCCGCCGGGTACATCTCCATCAGGGCGGTGACATTGACGCGTAAGCTTTCCCATTGCGCCGGCGTGAACTTATCGGTACCAGCCATGCAGACGCCGATGCTTTTTTGGTTGAAGCCCTGAGCGTGCGCGCCAACCTCATCGAGGTGGCGGCCCGCAGCGACGATGCCGTTGATGTAGACGAAAAAGTGATAGCCAATGGCGTCCAGATCATTATTTTGCCGGGCGCGCCATTCCGGCGAGCGTTTGAACCCGCGCTGGCGATGCCAGAGGTTAACGTCTTGCACGATCGTACGGCGCCCGTTGGGCGTGGCCGCACAGTGGATGACGATTAAATTAATTGATCGTGTAGGCATGCCGCCATTCTGCTGGCGGTCGGGAGGGGAGTTAAGGCGGAAACAATTCCGCCCGGACTGGCCGGGCGGAGGAAAAGAGGTTATGCCGTAAACCTGGTGCTGTCAACTTTCCTCAACAGGGTACCACTCACGGCAATGCTCTCCACGCCCGCGTTTGATTTTGTTACAAATACGTTCCACGAGCCGTCCATCAGGAGCAATTACGCGTTGGGTAATATAGATCCCGCCAGAAGCCAGAAAATTATGGATAGTCGTTCCAATCACGTATTTTGTACGAGCACGCTGCGCTTCGGGATCGCTTCGTTTCCGGTGAATAAACATTAGCAGGGTTCCCCCATATTCATCATATCTGACCGTGCATTTCATCCCATCACGTTCCTTATCCATCTGGCTGCATTCATATTCAGTTGTGCTGAATCGGCCAGCAGTAGCGGTCGACGCGATGCATAAAAATCCTATCACCGTACATAAAATTTTCTTATTCATAATCTCCTCTTAAAACAAATCACCCTGCCCATCATCTTCCTCAACCCCAGCCAGAATATTACGCACCTGGCGTTCGGTGAGGTCATACCTCAACGCCAGCTGCCTTTGGCTCAGCTCAGCATATTCTGCCCGAATACCGGCATTGCGCAGCGCGTTCGCGGCCGCTTGGGCCTTCGGAATGTCGAAGTGATCTTCACCCCCGAAATGCTCGATCAGTTTTACAACGGCAGCATGCCCCAGCACCTTTACCAACGCATGGTCTGGATCAAAACGCTTGGGCACGTAGAGCCGCACGCCGCCGTAGTGCTTGAGCAGCTCCAGCGTGCCAGGCAGACCGATCAAGCTGGCAATGTCACGCAGGACTCCCGGCAGCAGAGATTCATTCAGCTCTAATTCACTCATTTACACAATCGCTCATTTTCAGGGAACTGATTTCCGCTTAGCGTCATAGGTGAGCGCCGCAACAATCCTGCGCAGTTGATCTACGTCGCACCATGCTGCCTTTTCCACCTGAAACATATGCCGCGCCATTCCGTCCGCGTACTCCCACGGGCGGTCAGCTGTATGGAGCATCACAGCAATCTTGCGCATCAATGCTTGCTTGCTCTTCATGGCGGCCGGGGGAGTGACCCGCTTTTTATCGTTTTTCCAGCCTCGAGCGCGGAAGTGCTTGAGCACTTCGCGCCGGCCGGCCTGGTCGAGGTCCTTGGATGAGCGCACCTTGCCGACAGTCCACAGCAGTACGCGATACGTCTCATCATCCAGGCCGAGCTGCGCCTTGGCGATATGGATCTGTGCCAGTTCCTTTTTACGGAGATCAATGACGGAAGGTTTCATGCTATTCCAAACCCAATTGAAACCACTTCAATGGACTGGCACGTTTTGCGGAGGTGGCAACAAAACGCTTTAGGGCTTGACCAGCAGAAATCAAAAGTCGAAACACTGCTTTCGGCCACCTTCCGGTAGAATTCCCGCAATCCCTTATCAAGTCGGCGATTGAGCAGCTTCTTCTTTGCCTCATCCCGCTTATTTTTGGACCACAAAAATTTCTTTCTAGCGCAGTAAAACTTGAGGCACCGTTCGTCCTTCTGGATGATCCACTCCCCCTTGATGTATCCATCGACGTAGATCACGATCCCGCTGCGGAGAGGCTTCAGTTGCTGTACAGATGCGGTAATCTCATAACCATCGCAGCGCAGCTTTACATTCCCATATACGCCAGAAAGATTTTCCTCAATATGGCTCCATTGTTCTTTTGTGAGGGTCATTTTTGCGTCCTGACTAGTTCACCGGTTTTAATATTCCAGCGCAGGCCATGGCCAGGGCACGTAACTACGCCATCCTCATTGCACGGCAGGTTATCAAGCGCTATGCCACGATGCGGGCAGATCGGCGTTTTCAGGCGGCAATCCTGATATTTTTCTTCCAGACGTGGCAACCAAGTCGCCTTCTCCCCCGGATACGCCGGAAGTTCACGCTTGCATTTAAGGCGCCGCATCACTGGATTTGGTAAACCATCAGGATTAGGACCAAGTCCGCCCGAGCTTTTTCCCATGAGCGGCAGGGCCACTACTGATATCCAGCCGCCATCCAAGGCATTAAATAATCTGCCTGGTACAAATCTCCAGTCGATGTGATAGTGCTGGTGCGGGAAATTTATAAATTCTGCATCCTCATGCTCGGGCCCCATGACAGGCCAATCATGGAGGTAGTCATAGACTCTTCCGCGCACGGTAGGGATAGGGTAGTAGCGCCCGATAACATAATGTTCAGAAACTAATGTCATTTCAAATCTCCGTTAAAACCCTTGCTCGAAGGCGCTATCCCTAACGCCCTCTGGCAAGCGTATTAGGTGATTGCTGTCTTACGCCACGGCGCCGTTCTCCAGGAGAGAAACGGCGCCTCTAAATAAGCAACAGCAATGTTCTGATCATCCGCGACACGGAACTTCACCTGATCGCCCGCTATACAGGCGAGTCTGCTCGCGCTGGCGCGTATTGCCTCTTCATGATCAGCCGGAAAATTGAGCACGTCGCGCCAGCTGCCCTTCAGGTTGACCTGTAGTCTCATGCTCATGCTTTAACTTCCCGCTCGAACGGTGTGATAACGAAATCCTCTACGCCGGTCACCACGGTAATACCGGGTACTCCGCGAACCTGGTCGGGCTCGTTGAGGATGGCATCCTTGTTGATTTCCTCCTTGACGCGCACGAACTTGGTGAGCCCGAGCCGTTTGAGGATATCGACCACCGCCTCGACGCCACGCACCGAAACACTCGGCGGCCGCTGCCGCCACTGCACCTCGCCGGTGATGAGGTTGGCGGTTTTCACCTTACCGTTATCCGTCAACTCCAGGCGGTGTGCTTCGCAGTAACCTTGCACGCCCTCCTGCAGCGTCTGAAGTTGCTCTTTTAGTGCATCCAGCCGCGGCTGGAACTTGTGTGTAATTGCGGCAAGAGCGTCATTCATCTCTGCGGTGGCACGCAGCAACTCGCGCTGCAAGTCGCCGATCTGGCGGATATCAGCAGCCGCGTCATCTCGTGTTTGAGGCACATAAACCTGCGCCGGGGCTTTAAGCCTGGCTGTTTTAGCCATGGGTTTCTCCTTCTGTTGGTAAATCGTTGAGCTGTCCCTTGAACTTGCCGAGCTGCTGCCTCACCGATTGCGGCATGGGAGAACGCTGGGGAGCAGGTTCCGTGGGTTCCATCTCGCGGGCGATCTGTCCGCCAATCGGAGTCCGGCCAGCTCGCCGGTTCTCTGAGGTTGCCTCGGCCTGGGCTTCGGCCTTATCCGTATAACCGGCAATTATGGTGAGCAAATATCCATGCCCTTTTAACGGCAGGGTGAGCTTGTCACGCTTGACCAGCATCTCTTCAATTCCCTGGCGCCACGATTCGACAGGCGCAGCCCAAACCCGGCCATTTCGCTCGATCTTGCCCGCGCTGATCATCGGGAGCAGCTCATTGAGGATCGTGTTTACCCGATCAAAAGAGAGTTGGCGCTGCGCCGGACGAAACAATGCAAGGTATTTAACGAGCAATTTTCCAAGTGCCCCATGCATCTGTAGGGTTGTAATCAAGGATTCGCGCGCGCTTTCCATAGCAATCAGTGCGTCGAGGCTCATAGCGCTGCCGCAGGATGGGCAATTAAGCTTCATTGCCAACCTCCTGCGGATGGAAATTCATCCACAAACATTCAATTTTTGTCGCACCGGACATGCAGATGTGATCGATGTCCAGTCTGTGCCAGTCGCGCAGGTAATGGTCATACATCGGGTAACGGTAGCCGCTAATGACTGTCTTGCCTTTCAGATTTCGGCATGCAGATAGCAAATCGAGGTGATCGTGATCGGTAAATGGCTTGGAATAAATTACAGACTTACGAAAGTTGATAACTGACTCTGGGTAAGGCGGGTCGACGTAAAAGACAGTCCTGTAGCCGTCAACCCGAAGCATTAAATCAACAGCATGACAATTTTCAATATGGACGCGTTTGAAACGTTGAGCAGCCGACCGCATCCGCTCCGGAACAGAATTCCAGGCGGATACCACTTTCGAGTCCGACAGCGCAATTTTCCACCCCGTACGATAATCGTTAACTGCACCCATGCGTGAAAACCAACTGCGGACCAGAAAACAACGAAGCCGCTCTAGCCGATGTTCTGAATGTGCTTGCTCGCGAGCCACCGCCAGCTCGCGCCGAGCATAAGGTGTCATTGAGACCAGATTGCACAAAATCTCAAGCTGCTCCCCTCCATCGCGCAGAATTCTGAAAAGATCCACCACAACTTCATCCGTATCGTTGTACCACTCGACCGGGGACGGCTCCTTAGCCAGTAACACGGCTGCTGATCCACCGAACGGTTCGCAATATGTACGATGCTCTGGCAGGAGTTTTATGATGTGTTTACGCATCGCGCCCTTTGAGCCTGGGTATTTAATTACCGATAGCAAACTATTTTTCATAAAAGTTTCATGGCATAGCAGTTTTTGCAACCGGTGACACCATCGTGCAGCCAGTGATGGGGCTCCAAGTGGCATCGGTCCACTCGATTTTGGAGTTATCGCTCATGGCCGCTCCTTATCCAGATCGGCGCTGTCGGAACGAGTGTAGAGCTTCCGCACCTCGAAATCGGGGTGGTTTTGGAGGTCAATGCATGACAATTTATCGCTAGTAACCCAACGATGGTCATGCCTGGGCCGCCATTGATACACTGCCGGTTCATCCTCCTGCTTTAACACGCCTGGCTCGATGTGGTAGCCGTGGCCAGTACCGTCCCGCTTCCACTCGCGCATCCGGTTGAGCGCCATCTTGGCATCGATCGCAGCATCAAGATCGAATCCGTTTCGCTCAGCCAGCCGATAAAGGATGATTGTGATATCGGCGGCCTCCTCGATCAGTTCGCGTGCGGGGCGGTCGCTGGTCGCGGCACAGATAAGTTCGGCCATTTCCTCATTCGCACGGCCGGCGATGCGAGCATTGCTGCCAGCCTTGCCGAACGCTTCCTCGGCCCAGGCTGAGATACTCTCTTGAGTTTCTATTCTGGCCATCAGTGCACCTTACCTTTACCGGTTGGTGGCATCACGCGCACGTATTTCTCGATGATCTCATCGACGATGCTGTTGAGTTCGTCCTGCTTTTTCATGGTCCGTGCTGTGACAACTCTCGCCAGCAAGCCGGCCAATCGTTGTGACGCGTAACGGACTTCGTTAAGCTCCCCCGATAAGCTGAGCACTTGTTGATTGACCCGTTCCAGTTCCACGCGCAGCTCCCGCTCGTTCAGCGCGGCCGGATTAGCCAAGGTTGGGAATACAAACGTTGTCATGAGGCCCTCCCTGGCACAGCCGGACGGATGCGCGTCGAGCGCCCATAGCCGGTGTTGGATGTGTAGATGCAGCGGATCGAGGCAGTGCTATCCTTGCGCAGCTGACGGATCGTGGATACCAGCTGCTCGCCCACCTCGGCAGGCGGACAGGTGGCGGATAGACGCTCGATCTCGGCCTCATGACGCCGACTGCAATCCTTATTGCTCAGGATGATCGCGCCACCGACAACAAGAAAAATTCCGGAAATACCGATCGCGCGGCTCAGGTACCCTCGGCACCAGACAATCATGGCATCCCCCTTTTAACGGTCCACTCGACCTGCACACCGTCGATATTGGCTGCCATCGTGGTTTCGGTTCGGCAGTACTTGATCGGCGCTGCATCCAGCGTGATAGGCGCATTGGCCACTGGTGGCTTTATGGTGATGCGCGCGTTGCGAACGGTCGCAGTAACGTCATATACGACAAACCCGTGCCGTGCGAGGATTGCGGAGACTCGCTTGGCCCGAGTGATTGAATCCATGACGCCCTGGTTGTGTGGGCCTATGGAAGGCGCATTCATGGCTGGTTGCATAGCGCTCATGACGTCGCCCTCATCATTGCTGATGCTGTTCTCAACGCACCGCGCCAGGTGTAACCCAGACTCGGGTCAGTCCATAGCCTGCACGCGAGCACGATTTTCGTGATGGCTTTCATGGTTTCCTCCCATTGTTCGTTTGGTTATTGGGACAGGTTTGGCAGGCGCGCCAGTGCTTCATCGCGCGCGGGCTGCTGGTTGGTACCGTGCTGGTGTGATAGTTCTTGCACTCGGCCAGCGCGATCGAAGCGCCCAGGAATGGGCAATCTATGCGGCCATAAGCGTCTATCACCCGCTGGGCGATCTTGTCGGTACTTGCCGGGTATTTGCCGGACATCACCAAGCTCACTGCTGTGCGCGATACCCCGAGGATCTCCGCTACGGCGGCCTTGTTGCTGGCGCTCACAGCGGATTGCAGAAGACTCATCCACATGTCGACCTCGCAGCGAGTTCGATTTTCGTCTCCGTGTTCGGGTCGTACACGATACCCTTGCTGGGGCTCAGCACGGGTGCACGCGGGCCGGTGTCCTTTTCATCAGGCAGCCACCAGCGGGCAAACCCGTTCGATGTCAGTGCCGTCCCTGCCTCGCGCCTGGGCATCTTGACCAGGTATCCTGCCCGCTCCAGTCCGCGCAGGTACTTCCCGATATTGCTGCCGATGTCGCGTTCGCCGCCTTGCGCCACCAGCATTTCGAGATCCGGGACCGAGAATTTGCGCCGGATGCGGATCGCTCGCCAGACGCGGGAGCGAAGGGTATCTTTGAATATCCTCGCCCCTGGCTGAGTGCCGTTCGGTCCCGAGCGCACGGTGGTGCCCCCGGCTGCCAGCGCCTCTTTGCCCGCACTGGTGAGCCGGTAGCAGCCCGGCCCGGTCAGCTCGATCAGCCCGTGATTGCGCAGCTTGCGCTGCGCGTTATCGACCTGCCTGGCATCGAGGTCGGTGAGTGCGATCAATCGCTCGGCGGTAATACACTCGTCGGGCGCATGCGTGCCGATGGCCGTTAAGAGCTGTTCAGAGATCCACGCCATTTAACGACCCTCCTCATTGAGCGCCATGATGGTACGCGCATGTGAATCCAGCCCTTCAGCGAAGCGCACCGCGCCTTCTGGAGTAAGCTCCATATCGACCGCGCCGCGCCCTGCCGCCACGAAAGATAACTGGACGGTACGCTGACCGAGATCTTCATAGCGCCATACACCCAACACCAGTTGCCCTGGGGCGCCACGTTGCCCGTTGACGGGAAAAACGATGTGGTTATCGTCGATAGGAAGATGGTCCATTACCGCACCGCCTTTACGACGCGGGGGCGGCGTGCTTGCCAGTCATGGGTGAGGGTTTGTCCGGCCATTTCCTGCAGGCCGATCTTGGCAATACCGTTGCGCTTCGCGGTGCGCTCACAGATTGCGATCGCATTCATGATTTCGCGCATGCGGCCAGAGCTTTGGCGGTGGATTTCTGTGATCAACTCAGGAAGGATTTCCACCTCCGCCAGCTGCCGGCACGATAGGGCGACATCGTCGATGGTGGCGGGCTGGAATTCGACCACCTTGGCGATGCGGCTGCTGATCTGCGCATGGCGCGCGATCTTCGCCTGTACCTGTTCCATTCCGACCAGGATTACCAGCACTTCGGTCAAGTCGGAAAGGTCACGGATCGCTTCCAACACCTGGGCGTTGTCGCGCAAACAGTGCTCGACCTCGTCGATTACCAACGGGATCTGCTGCACGCCGATGTAGCCGGAAATACGCGCGAACACATCCTTGGCCCGGCCGCGCGCATCGATCTTCAAGTGCTCGGCCAGTTCCGTCATGAAATAGCGAGGCGTCCATTCCACCTTGGCGCGGAGGTAAGCCGCGCCACTCTGGATTGCCCACTGGTCAACGGTCTCGCTCTTGCCGTATCCCGCCTCTCCGGTGACCAGCATCAGGCTGGCCTCGGCTGCGCCACGTTCCTCGACCGCCGTGATGCCGGTTCGAAACCGTTCGTAGTTACTCGTTTTTACAAACACATTTTTCACTGTGCTACACTCCTATTTGCCGTACTGCATCAAAAAAGACCGTGCGGTAGTTCCCGCTACCGTACGGTCACCCCCTCTTCCTCATCAGTTCCCGAGAAAATATCTTCCCATTCAGGCGTGGACCGGTACCAACCTAGCCATCCCTCGTCAGTCGATGTAATTTCTTCACTGTTGGCGCGCAACCATCTGTATTTCGCCGCGTCCGTGACGAACATCGGGCGCCGCTTGGGCATGTCGATCACTTGGGCTTCGGTAGGCTCGGCGGCTGACAGCCGCGCCTCTTCTTTTCGCTGCTCAACCCGGATGGTTGGCAGTTGAATCGGCGGCTGATATTCCAGAATTTGTGGCGGGTTTAGCTCGGACTCCGCCTCTTCGATCTTCACCTGGGCGCGCTTGATACGCCCTTCAGCCCGTTTTTGCGCGGCCTGTTCGAGGAAAGATGTCGGGAAGTAATTGCGCTTGTTGGCTTCGAATTCGGCCACACAGATCACGCGGCCAGCCTGATCGCGCACCCATACGCGGCTGGCATCGTGTATGTCATAGCCAACGCGCACAACGTCGCTGTGGTAGGGCTCCAGCGCACGGTCAAAATAGAGATTTCCAAACAGGCGAATTTCCCCACGGCTAACCTTGGCGTCCTTGTATGGCCGGAAAAGGTCGGCGGCCTCATGTGGTTCTACCGGCACCAACTCGCAGCCTTCGGCTACCGCCTGCGCCCAGGCCTCATTGGGAGTCTGGTGGCACAGCTTGCCATCGTCGCCGCGCACCTTTGGCAGAGCCCGGTGCGGTCGGTCGTTGTATTCGTCGATCTGTTGTTGGCACCATGAGAGAAAATCCTTCCAGGGCATGAGCAATCTGGAGGTGCCGCTGGTTTTGATGTCAGCCCGCGTGAGCTTGTATACGTTTTGCTTGGCCTCGCGATCCATTGCCGCGCCCATGTAGGTCGGCAAAGATTTAGCACCGCGCACCCAGATTGTCTGATGCGATCGCTCGATGATCCCGCGCGCCTGGGAGTTGTAGGGCAGGCTATGGGTAAGCGTGATTGAGAGACGTTCCATGAAGCCATTTGCTTCGTCGGACATGGCGGCATTGCGGTAGCCACTCCCGTTGTCGACATAGAAAATCGAAGGGATACCGCCGAATTCGCAAGCGTTGCGCAACGCATCCAGTACTGCCCATGTGGATTCGGCCAGGCCGGCCGACCAGCCAACTGCGCGTCGGCTCGCGATATCCAACACTGTGGTGATTTCTGGCCGGAATGCCTTGCCATGGGCTGGATGCGCCACTTCGCCATCGAACGTATGACCGTCCGCCGTATAGGCATCTGTCGGCCACATTTCGCTTGAGTCACGCCGCACAAACGGCCTGATGTTCTTGATCTCGCGGCTGCCCATGCGCCCGCGTTGCATATCGACGCGGCTCATTTTCTTGAGGAACCGATTGGCAGCGTAGTACGAGGGCAGCGTGATCCCCGGTGGAAGTACTGCAGGGAGTCGCTCTATGCAATAAAGCAGACTGGGCTTTTGCGGCTGCTGGTATAGCTTCAATAGATGGGGCGCCCACGCGGGCACGTCGAGCGATTCCCTGGATTTAGGCGCAAGATTCGCCCAGCCGTGCTGCGAATCGTTCAACCAGCGGTAGAGTGTGCCGCGAGACAAGGCGCGGCTAGTGCCCACTTTGGCATTGGCCACCGGTACCAGACGTTGCAAATGTGGCGCCAGGCTACCACTTGCAGCAAGATCGATTACCGTGCGGATGGCGCGTTCAGTTCCGCCAGCGTCTGCTAGACGCCGCACTTCGCCACAGATCGCGGCGCGGGCCTCTGCGATCTGGCGCTGCCAGTCTTTCAATTCTGCGGGTTTAACGCTTGTGGATACGGTTATATCTGTATCGGCTTGCAGCTGCTCTATGGGGGCAGCTTTAACCAATGCCTGCACGGCGTGCTCTTTGATCGTAGCGAGCACCCTTGATGGCAATTGATACTTGAAGCCGCCCCCACGTCCGACCCGCTCTTGTTTCTGCCATTTTTGACGCGATACAAAATCAATCCAGCCCTTTTTTGTTGAAGGGAATCCTGGTAGCTTCAATGCTGCCAGCTCGGCACAGGAGTAGCTGGTTTTAGCCGAGCTCACGGCTTTTCTCCCATCACTCGTTTGAGCTGTTTGATTTGCTTCGCGACTTCGTCGCGCACACGCTCCAGTTTTCCGAGTTCCGCGTTTAATGCATCCTTGCCCACGGAGATGCGGGCGCCGAGCTTTGATGCGTACAGATTGAGCAGCTTAGAATCACCGGTGGCCATATCGAAGGCAATCGCGGTGTCGAGGGGTGGGATGTGATCTTCGCGGGATTCCGCAGTGTACGCATCAAGCATGTGTTTGCTGATGTCGCGGCCGAGCAGGCGGCTCATGGTGGCCGCCACGTCGTAGCGATCATGCCCATTTAGGGCTTCGCTCATGGTGTGCGCGATTTCCACCCTGCAGGACAAGCTCCCGGCTGAGCGTGGCGCTGGCTGCGGGATCGTGAACAGGTCGGGCGTAACGGTATCGCGCCGGCGCATTACGCATTCCCCGCTTTGTTCAACGGATATACGTTGCGCGTTTTTTTAACGGTGCTACTATTTCCGTTCTTGGCTTTGTAACGTCCCAGACGGCCCACACCGCGCTCTCCGCGCCCGCTGCGCGAGGTGCCATCAGAGTGATAACGGCTTGGCCAGATTACCTGGGGTGTTACGCCAAGATGTTCCGCGATCAGACGTTCGTACTTTGGGTAGGGGTGGTATAGAGCGCTGCCGATTACCTGGCGGCAGTAACCGAATTTGCGGGACAGTTGCTGTAAGTTAGTTCCTGTTTTCCTGACCGCAGCAATAATGTCGGCGCGATGCCAGTCTTTAGAGGCTGGTTTTTTTGGCATGTTTAACGCTTTCTTGGGTGTATACATGGAACGAACTGTAAACCATATCTGTATACCTGTCAACCAAGAGTTTATAGGTAACAGTTATGGTGACAGTTAAAACCAACTCATTTTCATATAAGTTATTGTAATTAATTCATAAATAGAGATAAAAAAGGTGGATTTTTTATTTTACAGTTGGTAACAGTTAGGTGACAGTTATGAACGGAAGTGAAAAATGGCCGGATACTACTCAAATGAGTAGTGAACTGATGGAAGACGAGCGGGGGATAATTTGTAGCCCTGAGGGAACGTATTACTCCGCGTCAAGGCTTGCGGAGCTAAAGATTCCAGGACTACCGAAGACACGGGCCGGAATTTATAAAACGGCTGCGCGGGAAGGGTGGCCTCAAATTAACCGGCCTGGAAAGGGGGCAAAGGAGGGCGTTAAATTCTTTTTGGTTCCTAAAAAAGTTATTGATAAGATTAACGAAAAAACCCCTATAAAGGCTGCAGAGAAGGTTTCAACCGTGCATGCCGATAGCAGCGGAGCTCGTGCTCATTATGGTCGCCGAGCCGATGACTTCCGGCATGCTCCCCTTGAGCAGTTCATCAAGGTGCCGCGATACGATATCCACGCGAGCGCAGGTGCTGGTCCTGCTATTCATTCCGAACAGATTGTCGACCATTGGGCGTTCAAGCCCGAGTGGGTCCAGCATAACCTCGGTGTTGCGCCACGGGATTTGGCTCTCATCAGCGTAAAGGGGGACAGCATGGTGCCCACGCTTTCGAGTGGCGATATGGTTTTAATCGATACCCACAGTGGGCGGGTAGAAAATGACGCGGTTTATGTACTGCAGCATGAAGGCGATCTACGCGTTAAGCGAATTCAGCGAAAGATGGATGGCACCCTTGTTGTCATGAGCGACAACAAACAATACTCTGATGAGGTACTTAGCCCTCCGAATGCCGCGTTGCTGAACGTGGTAGGTCGCGTCGTATGGGCGGGGCGCAGAATGTAACTACTATTGTTTCAAATTAGATGCAAAACGTACCAAAAACTCGCGCTTTTTTCTCATTTTGTCTCAAATAACGGAAACCGCGTAAAATGGCCTGAAAGCCTTGATTTGTGCGGTTTTTCGCGCGTTTTTTTCTTCTCCCTTAATGTCTCAAACTGAACACCCCCCCACAGTAGCCCACATCGTAGACTTGTTGATAAATAGCACTTCCCTTGCTACTGGTCACGAAATGGCTGCAACTCACTTAAACCGGTTTAGGTTTGTTGGGCGTCATATCGGCCCGTCGCAAGGCTGTTCAAGCAAGGTCTGAGCCTGAGTTACAGAGAGGCGAATGTTCCTTTGTGACCTTTCATTTTTACTGCCCGAGGGGTCTGTTCTGTTCCCTGGCACGTTTCTACCTGTAGCGAAAGTTGCAAACCGGCCATCTCGGACAGTTGGTTTTTCCGATAACTTTTGAGTGTGCTGGAACGAAGGATTGGCGTAGTAATGGGCCAGCAGCGGCAAATCGCGTCGAAGAAATACATGATGGCTACGTTATGGCGACGTGGAATGCGGCATGTAGAGGCTCGGCAACGCAAATGCGATACCTTTACAGGATCCAGCCCCGAATTTTTCCTCTTGTTACCGGTACCGCGTTTTGTATCGGCTGTATCAGCCAAGGGACAAGAGTAGTTGGATTAGTCATTGGTGAGTGTCAATACCCCACTAATTCATCAAAAAATACGTCGTAAAGTTTTACATCCAGCGTTATTATCTCTAGCTCATACACATGAATATTGATATTTTTCAATAGATTAAATCCCTGGCTCGTTTTTTGCTTAACAAAATTCGAAATGCTAAATCACATACTTGGACGGCAATCAGCGCGTTTAAATCTAACTCGGGATATTCAATAAAATGAAAAAGGTTCTAAATACTAGCAAATTTCAGGTATTGGCCGTCACGGCAGGGCTTATCGGTTCCGGCAGTGCCGTTGCCGCATCGCCTTATCAGGAAATAGGCTCAATCCAGTTTAACTCCGGCGCAAGGCAGATGGTTTATTCCGAGGCGTATCACACGCTTGCCATCCGCAACACCGCCAGTGCGATCACTTTGATCGACCTTGATAACTCTACGAGATCGACATATCTGTCCACATGGCGGTTTACTGATATGGATATCTCCCCCGACGGCAGATATCTTTTCGCAGCGGATTACGGCGGGGAAAATATCGGATACGGGACTCCCCTGAATCAGAGCTATCTGCATCGTTATGATCTTATGGCCGGAACATGGATAGTCAACTCGACACAGAATAGCGCCGGATCTGTCGCAGCCGTTTCAGGAAATGAAGTTATCTTGAAGTCACAAGACCAGTGGACAAGATTGTCATACGAAGCAATGGGTTCCGGCTCTTCGACCACCGTTTTGAATAATGGATTTTTCGCGTCTATTTATGGTGGTGACATCGAATACGACGCTGTTCACCACCGGCTTCTGCATGGTAACAGCGGTTTGTCGTCACAAGAGATCAGCGCATTCAAGGTCAACGGCAGTGTTTTCTTCCCCCAGGAGAGCACTGGAATGTACGGCTCCGCCCAAGGGTTTGGCGGAAGTATGGTATTAGCAAATGACGCCAGCTCGCTTTACTATGGGCGGCTGCAGGTCGATGCACTGGATGTAACCTATAATCGAAATGTGTTTCCTGAAATAATTCTTGGCGCCACGAGCACGACAGCCTTCGGTTCGACGCACTACTATGATGCCGAGACGGGGAATGTATTAGGTGCTTATGGTTTCACGACCAGCGTCATTGGGGTCGATCGTTTCGGAAATGATATATGGGCAGTAGATGCGGCGGGGCACCGCCTGGTACATCTAGCGCCTATATCTGAACCCAGTGAATATGCCCTGATGCTTGCCGGACTGGGGCTCTTGGTTTTCAGCGTACGGCGGCGCAACAATTGTATCCCCTTCACTCGGGCAGATGTATAGCTGCAAAGCTAAAGTCAACTGTTACACGAACTTCACTTTTCAGGAATAGTCCGCTCCATCAAGGGGAGCGGCAACGTGGAAACCATCATTACGTTGGGGATTAATGGCAGGGAGTATGCTGCCATCAGGACTACCGAAGACAAGCGCAAATCCATCAACGGATTGTTTTCCGCCGCGCTGGATACCGTAAGAACGTTAAATACTTTGATCTGCTAAGAATTATGTAGCCACCCGCTGAGTGAGTCTTCATGTTAATTTTGACATGGAGGCGATATGAAGAAGCGATTTAATGAAGAGCAGATCATTGGCATTTTGCGTGAAGGCGAAGAGGATGGGGTGGTCATCCGCGACGTTTGCCGCAAGCATAATATTACTGAGCAGACGTTTTTCCGTTGGCGCACCAAGTTTGGGGGCATGACGGTATCGGATGCCCGCCGGTTGAGAGATCTTGAATCAGAGAATGCCAGGCTGAAGAAGATTGTTGCCGAGCAGATGCTGGCAATCGAAGGGCTGAAGGAGATTGCAGCAAAAAAATGGTGACCCCGGCAGCCAGACGTGAGGCTCTTGGAATCCTGACAAACAAGGGATTATCGCAGCGGTTGGCATGTCGAGTTGCCGGGGTGAGCCGTCGTATTGGCAGTTATGAGCTCAAGCAGCCTGACAAGGATCGTGCTGCTGCTGCGCAGCTGATGGAAGCATCGGGTCGTTATCCCCGATTTGGATATCGGCGCATGCCGTGATGACGGGCCAAAGTAGTGGCCGTGTGTGGCGCTTATGGAATCGGCTGGGGCTGAACTTGCCCAAACGCCGACCCAGGAAGCGCCGCTGTGGCAGCGACATGCGCATTCCCGGCGCAACCGGCCCAAACGGAGTCTGGACCTATGATTTCGTGCATGATCGTCTGGCCAATGGCAATGCATTGAAACTGCTGTGCGTGCTGGATGAGCATACGCGTGAGTGTCTTGCCATCGAGGTTGGTAAATCGCTGCGCAGCCACGATGTGATCCTGACCCTGTCCCGGCTAATGCGTCTGTACGGGAAACCCGCATATATTCGCTCAGACAATGGCGCGGAATTTACCGCAACCGCGGTGATGACATGGCTGCGGGATCAGAATGTGGGGCCGGCTTATATCAAACCGGGAAGTCCATGGCAGAACGGATTCGTGGAAAGCTTCAATGGCAAGCTGCGCGACGAATGCCTGAATCGGGAATGGTTCGTAACCCGGCGCGAGGCAAAAATATTGATTGAGAAGTGGCGGCAGTTTTATAACAACGAGCGTCCGCATTCTGCGCTCGGCAACCGGACACCGGCTGAAGCTGGTCAGGAACGCAGCTAAAACCAGAATGCTTGAACCGGAAGACTCACTTTCAAACTGGCTACAAAAACTTATAGCAGGTCAACTTTCTTACCGATCAGGATAGTCCGGCTGTCTGCCGTCCGAACTGATCTAATGAATAGTGTCGGATGCGACACTATAATTTCGGAACTCATCGTTGGGTGCTCAAAAATTCCTTTAGCTGCATAAGGCCACCCGGATGACCGCTTCTGGATCTCCCGAAGCAGTAGCGGGGGTCCACTTGGGGTCGGGCTGCTTCGATACGCTTCAGCAAATAGTTTTTATACGAATCAAGCTTGGCCGACCGCACTAGCCGCGGACTGTACTGCTGCGCAATCAACTCCAGTGAATAACGCCGGATCGTATCCCGTAAGCAGCCGAGTTCACGCGCGATCTCCCGAATTTCCGCACCTCGTTGCTTTAATACCTTGATTTCAACCGCTTGCTCCTGGGTCAACATGATCGGCAGCCAAAAGCCACCATATTCCCCAAGTGGGCCAGCTTACTCCGGCTCAGTAAATCAGTATTACATCGACGCTAACGAGGAAGAGCGTACCTTGATAAAAGCAAGCGGAAACAACGGGTATTTTCTATTCTTAATTCAGGAGGAAACAATACCGAACAAACTGAAACGATGGAATAAACGGGACCATCGGTTAAGGTAAATGACTGCGAACGTCCTAAACCTATTTCGGGGTTTCACCCAGCAGTTTGTGAATCGGGCGGCATCAGCTTGCTCATCGAGTCTGCGCGCACCAGGCGCGGTACAACATCCCTGGAGGGATCGGCAAGGCCATCTCGCCAATGACGGATTCCGCGGTCGATGTCAGCAACTTCATTCAGCTCGACCGGCAAAGGATCGCCCTGCGGCTAGTTGATCAACCAGATGTTGTCTCGAAAAGCCCGTGTTTCGCGCAATGATGCGAGTTTATGATTTTTAGGGAAATTTCATGGAAAGCCGTATTCCATGAACGAAATCTTTCATGTAACCAGAAGATGAGTGTTTCGCATTTTAACTTAACTTAAGGGTGACAATGATGATTCCTGCTCTCGGTGAATTGATTGGAACCTGCCTGTTAGTCTTGTTGGGCAATGGTGTAGTAGCCAATGTAGTATTGAATAAATCAAAGGGCAATAATAGCGGCTGGCTGACGATTGCAGCAGGTTGGGGGGTTGCGCTGTTCGTTGGCGTTTATGCGGTCGCTACGTCCAGTGGCGCGCATTTAAACCCTGCGGTAAGCATTGGTCTAGCTGCTGCCGGCAAATTTTCATGGGGTAGTGTACCGGGTTATATTATTGGACAAATGTTGGGTGCCATGCTGGGTGCACTCATCGTATGGATTACATACCGTCAACATTTCGATCAAACACAGGATGCAGACGCGCAATTGGCTGCATTTTGTACCGGGCCAGCGATAAGAAGCCCGTTGGATAATCTTGTTGCCGAAGCTGTTGGTACATTCGTACTGGTATTCGGCATTATGAGCATTGCTTCGCCACAAGCCAGCCTCGGCGCTCTGGATGCGCTGCCCGTGGCTTTGTTGCTTTTCGGTATTGGTTTGTCGCTGGGCGGACCAACAGGTTTTGCCGTGAACCCTGCGCGCGATCTGGGACCACGCATTATGCATGCGATACTGCCAATATCCAATAAAAGGGATAGTGATTGGGGTTATGCGTACATTCCAGTGATCGGCCCCACCATTGGGGGACTTGTGGCCGCTTTTGTTTTTAACCAGTTGTGAATAGCAAAACACAAGAAGGTAGCGTATCAACCATTTGATTCATTTGGATGGCCATCCTCTTGGAAACGCAGATATGGTTAGACCCCCCACGCTAGGGTGATTCGGCGGGCAGCGATTGACACCCGGTGCCTGTCATCATCATTGGATCGAGATCAACCGCTGTGATGGGAAACACGAACTTCCGTTTCCGGCACAAACTGGTCAGGCTTGTCAAAAAAAGCGGTCGCTTAACGTTGCAGAAAAAAGACGGCCTGTGTCCTGCAAACCCCAGCATGAGCGCATACGATTACTGCTTGCGCTTCTGCTCCAGCTCCAGCCTGGTGATGTAGCGCTGGATCATGGACAGCATATTCTCATCTGTGTCGATATATTCGCACCTGGCGTGCGGGCACTTGAGACCGTTCCCTGAGGAGAATTCGGAAACATGCTGTATCCGGATGTTGACCCTGGCCGTACCCACTCCGGGCAACGCGAGCAGGCAGTTGCGGTAGATGGCTCCTTCCTCGAAATTGACGTTGGAGGCGGGATCAATAACGGCCATTCCGCCGCAACTGATATTCTGCAGGATAACGTCGACAGTGGTGGCGGGCATATTTCCCTCGGGTAACGGGATAGCGCACTTCACGGCGGCGATTGTCGGGGTAACGACGCGGTAATACTCCCTTTTTTGCATGCGCAGTAGGGTCTCCGGAATTCGGGTAAGGAAGGCGTTGTGTCCTTCGAACTCGATTTTTTTGATCCCGTGACACGCAAACCGGATCTTTACCTGGTCCAGAAATGCAATGACATTCAGTTTACCGGCTTTGAGCGCCTGCTGATTGAACGTTTCATCGGCGCCGTAATCCAGTACCATTTCACTCCGCTCCGCATCGACATCGAGAACGGTCGTCAGAATAAAGCTGTCGCCATGGCCAAAGTGGCAGGTGGCCAGGCAGTTATTCCACAGCATCAACCGCAGTACGGAGAGGATTCCGGTTTTCGAATAAATGCGGTACTTCTCGTTGCTGTCAATGATTTCAGGTTTATTGTCCCATTCCGGCATGATCTTTTAGTTTGCTTAATCGCAGCGTGCGGCCATCGATTGCCTCACTCATACATATATATATCGTAATTTTTTTGCACCAGGGTTCCCCTAGGAGCCTGGCGGACTTAAAAGAAATCGGCTGCAAAAGCGTCTGGCTGGTCCATATTTCGCCGCTTTTTTGACCAATAGAACAACTATTGGTCTTCAAAATCGTCAAAATCTGTCCTCGCCCAGTCACTTTTTCGCTGCGATTCTTCAAGTCCGACAGGCTCCTAGAGGGAATAATACCGGTTAGACACGAACGAGGACAACCACTCCAATCCACAATGAGAGGGTCACAATGAAAGGGTGGTGGTCAATAACCGCCGACAATCAGGGTATTAGTCGTCATCGTCATCGCGATGCCCCCGATGCCCGCGCCAGCCGCGATGACCATTGTCGTAATAACGGCGTCCATCGTGCCGAATGTAGGCGCCCCGGCCAAAATATCCCTGATACGCGGGGAATGGTCGGTAATAAGCCTGAGGTGGAGCATAATAAACGGGAGGAGGCGGAGTGTAATACACAGGGGGCGGGGTGTAATACACAGGAGGTGGAGCGTAGTAATAGCCTCCTCCACCCAGGTTCAGGTTGAAGCCGAATGAATTGTGAGCATAAGCCTGAGCTGTTCCAACCACGGCAAGGAACAGCGCAAATAAGACGAAACGAATCTTGCGCATGGCCAACGACCTCCTTTTTTACCGATTACAGTTTCGATAACGCATGAGTTTTTAATCGGTTTACTTTTGACAGGCTGTCATGCCAAGCTCGCCCAGACCGAAGGGAGAACCCGACCAGCATGTTATAATTTGAAGCCTCCGGAAAACATGCTGGGAGGGTGGACGGCCGGCCGTCACGGCCGAATGTTTCGGGCTGATGGAGGCCACGTTTTCGATAAAGGCCCATGTTTTCTTCCCTGCCCAACTGCGTGATCCTGGATCTCGAAACGACCGGGGCCACGCCCTTGTACGACCGCATTACCGAGATTGCGCTCATCCGCTTTGAAGATGGAATGGAAACCGATCGCTGGGAGACGCTGGTCAATCCGGGCATCCCCATCCCGCCTTTCATTTCGCGCTTGACAGGCATCACCGACGAGATGGTCAGGGACGCGCCGGCTTTTGGGGATATCGCCGGCAAACTGTACGGTTATATCGAAGGTGCGGTGCTGGCAGCACATAACGTCCGGTTTGACCATGGCTTTCTCAAGAGCGAATTCAGGCGGCTGGGCGCGGTCCTTCGCCAGAAGGTCATGTGCACCGTCAAGCTGTCCCGCAAGCTCTATCCCCAGCATAGGGGGCACGGCCTGGACGCGATCATGCATCGCCACGGGCTTGTTAGCCGCGCCCGTCATAGAGCGATGGGCGATGTCGAGCTCGTGGTGGCTTATCTTGAACTGGCCAAACGCGAACTGGGAGAAAGCCAGCTTTTGGAAGCGGTTGCTTCGTTATCGAAAGGACCGAGTCTGCCTGCCTCTGGATACCGCATTTCTGGACGAGATTCCCGACGGTCCCGGGGTGTACCTCTTCTATGGCGAAAATGATTTACCGCTCTATATCGGAAAAAGCGTCACACTGCGGTCCCGTGTCATGTCGCATTTCAGCAGCGATCATGCATCCAGCAAGGACATGCATATCGGGCAGCAGGTCAACCGCGTCGAATGGATGGAAACCGCCGGAGAACTCGGCGCGCTCCTGCTGGAGTCGAAGCTGATCAAGGAACGCCAGCCCATCCATAACCGGCGGCTGCGTTCTTCCGGAGACTTATTCTCATTGAGTCTGTCAGGTGGACTCAACCGGGTTCCACTGGTCAATATCGTTTCGGGAGAGGATATCGACCCGGCGCTATTCGAGTATCTGTACGGCCTCTTCCGTTCAAAAAAGGCGGCTATCGAAGCGCT
>JACXTT010000974.1_pt1 | contig 49018 bp, 47 predicted proteins | sample 9270951 | NCBI WGS metagenome assembly JACXTT01 (sample SAMN15532306, study PRJNA645909) | rock metagenome | isolation source: weathered quartz diorite | place: Puerto Rico | collected 2017-06-21 | reverse complement strand
TCTTTCGGAATAAAGAACTTGTTCTTTTCCTTTAGCACGCCATCTTCGTACAGTTCAAACCGGAACCAGCCGGAATGAAGAAAATTCGCTTTGTCTAAGATAAGCGAGGGGTCTTTTATCAGTTTGATTTCGAAAACAAATGAATTGTTTTCCTCGAAGAATTTAAGGGCGTATTTATGCAATAGTATGTCCGGCAAGGCAATCCGGATATTACCGTCTTTTTCCGTAAATACATAGCGTGAAGGCTTATATACTTCTTTCGGTACAAAAGGCTTTATATTGATGGTATCTGCCGTGTTGAACGTAAGGGTATCTTTTGTTTTGAGCGCCAGCGAATCTTTGAAATGCTTCAGGCTGCGTTCGCCTATCTGCGCAATTAGCGTATCCCGTTTTTTGATATAAATGATCCGTTCGGGTATTACAACAGGTTTCTTCACTTCTTTTACAACCGTATCTTTTATAACAGGCGTTTCCTTTACCGGTTTCTGGGCTGTACTATTATCAGGGGTTTCTTTGGGTTTGGAAGGAGGGGGGGTAACCGGTTTTTTGGGTTCCGGCACGGGCGTTTCCTGTATCCGTTCATCGGCCTGTTTGGGTGCTTCGGTGGGGCGAACGATTGTTTTGGCTGTATCCGGCGCGGGGCGTTTGGAAGGGCTGAACAGGTATTTGCCACTGTCCAGCAGGATAAAAAGCCGGTAAAACATGTGCTCGGTTGGTGCCTTGGTATCTACATAGCCATTTTGCGGTACCGTGGGATCGGGAAGGGTGAGAATGGTTTTGAAATTGCTGGTGCTATCGAACGAGCGCTGGATGCTCAGCTGGTGAACGGAATTCCGGTAGGGATTGGTCCAGCTGGTCACAATTCGGCCGTTCCCTTTATTCACCAGCGTAAACTTTGGCAATGTGTCTTGCGCTGCTGTTGTCAAAGCTCCCAGGATCACCAACAATAAAATTCCAGTCTGTCGAAACATGCTTCAGAGGATTAAGTGCCTGTTAAGTATTGAATATACAAAAATAATCGAACTGGGTATGCAAATATCATGCGCCATCCGAAGATGGGATTAAAATTGCAGGGTACCACGCGGCAATGAGTTATTGCCTTGCAGGCCGCCGCTGTGAACCGCCAGCAGCCTGCTTCCTGCAGGGAAATGCCCTTTTTCTACCAGGTCGAGCGTGGCAAATAATAATTTTCCGGTATATACGAAATCGGTAGGTATATGGGTTTGCCGGTAAAAATGGTTCATAAATGCCAGCAGGGCGTCACTCTTTCGGGCATAACCGCCAAAATGATAGCCGGATTGTATATCATTAAACGATAATTTCGCCCCGCCTTTTAGTACCGGTACGCCAATAACCTGCTGGCCGGACAATGCACTGCTGAGCAACCCCTGGTACATGGTGGCCGTGCCAATGGCACAAAGTATATGGGTAAACCGCTCTTTTTGGGTAAGGTCAAGTATTTCGCGGCTTCCTTTTATGCCCAGGGGGCCGGCCCCGCCTTCGGGTACCTGGTAATAAGAGGGATATTCCGCAGTTGTTTTGTTTTTATACGCATCGCGGGATACAAACTCCAGTTGCATGCCATAATCCAGCGCTTGCTGCAATGTGTGTGAAAGAACAGGCGCCTGTTCGCCCCGTATAATACCAGTGCTTTTCCATCCCAGCTCACGGGCGGCACAGGCAAGGGCAATGATATGATTGGAATAAGCGCCGCCCCAGGTGAGCAGGCCTTCCGCCTTATTTTGCTGCGCCTGCTGCAGGTGGTATTTTAATTTAAACCATTTATTGCCGGAAATAACCGGGTGTATGTTATCGAGCCGCAATACCCACAGCTCTACGTCATGTTTATTTAATACCGGTAGCTCCACTTTATCGGTGGTAGCTGCGGCGGTATTCATGCGGAGGCCGGGAAATAAATGCATAACGTATTTCGTACCACAACTTTATTTTATATTTTCGTGCCGACAAAATAAATAAATCAATGCAACAACCCACTCTTTTGATCCTGGCCGCTGGTATGGCATCCCGATATGGAAGCATGAAACAGATACAATCGTTTGGCCCCGGAGGTGAAACTATCATGGATTATTCCATTTACGATGCTATACGGGCAGGGTTTAAGAAAGTGGTGTTTATTATTCGCAAGGAATTTGCCGCCGATTTCCAGGAAATATTTGAGCCCAAGCTGAAGGGCAGGGTAGCGGTGGATTATGTATACCAGGACCTGCACGCGTTTACCGACGGGTTCCAGGTGCCGGCAGACCGTACCAAACCCTGGGGAACGGCCCATGCGGTGCTTTGTGCTAAAAATGCCATCAATGAGCCGTTTGCCGTAATCAATGCCGACGATTTTTATGGCCGCGATGCATTTGAAAAAGCCTACGAATTCCTGACTACCGACTGTTCTCCCAAAGTATACTCGATTATCGGGTACGATTTATTAAAGACATTGTCCGACAACGGCACCGTTAACCGCGGTGTATGCCAGGTAGATGCCAAGGGCAACCTGAGTTCCATTGCCGAGCGCATCAACATATCCATGAAAACCGGCAAGATTCTGTGCGATGACGACCAGGAACCCAAAGAGCTGCCCCTGGAAACCAGCGTTTCCATGAACTTCTGGTGTTTTGCCCCATCTATTTTTCCTTATTCCGAGCAATTATTTCATACATTCATCAGCAAAAACCTGGCAAATCCCAAGGCTGAGTTTTTTATTCCCATCGTAGCGGATGAATTTATTTCAAAAGGCGAGGGCGTTATCAAGGTTATTCCCACTTCCTCACAATGGTTTGGGGTAACGTATAAGGAAGACGCTCCCGGCGTAAAAGCCAGCCTTGATGCGCTGGTAAATGCCGGCGAATATCCTCCGCGGCTCTGGCCTTCTTAAAAAAGCGGCCAGGCGCACACCTGCTAACCTCATCCTTTGCAACAAAACGGGTTAAAGTACCGGTTGGTAGCAACGATGTATTGATGTTACTGTTTTCAAAGTAAAAAACTTTTGAATGCAAAAGGGTTTGTATAAATTTGAAATACAGCAGCAAATCAACATTTGTATGTAACCGGAGTTATTCACCAATTACCCTACACGAAATGCCCGCTATCACAACGATAGACACACAGCACCTGGTAGAACAGCTCAGGAAAAAGGACCGTGCCGGTTTTAATGAATTGTATGAACACTATGCTTCTACTTTATACGGTGTCATTTGCCGGGTGGTAAACGATGCTGCCACGGCCGAAGATGTTTTGCAGGAGACATTTGTAAAAGTCTGGAAAAACATAGAGCATTACAATGAAGAAAAAGGCACTTTCTTTACCTGGCTGCTGAACATTACCCGCTATACCGCCATCGATTACCTTCGGTCCCGCCAGCACAAGCAGAAATTAAAAAGCCGCGATGATCCCGATAACGAATATATTCGCGAAAACGTGTACCTGCAGTCGGCAGTGGAATATACCGGTTTAAAGGGCTTTGTGGCCAAACTGGAGCCCAAATACCGTGAAATCATTGACCTGGTTTATTTCTGGGGGTATACGCAGGATGAGGTGGCCAGGATTTTAAATATACCACTGGGAACAGTCAAAACAAGAGCCAGGATGGGATTACAACTACTCAGAAGTCAACTTTAATGGATGTAGAGGTATATATAGCGTCCGGTATTTTAGAGGAGTATTGCCTTGGGCTGCTTGCTGCAGAAGATATGCTGCAGGTGGAGCAACACGCGGCAGCATATCCGCAGATAAGAGCGGAAATACATGCTTTTTGCCAGGCGCTGGAGCAATGCGCCCTGCTGGCCGCGGTACCCGTGCCTGCACCGGTAAAAAATAAGTTGCTTGACCTGGTAGATAACCTGGCAAAAGAAGAGCGGCGGGGCAAAGAGCTTCCCCTGCTCCATAAATATTCCAACCCCGGATTCTGGCTGGATGTGGCAAAACCCCTGCTCCCGGAAAAACTCTACAATGGTTTTTTTACCGCTGTGCTGAGAAGTGATGAACAGGGGTTTCAATGCATTATCTGGACGAGCAGCGATATTCCCGATGAAGTACACCACGATATGCGGGAATCGTTTATTATACTGGAAGGAACATGCGAGTGCCTGGTGGGCGATGAAACCATTTATCTTGGCCCCGGCGGTTTCCTGGAAATACCGCTTCATACGCACCACAGCGTTAAAACGAAAGGCGGGCCGGTGCTGGCGGTATTGCAGCGCCTGAAAATAGGATAACGAATAAAAGCATAATAGAACAGGCCCGGGATATTATCCCGGGCCTGTTCTACTGGGAGAAAAAGCTATTAATATATTTTTACGAAGAACACGCAATCTTCAATCTTTTTGATCTGCTGTGTCCGTTCCATTCCTTTTACCAGGGAATTGGAGGGTACTTTCAGGTCCTGGTAAGTAGTATCCTTTTTTAATTCATCCAGGGCCTTCAGGATATTGCGGGTAGTAACCGCAAATACAAAGCCCTGCGCCAGCATCTGGCGGCCGCTCAGGATAGCGATGACCTCCCCGTTTTTGTTGAATATCGGGGCGCCGCTATTGCCGGGGTTAGCGGCTACAGCAATCTGGCAGCTTGTGGTATCGCCGTTGTAGCCGGTTTTCGCGCTCATATAGCCTTCACCGTATACGATTTCGTCTCTTGGAAAGCCGAGGGTAAAGATTTGTTCACCAAGATCTGCGCCTGTTTTGCGAAAGCCATAGGGCAGGTAGTCGGAAGCCTTATAATCACTGTCATCAATTCTCAGGATGGCCAGGTCATGTTCATTATCTGTATATACCAGTTTTACATCGTATTCGGGACCCTTGCTGTTTTGCACGGTGATGTGACGGGCGTCTTTGAGCACGTGGGCATTGGTGACGATATAACCCTTCGCGCTCAGCAGGAAGCCGGTGCCGCCTGCTTTTGGCGGACCATAGGAGTTAATGATGGACCCTTTGATTCGCTGTGTTTCGTTGGCGATACTATTGATTTGTTTGCCCTGCGCCTCAATTGTCCGTACCAACTGCTGGTAATGGCTATCATTGTGAGGGGTAAAATAAGCGACCATGCCGCTAACGGTGATGGCAATAATACCTGCTATGGAGGCAGCTACTGCCCATACACGGCGGTATTTGCGCATCATGTCGATCACCTTTGCCTTGGGCGCTACTTCCTTGATAACCCCTGTTTCGGATAAATGATTATATGTTTCCTGTAGAGTGGCGCGTAATTGCTTACGGTCGCCAAATTCGTTGAGCTGCTGTAAAAAGATAGTGTGTTCTACTACCAGCTGGTCCACGTCGGCATTCGATTTGCGCAGCTGTTCAAAATGCACCATTTCCTCCTGGTTCATTTCGCCACGTATATAGCGCTCAACAGCATCTAACAACTGAATATCTTCCATTACAAAACCTGGTTTTTATATTGGGCAAAAAATAATTTCTTTAATCGCATCAGGCACTTATACTTCTGGTTCTTGGCATTTTCCGCATTGGTATAGCCAAAATTGGAGGCTATTTCCGTCATGCTTTTCTTCTGCAGATAATACGCTTCGAGTAGACTTTTACAGGGCTCCCCGAGGCTCATCATCGATTTTTCCATGGTCTGGAACTCTACGTTCCGCTGCTCCTGCGCTTCCAGTTCCTCTTCTACAGGCACCATTTCCGCAATCCCGTCTACCTCGCCCGAATATTTCTGTATTTGCTGTAATCGCTTGAGCCACAGGCGCCTGCATACGGAATATAAATAGGTCTTAATCTGGCAGTTTAACTCAAAAGACCCGGACTTCACCTTTTCATAGAGCACTATCATGGCCTCCTGGAATATATCCCTAGCGTCGTCTGCCGTTCCGTTGTTGTTGATTATCAGCGTCTGAACCATTTTATAGTTCTCTTTATATAAGGTTTCAATAACCTTTCTGTCGTTCTTTACCAGCCCCTGGAGCAACTGTTTTTCGTGCAAATCGATAATCACGCTTAATCATTATTTAATACTCAAAATAACGAATAGTAACCCAAACCGCGGACCTTTAAAAATAATTCTGGCAACCGGGTTACCTTTTTTTGTTTTATGTATAAATGTGAAACCATTATTTCACAAAAACAAAAGCAAACAAATGAAAAAGCTCCTGTTAGTTTTAGTTATCGGTGCATCTTTCGCAGCTTGTAACAATAATGCTGATACCAAATCTGCAACTACTGATTCTCCTGCTGCAACTGCTGCTCCCGACAGCACATCTAAAATGGCCCCGGATTCAACTAAAAAGGATTCATCTGCTATGGCTCCTAAAATGGCTGACACTACTACCAAGAAGTAATTATCACCTTTTTTTCATATGGCAAGCAATCGTTAGAGGCCGTCCTGTTCCCAGGAGGGCTTTCTTTTTTTGCTACCCGCCTGCCTGGGCTTAGCGGCCTATAAACTCAACATCTTTTACTGCGACATCATTTAGTAATTCATCTGCCAGTTTGTGGTGGTTTTTGGTCTTCCCGGTTATTTTCCAGGTGCAGGCAAAGTCCTGCCCCCGGCGTTCCTGTTTTTCGCATTTGAATTTGAGGTGGTGGCTGCGAAAGATAGCTTCAAACCGGGCCATCTGCCCGCTTTTAAAATCGCAGGTAATACGGTAGGCGCGTACTTCGTGTAGTTTGTCAATCCTGTTTTCCGCAAGTGTAAACAATACTAATATAAGCATGCCCATACCACAGCCGGCAAAGGCGGCGGCGTAGAGACCGCTGCCGATGCCCATGCCCAGGGCAGCTGTAAACCAGATGGTGGCTGCCGTAGTGAGACCCCTTACCCGGTCATCTGTCTTGAAAATGATCCCTGCGCCCAGGAACCCGATACCAGTTACGATATTGGAGGCAATCCTGTCCTGGTTGCCGGGAAAGCCGATGTAAACAGAAAAAATAGTAAACAGGCAGGAGCCCAATGCAATCATTATCATGGTGCGGAAGCCGGCCGATTTATTGCGGTATTCCCGCTCAGCGCCGATAATGCCGCCTATTACGATGGCCAGCAGCAAACGAAGTACAATAGTGTTAGTGGCGGGCATAGGAGCTATTTATATTTTCTTTAAAGGTAAAAAACGCCCCTGATTTTATTTGCTAATGGCATAAATAAGCCAGCAGAGCAAAAGGGTAAGGACCAGTACCAGGAGTATGCGGTATTTGTTCCAGCGGTTGCTGTGGCGGTGCGTTGCCGTAAATGCGGCGATATCGGCATTCATGATTTCGTCATTTCCGGCCAGTTCCTGCAGCAGCCCGGAAATGGGCTCTATATAGCGCCATGGCAGGGTGCGGCAGCAGTCCACCAGCTTTTTTACAATGGCCCGGTTGATCGTGGCATCGTTATATTGCAGCAGCAACCGGGTATTTGCTTCGCTCAGTAATTGCCGGATATGGTAGCTCAGCGCATCATAATCCACCCGCAGGCTGCCTACCGACAGCAGGTAATGGTACAGGCGTTCGCATTCCGGTAATATAGCCCCGGGAGTAAGGGGAGGGGTTCCATATTGTTTGCCCAGGCTCCTGTTGTACCAGCGTTTGTAATTGTATTCTTCCCGTTGGCGGGGGTTGGAGAGAATTTCGTAGGCTTCCCGTATTTCCCTGAACCGGGCGGCGGCAATGGCGTCGCCGGCATTTTTATCGGGATGAAAGCGGTGTACCAGCCGCCGGAAGGACCGTTTTATATCCTGCTCCGATGCGGCGGGGCTTATTTCCAATGTTTTATAATAATCTTTCAGCAACATAACCGGTGGCCTGTTGCGAAAGTAAGGCCAAATTGCCATTGAAAAAGGTGCCTCCGGAACCGCCTGAAAAAGCTATATTTGCCGAAATTTTTACTATGACCAACGACCAGATTGGAAAATTTTTAGAATCCGGCCACCTCACAAAGCATTCGGTAAAGATTGATTTCAAGAGCCGGCAGTCCATCATCGGCCTGTTCATTAAAACGAACGATTACGATGAATTAAAGTCTAAAAACTTCTGGAGGATCGTTTCCGAAACACATATCTCTCAATGGAAAAACTCCCAGGATAATAACCTGGCCAAGATTTTCAACGGTTCCGAAATTACCCGGTTAACACCAGTTGCGGTAAAACAATAGCCCCCGCAGGCTGTACCGTACTCCCCCCGGAGGCCAAACGGGTTATTTAAATGAAAACGCTAACCCGCCGTTGAGAATGTATTTGCCATAACCGGCTTCCAGAAACAGCCCGGCCTGTTTGGATAAATGGAATTTAGCCCCAAAACTTACCTGGTAGGCCAGTGCTGAAGGATCGCCCCCATCTGCTACTTTATTGCCCGAGGCATCGGTATAATCCTGCTGCCAGATATTAACCCCTATAGCCGTTCTGAAATAAGGTGTTACCGCGGGACCGGCCGGTAAATACCGTACCAGGTCAAGCATTACGGCGGTATTGGTAAGGTGACCGGTAAAATCGGGTGTATTGGTAGCATTGGAGTAATCGTAGTAGGGAGCGCTAACCGTTCCATGGGTGATCATAACACCGATGCTCATTCTGCGGTTAAACTGGTAATCGACCGAACCCATAAACGGCCCGGTTTGGGAAATGCTGCCCATGTCGGTATTGTAAAAACCGGCCAGTTCGTACCGGTCCAGGTTGGGGAAACCGTACCCGAGGTTTACGTGTACCACGGGCTGAAAATATTCTTCCGGTTCATGCCTGCGCGGGCGGGGGCCATACCTGCGTACACCGTATCCGCCATATTGTGCATCCGCCACCGTACAGGTCACCAGGGTAATGACAGCTAATAAGCAAACAGCTCTTTTCATAGTGATTATTTTGCAGTAAGACAGCGGCCGGGACAACAGGTTTAAAGGCTATGCCCCGTTTCTTGCCTTATTAAGAGTTGAATAACAATTGTTAAGGACTGATTAACGTGCCCTGGAAACGGACCGATAGTAATATATTGACGCACTAAATCACCTAAAACAACGATTATGGAAGAAATTGAAGTGCCTACGGAACACCTCCATGAAGAAATAAAAGAAAAGGCAGAAGAGGAGGGTGGCGGCTGGTCGTTATACATCGCCATTTCCACTGCGCTGATGGCGGTTATTGCCGCCGTTGCCGGCATGATGGCCGGCCACCATTCCAATGAAGCATTAATAGAACAAATAAAGGCGTCCGATCAATGGGCGTTTTACCAGGCCAAAAGCATTAAGGCCGAAATCAGGGCATTAAAGCCTGCAGGTGAGCTGAACGCAAAGACCCCGGAACAAACAAAATCGGAAGCAGAAGAGGTAAAGAAGCAGGCGGAGGAAGACGAAGCTTCTTCCAAAGCCCACCTGGAGCGGCACGTAGTGCTGGCCCGTTCGGTTACGCTTTTCCAGGTAGCCATTGCCATATCGGCTATCGCCATCCTTACCCGAAAACGGTTTTTATGGATAGTGGGCATCGTTATTGCTTTGGCGGGTGCGGTCTTTTTTGTGCTGGGGCTTGTTTAAAAGAAGCGTGAAGGATCTATATAAAAACGCATTACATTCGATATACGAAAGCATTGTGCTATAAACATAAATAACGATATGAAAAGCGTTTCCCGTGTACTGAATGTAGTGCTTGCTGCAATAATGCTGGCGGTTTCTGTGCCGGCGGCTGGCCTTGCGGTCCCCACAGCAGGCGGAAAGGAGTTTTATGAAATAAAGGTATACCGCTACAAAAACGCCGGCCAGGAAAAAGCGCTGGACGACTACCTGAAGCATTTTTGCCTGCCTTCGCTGCACAAATTTGGTATAGCAACGGTAGGTGTGTTTAAACCGCTGGCCAATGATACCGCTGCCGATAAAATAGTATATGTATTTATCCCGCTGAAATCACTGGAGCAATGGCACCAGCTGGTTACCGGGCAACAGAAGACCGGCCCCGGTGACGCCGGGAGCGATTACCTCAATGCCGATTATACGGCTGCTCCTTATACCCGCGTGGAGTCTATCCTGCTCGAAGCATTCCCGCTGGCCCCCCACCTGCAATTACCGGCGCTTACGGGCCCCCACGAAGATCGGATCTATGAATTGCGCAGTTATGAAAGCCCTACTGAAAAATACAATGAAAACAAGGTGAAAATGTTTAATACCGGCGGCGAGATAGCGCTTTTCAAACGCCTGGGTTTTAACGGTATTTTTTATGCGGAAGTACTCAGCGGCAGTCACCAGCCCAACCTGATGTATATGACCAGTTTTGAAAACAGGCAGGCGCGCGACGAACACTGGAAAGCGTTTGGCGACGATGCGGAGTGGAAAACGCTGAAAGCGCTTCCCGAGTACCAGAATAATGTTTCAAAAGCCGAGGTTATTTTATGCCATGCCGCTTCCTATTCTGATTTATAAATTGAGTGTGGAATATTTTACACATAGCTGCCCTTACTGGTTGCCGGCAGTCATTAAATATTAGGTAAGGAGCCTGGCGCTGCGTATTTTCGGGCTATTATGATACGTACAACCCGTTGCCCTTTTTGGTTGCGTTGTGTTTTGCCGGTTATGTACATCCAACTTTCCTGCATGATGCTGGCGGCGCAGTCTCCCGGCCTGACGGCGGATCATGATACTACTTACTACAGTTCGCTGCCGCGGAGCATCATCGGGCGGATTTTTGTCACAAAAAGATATACAGCGCTGCGGTTGAGGAAGGGGGTGGAGGCTACCCGTTTCCTGTACCGGCCCAGTACCCCGTTTAGCCTTGGTTTTGGCGCCACGTATAATAAGCTGACCGCTAATTTGTCGGTCGGTTTTGGTTTCCTGAACAATGATGCCAAGGGAAAAACAAAGTCGCTTGATTTACAAACGCATTTTTACGGAAGGAAATGGACAGTGGATCTTTTGGAACAATTCTACCACGGGTATTACCTGGATCCCGAAGGCCTGGCGGCATCCGACCCGGAGCGTTATTATATCCGCCCCGATATACGTGTTAATCTTTTTGGGCTGTCGGTATACCGGATAATCAATTATGACCGGTTTTCCTACCGGGCACCCATTTTCCAGGATGAGAAGCAAAAAAAATCAGCCGGTTCGTTTTTAGTGGGCGCCGAGTCGTACTATGGCAGTATAAAAGCAGACAGCTCCCTGGTGCCTGCCGTACTCAGTTCGCCCACAATGCAAAGTGATCTCCGGGCGCTCAGCTATTTCAAAATAGGCCCCGGCGCCGGGTATGCGTATAATTTTATTATCAAATCGGATTTTTTCCTGATGGGGTCGTTCCAGGCCAACCTGAGTCTTGATATCGTACACAAGTCCGGCGCCGCCACCAACAGCAACCGGGTATCGATCAGCCCGGGGTATTTTTACCGTTTGGCGGCAGGCTATGATAAGGGAATTTATAACCTGAATTTTTTGCTGTCGGGCAACCGGCTTAATCTCAGGCCCGGCTCGCCCGGCGACCGATTCTATATTACTACCGGCGGCTACCGGCTTACGCTGACCCGGCGTTTTGCCCCCGGCCATAAGCTCAACAAAATGCTTCAGCCCATACGGGATATCATGCCGGTGCCGTAATGAAGGTCAGGCAAAGACGCTAAAATTATTCCTACCTTATTATCTTGCACTCAAACGAACAACTATGTCACTGCACAAACGAAACGGGCCGCTTTCACGGATAAATAATGATACCGGGTTTGGCAATAATGCCAGCAGTTACGGCGGCCGCTTTATTAATCGCGACGGTACTTTTAACATGCGTAAGGAAGGTATTTCCTTTTTAAACCGGTTCAGCATTTACCATACCATGCTGAACCTGCCGCGCTGGAAGTTTAGCGCAGTAATATTGTGTTTTTATCTTATTACCAACCTGCTGTATACCTGCGTGTACCTGCTGGTGGGCATGCACCAGCTGCAAGGGTGGATAGCTGCCACGCCCTGGGAAAAGTTCAAGGAAGCCTATTTCTTCAGCACCGAAACTTTTACCACCGTTGGCTATGGACGGGTAAACCCTATTGGCGATGGCGCCAACCTGGTTGCAGCCATTGAATCGATGTCGGGTTTTTTGTCGTTTGCTATTGCCACCGGTTTAATTTACGGCCGCTTTGCCAAGCCCAAAGCCTACCTGGTGTTCAGCGAGCATGCCCTGGTAAGCCCGTACAACGACAAAACAGGGCTTATGTTCCGCTTTGCTTCCTATAAGGATAATCATATACTTACCAACCTGGAGATTAAGGTAAACCTGGCCCTGCTGGCAGAGGAAAACGGGAAATCGACCTACCGGTTTTATGATCTTGCCCTGGAACGCAACCGGGTAGACAGCCTGCCCATGAACTGGACGGTGGTGCATACCATCGATGATGAAAGTCCCCTGGCGGGAATGGGGGAGGAGGACATTGTAAAGGCTGATGTGGAATTGTATGTGCTGGTACGTGGTTTTGACGATGTATACTCCAATTTCGTCCTGCAAAGAACCTCTTACACCTACCAGGAAATAAAATTCAACCGGAAGTTTGTGCCCATGTACCGCGAAAGCGACGATGGGAAAACCACTATCCTGGAGCTGCATAAACTTAACGAGTTCAAGACCAGCTGATGCTGTTTTGACGATGGGTTTCTTAAGGAAAAATTAAACATGCAGAGCGGCTTCACTTTGCGTAAGGAGTACATACTACGCAATATTAAAAAGAAAATAAATAATTGTTTTTTAACGGGGAAATGCCATCGTTTTGTAATACCTTTAATCAACAACTCCAACGACCTAAAATCTTCTTGCCGGATTCTTTTTTAATCGCCTTGTGAAAATTCTGTCTGCGATTGCTCTGCTCAATGGATTACCGATTTGTTTGCTCTTTGATTGGCGCTGCTATGCGAAAAGGCTATTGGCATTTTAACAAATCATTTTTTAAAATTTATCTCATATGAAAAAACATCCTGTAAACAAAACCACAGTTCCGGCTATTCATTCCCTTCATCCCGTTTCAGGCACACAGAAATTACAGGACATCCCCGGTAAGAAAAGCTCAAAGCTTACTGTTGCTGTTCCTCCGCCACCGGATGAAGCTACCCTCGAGTTGCTGAATAAGATTGCAAAAGAATCTCCCTTCTGTTATTACTTTAAAGGGAAGTCCAACGACACCCTCTGAGTGAAATAAGCGTTACTTCCCGCAGTTCCCACCTGGTTCAATACCCGCTACCGGTATTACCGGAAAGTGGTATTGATACAAGGTATGAAAGCGTATAGCTTTAAGAAATTTTTAAAGCATGAAAACGCCTTTTTACCTTAAATCTTTCCTTGTACTACTCTTTCTTACCGGCACCACCAGTATTTTACTGCTGCTTGTAAACAGTTGTAAACACAAAAGGCCTAACCCCGCCGATGCCGCCGTTAATCCTGCTTTTGAAATGCTGCCTCCTGTGGCCAGGTCCATCAATATTGAGCGGATTGAAGACAACGACAATGGCAATGTAAAGCTGACCGCCGATTTTGGCCCCGGCCTGCTAAAAGATTCCTTTCATGCGGTGATGCTGGGAGAGGAAAAAATTGTGCTGCGCGACGATGGCAATGACGGCGATGCGGTAGCCGGCGACGGCAAATTTACCGTGGTTTTAAAAGAAGATACCGCCGCCATCCAGCAGGAACTGGCACTTACCAGCCGCCAGCTGCAGGATAAAAAAACATTTACCGTTTTTCATAACCGCACCATAGAGCAGGTGGCCATTGATCCCAAACTGGTAGCCGAACTCCGCCAGTTTACTATCGGCAGCATTATTCATTTTAACCCGGGGCTATTTACCCTGGCGGCCGACCCGGCGCTGAAAGATCATTCCCTCACCATTACCGCCCAACCCGTGGTGGAAGATACCAGCCGTACCTTTAATCCCTGCACCGGCGTGGGCAATCCTTCGGGGGCCTGGGCCTTTGCCAAACTGGTCACTGAAATGGCCAATACGCCGCTTACGGGTGTACAGCCCAAAGATTTCCTGATGAACTGGCTGAAAACCTGGGCCAGTAACCAGTTGGTCAACGGCGACCAGATAGCTGCCCGTGCAAACATCTCCGTTATTATCAACAACTGGAAAACGCTTAGCGGCGGAACCTTCGATATCAGGTTTGCTCCCTTTAAGCTAATGGCTATCGTAAACCGGGTAGACCTGCGGGGCAATTCCGGTTATGGCTTTGGCAATCCCGGCGAAGGCCGGTTTGTATTTTGCGCCATCGATGCGTCCTGTCATGTATTCCAGAACATAAGGCCGTTTATGGTCATCTTTGAATACGGCATTCCCAAACACAGTTGCGCCGACCTGAAAGCGTATGCGCAGCAATGGTATAATCTTAAAACGCTTACGGTAGGTACCCCGGCCTACAATACGGCCCTGCAGGCCATTACCGACCAGTTTACCCACGCCAATACGAGCCCGTCCAAACCCAATGGCAGTTCCATCAACCAGGTAAGGACAAATGAATTCGGGCTGGGCGTGCTGCCCTGGGAGCTCCGGGAGTTTAATGTAGACAGTACCACGCACCTGCTTAAAAACGTAACCGTGAAGCAGGAGCCACAGGATACGTTTAACCGCATCAGCCCGCTCACCAATCCTGTTTTTGTGCAGCTGATGGCCGCTTTTGTAAACAGCAATACCACCACTATTGAAGCCAACCGCTATACTATTCCCGCTACTACCGGTGGTAAAAACTTCGCCGGAGGCAAGGCACATACCGAAAATGCCAGTACCTATCATTGGGACGGCAGCGCGACGGCCGGCCCGCAATTCATTACCAGCGACAGCGCCCGGTTTATGCTGTCCATCAATACCTGCAGCGGATGTCATGGCGGCGAGGGCAATACCGGAAATTTTATGCATGTGGCGCCCGGGCCTTCTCCATCAGGCGTACCGGCCGTACTATCTAAATTCCTGACCGGCAATCCCGCGTTTTCATCTTCGCCCTTCCTGGTTACCGATCCGGCCGGCCGGCCTACGGGCAGTCCACGGGTAAGGGGTTTTAACGATTTGGAACGCAGGGCCCTTGACCTGGAAGCATTTGTGAGTTCTTCGTGCGTGGTGCGGGTAAAAGCATTTGCGCTGGCGCGGCTGCTGACGTTTGACCCGGTACGAATGACGCATTGAGCACGAAACGTTTTGCCTAATAATCACGATTTACTCCCCGATGGTGTAAAACGGCAGCAATGGCTGGCCGCCATACGTTAATTTTGAGCCTCAATAACCGGATTATATTATGACGAGGCAGCGGGTGTGGATTCATATAGCGTGGTGGGCCGGGTTATACCTGTTGTGGGTAGCCCTGTTCCAGCACCGCGCACTGGTGGTATCGCGCACGCTGACCGTTGAATTTTGTTACCTGGTATTTGTTGCGGCCAATTATTATTTTCATAGCCGTTTTACCATTCCCCGGCTGCTGTACCGGGGCCATTACCTGGCGTTTGCTTTGTTGCTGCCGGCCGGGGTATTGGTGACGGCATTATTGCGGGTGCCCCTGGCCCTATACCTGAACCGTCATGTTTTTAACGTGGGCGGAGCACAACCGGGGGCACTGGAAACCTTCATCAATTCGGCGCTGAACATATTGGTATGGACGCTCTGCCTGGTGGCCGTTAAACTGGTGGCCGATAAAATCAGGCTTCGTCAATACCTGGAGACAGTAGAAAAGGAGAAAGCAAAAAATGAACTGGCGCTGTTAAAAGCACAGCTCAACCCCCATTTCCTCTTCAATTCCATCAATTCCATTTATGGTCATATTGATAAAAGTAATCCAACGGCAAGGACCATGCTGCTGAGTTTTTCGGAAATGCTGCGCTACCAGCTGTACGAATGCAATACGGAGCGGGTGGCGATTGACAAGGAAATAAATTATATCCGTAATTATGTGGCGTTGCAGCAGGCCAGGAAAGAAGAAAGCCTGGTGGTACGCCTCACTATCAGTGAAGCGGTAAGAGGCTGCGCTATTGCCCCCCTGTTGTTTATTTCATTTATTGAAAATGCTTTTAAGTATGTGAGCAACAGCGATACCCTGGAAAACAGGGTAGAGGTGCTGCTGGATAAGCAAAAAGACGGGCTGGTATTCCGTACGTATAATACAAAAGATACTACCCTTCGCCCGCCTTCACACAAGGGCATCGGCCTGGCCAATGTAAAGCGAAGGCTGGAATTACTGTATCCCGGCCGTCACCAGCTGGTAGTGGATGATGGAAGGGATTATTTTGAAGTAAACTTAACCCTGGATTTATGACGCTGCGTTGTATTATAATAGACGATGAACCCCTGGCGCGCAAGGTGCTGCGGGAATACATTGAAGACATCGATTTTCTTTCGCTCGTGGGGGAGGCGGAGAACCCGCTTCGCGCCCGGGCCCTGCTGGATGAACAGGGTGCAGATGTATTGTTTCTTGACATCAATATGCCCAGGTTGAGCGGCCTGGAATTTCTACGCACGTCCAAAGCATTGCCCATGGTCATTATGACTACGGCATACGCCGAGCATGCGCTGGACGGGTTTGAGCTGGATGTAATGGATTACCTGGTAAAGCCGTTTTCTTTTGAGCGCTTCCTGCGCGCCTGCAATAAGGCAAAAGAATATTATATCCTGCAGCACCAGCTGCAACCGCCGCCCGAAGCCAATGCCGATCATTTCTTTGTAAAATGCGATGGCCGCATAGAAAAAGTGCTGTACGATGACCTGGTTTACGTGGAGGCGATGCTCAATTATGTTATCCTGCATACCCCGGCGGGAAAGAAAATCGTGTACCTGACCATGAAAAGCATTTTGGAGCAATTGCCGGCCACGCTGTTCCTGAAAGTACATAAATCATATATCGTTAACCTTACGAAGGTGAAGAGCATAGAAGGAAACAGCATACGGTTTGAGCAGGGATCGGTAGCTATCAGCCAGCAGTTTTATGATAAAGTACTAAAAGCTATTGTAAAAGATAGAATGTTGCGGCGATAATATGCAACAAAGAACGCAGGGATACGTTAATTTTGCATTTCATAAAACTCTGCATCCATTATGCGTTCTTATTTGCTTCCGCTTGCCATTGGCCTTATTACAGGCAACAGCTGCCCGTCGGCTCCTTCGTTAAAAAACATTGCACCCAAGCCCCTTGCGGCAATTGCTTTGCCGGCGCAGGGACCCGGTAAACCGGCCGATGCCGCCACCATTATGAAGCGTAAGCAGGTGCCCATTCTTTGTTATCACCAGATACGCGACTGGCGCCCTACCGATTCCAAAACAGCCAAAGACTATATTATACCGGAAGCCAGTTTCAGGGCGCAGATAAAGATGCTGGCCGACAGCGGGTATCATACCATTTCGCCCGACCAGCTGTACAATTACCTGGCCACCGGCGCCGCATTGCCTTCCAAACCCATTATGCTCACGTTTGACGATACCGATTTGCCGCAGTTTACCATTGCTAAACCGGAACTGGAGAAATATGGCTTCAGGGGCATGTTTTTTATTATGACCGTTTCGCTGGACCGCCCGCATTATATGAGCCGGCAGCAGGTAAAAGCATTGAGCGATGCCGGGCATTATATCGGTTCGCATACCTGGGACCACCACAATGTAAAACTGTATAAAGGCAACGACTGGGTTGTCCAGATTGAGAAACCCACGAAAACGCTGGAAGCTATTACCGGCAAGCCGATTAAATACTTTGCGTATCCTTTCGGTCTGTGGAGCCATGAGATTATAGCCCCCCTGAAGCAGCGCGGCTTTATTGCTGCATTCCAGCTGGGTACTAAGCGTGATGAGCAGGAGCCCCTGTTCACCATTCGCCGGATTATCATTCCCGCTATGCCGCCGGCCAGGCTGGATGCGAATATTAAGGCAAGCTTTAAATAAGCTGCAAGCCTCAAGCTACAAGCTGCAAGTACCTGTTCGCAGCAAACGGCTTGTAGCTTGAGGCTTGCAGCTAAAAAAGGCCGCCTTTGCAGGCAGCCTTAATTTCTTAGCAGCAGAATAAATTTAGCCGATTTTTTTCACGTTCACAGCATTCATTCCTTTCTTTCCTTCCTGCAGGTCAAACTCAACTTTATCGCCTTCCCTGACCTGATCAATCAGTCCGCTGGAGTGTACAAAGGTCTCTTTACCGGAGTCATCATGCTTGATGAATCCGAATCCCTTTTCACCGTTGAAAAACTTTACGGTGCCTTGATTTTTCTTGTTCATTTAAATTGGTATTGATAATAAATAGCTATAAAGATAGGCTTTGCTAACAGATATTAACAAAAAGAATCTTTTTGCCTTCCCGGGCAGGTTTTACGGTGCCTGGGATAAGTAATTTCACTGATCTGTTTATACATAAGCCTCCATGGGCTCACAGGTACAGATCAGGTTCCTGTCGCCATAGGTATTGTTGATGCGCGCCACCGACGGCCAGAACTTGTTGTGCATAGTATAAGCCAGCGGGAAAGCCGCGTCCTGCCGGGTATAGGCATGCGTCCATTCATTGGCGCAAACCTCTGCCATGGTATGGGGTGCGTTTTTCAGTGCATTATCGGCTTTGTCGGATTTGCCTTCTTCAATGGCTTTTATTTCTTCGTGAATGCTGATAAGCGCATCGCAGAAGCGGTCCAGTTCGGCCTTGTCCTCGCTTTCGGTAGGCTCTATCATGATGGTGCCTGGTACCGGGAAGCTCATGGTAGGTGCGTGAAAGCCATAGTCCATCAGGCGTTTAGCCACATCTTCCGCCTCTATGCCCGAAGTGGTTTTAAAAGGGCGGAGGTCTACGATAAATTCATGTGCACAGGTGCCGTGGTCGCCGAGGTAAAGTATCTTATAATATTTTTCCAGTCTTGCCCGCATGTAATTGGCGTTGAGAATGGCGTATTCGGTAGCCGCTTTCATGCCTTCCGCTCCCAGCAGCTTGATGTAGGCATAGCTGATGAGCAGGATGGAGGCGCTGCCAAAGGGCGCTGCGCTTACTGCGTGGGTGGCAGTTGCCGGTTGCAGGTAACTGTGCACATGGCCCGGCAGGTAAGGCTTCAGCTTATCGTTTACACAAATAGGGCCCATGCCGGGACCGCCGCCGCCGTGGGGGATGGCAAAGGTTTTGTGCAGGTTAAGATGGCATACATCGGCGCCAATCATACCGGGCGATGTAAGTCCCACCTGTGCGTTCATATTGGCCCCGTCCATATACACCAGCCCGCCCTTGTCGTGGATGGCCTGGCATATTTCGCGGATGCTTTCTTCAAATACCCCGTGGGTGGAAGGATAGGTAACCATGAGCGCGGCCAGGCTGTCTTTGTACTGGCCGGCTTTTGCTTTTAAATCGGTTACATCAATATGCCCCTCTTCATCGCTTTTTACCACCACCACTTTCATTCCGGCCATGACGGCGGAAGCAGGATTGGTGCCGTGCGCCGAAATGGGTATGAGCACCACGTTGCGGTGTGTATCGCCGCGGTGCAAATGATAGGCGCGGATGGTAAGCAGTCCCGCATACTCGCCCTGGGCGCCGCTGTTGGGCTGCAGGGAGCAAGCGGTAAAACCGGTTATTTCGCAAAGGTAATCGCTCAGTTCATCTACTATCTGCTGGTAGCCCAGCGCCTGGCCGGCCGGTACAAAAGGATGCAGGCTGCCAAATTCGGGCCAGCTTACCGGGATAAGCTCGGTAGCGGCATTCAGCTTCATGGTGCAGCTGCCCAGGGAAATCATGGAAGTATTGAGCGAAAGATCTTTATTTTCCAGGTATTTGAGGTAGCGCATCATTTCACTTTCGCTGTGGTGGGTATTGAACACCGCCTGTTGCAAAAACGGGGAGCTGCGTCTTAATGCAGCCGGTAAATTGTCTAATTCATCTTCATTGTCGAAGGTAATAGACGCTACCTGGCGGCCGGCCACTTCTTCAAATACGGCAACGATGTCCAGCAAATCTTTTTGCATGGTGGTTTCGTCTACGCTGATGCCGATATGATGTTTATCGAAGTAACGGAAATTGATTTCACGCTGTTCGGCCACTACGCGGATGGCGCTGCTATCGTCTACTTTTATTTTCAGGGTATCAAAGAACGCCGTGTTGCGGTTGCTATAGCCCAGCTCTTCCAGTTCGTTGGATAAGGTATTGGCAAGGAGGGCTACGCGTTTTGCAATATTGACAAGCCCTTCGGGGCCATGGAATACGCTGTACATGGCGGCCATATTGGCCAGCAATGCCTGGGCAGTGCAGATATTGGAAGTAGCTTTTTCCCGCTTGATATGCTGTTCGCGGGTTTGCAATGCCATGCGCAGGGCGCGGTGGCCTTTGGCATCGATGCTTACGCCAATGAGGCGACCGGGTATGGAGCGTTTGAAATCGTCTTTTGTGCTGAAGAAAGCAGCATGAGGACCGCCAAAGCCCATAGGCACGCCAAAGCGTTGTGCGGAACCTACGGCCGCATCGGCGCCCAGTTCGCCGGGGGGCGTTAGTAAGGTAAGCGCCAGCAAATCGGTGGCCATGACTACGTAGCCGCCAACGCCATGCACTTTATGAATAAAATTGCGGTAATCTTCTACCGAGCCGTTGTCGTTGGGGTATTGTACAATGGCGCCGAAAAACGTAGCGTCGACGGGCGCTGTTTCATAATTACCATATACCAGTTCAATGCCAATGGGTTCGGCACGGGTAATCAATATATCTTTCGTTTGGGGCAACACGTTGTTGTCTACAAAAAACTTCGGTTGTTTGATGTCTTCCGTCCGGTTTACATGGTGGAAGAACATGGCCATGGCTTCTGCGCCGGCCGTTCCCTCATCCAGCAGCGATGCATTGGCAATGGGCAGGGCGGTTAAATCGGTAACCATGGTCTGGAAATTCAGCAGGCTTTCCAGCCTGCCCTGGCTGATTTCGGCCTGGTAGGGTGTGTATTGGGTGTACCAGCCCGGGTTTTCAAACACGTTGCGCAATATAACGCTGGGCGTGATGGTGCCGTAATAACCCTGGCCGATATAGTTTTTAAACACTTTATTCCGCGCCGCTACTTTTTTCAGTTCCTGCAGGTATTCAAATTCGCTTTGCGGAGCAGGGTTTTGCAGGGGCTGCTTAAGCCGGATAGAGGCAGGAATGGTTTTGCTAATCAGTTCATTAAGCCCAGATACACCAATAACCTTCAGCATGTCACTGGTTTCTTTTTCATTAGGACCGATATGTCTTTGCTGAAATTCGGCGGATTGCTGTTCAAACAGGTTCATAAATTGTAATACGGGGTAAAATGTAAAAAGATGTGCAAAGTTAAGGTGTAGCCATCAGACTAACAGGCATTTGTTTAGTTGGTGCATAGTGTGGGGAAAAGCGATCCGTCTACCAGGTCGTCAATGTAAATTGGGAACTTTAAGGGAAAGTATTTATTGATTATCGATAAATAAATACTAATTTTAGGTAAACAAACCACTTATGAAAAAATTAAAGGACAAGTGGCCGGTGTACCTGGTTAATCTTATCAGCTTTCTTATACTGGCTTATTTTGTTTTGGGATTCATTTCGTTTTATACCTCGAAACCCGTTTCCATGTTGATAAACGGGGGAACATTTACGACCTGCGATATGCAGGAGGACCCCGATAGCATGTATAGAAAAAGCCTGGAGGATTTGCCTTACCGGTTGTATAAAGAAAAAGCGGACAGCATGGATCGCATCAAAGATTATTACTCACGGGTTTTTGGCGGTTCATCCGGCCTGGGGGCCATTGGTGTAGAGGATATTGTTGAATGTGATACCTGCAGTTCGCTCAAATCAATCAATTTTGCCGGTAGCCTGGGCGAAGAAAAATATTATTTCTATTTAAGCGGTTTTAAGCTGGTGAGAAGAGAAGATGATGATATATATCCGCGTCTTCATTACAAAAAAGGAGGGATATCTTACCTGAAATACGTGCAGTTTGATTCTGTTAGAGGCCCGGATCATAAAATAATGTATTCAGGGCATTGGGTTAATAAAGTCATTCCTTACCGGGTGGATGAAGAACCAGCCAACACGGAAGGCATAAAACGCATATTGATTCCCATTTCACAAACCAGTTATACCGTACTGAATATTACCTGCTGGATATTGGTGGGGATAGTATTGTTGTTATTTTGTTCGGTGTTGAGGAGCTTTATGCTGGTGCTTACTGATATTGCCCGCGGAAATGCGTTTACGGTAAGGAATTACAAACGCCTGTTTTATATTACCAATGTCATTGTGCTGATCCCTGCTACGTTTTTAATCATACAGCTGGTATTGCAATGGGTGTTCCGGAAGCAATATGCCGGCGATCTGGTAGTGCATATCGGGTGGGGCAGCTATCTTGGATGGGTGCTGGTGGCCATGGTGATGTTTTTACTGGCCATGGCCTTTCATAAAGGGTATCGCATTCAGCAGGAACAGGACTTAACCATTTAATTATGCCCATTGTAGTTAATCTCGATATTATGCTGGCGCGGCGCAAGATGTCGCTTACCTCACTGAGTGAGCGGGTGGGCATTACGCTGGCCAACCTGAGCGTATTAAAAAGCAGTAAGGCCAAAGCCATCCGTTTTTCTACCCTGGAAGAAATATGCAAGGTGCTGGAATGCCAGCCCGGCGATTTGCTGGAGTACATGACGGAGGAGGCGCATAGGAAGCTGATGAGGACTTAGTGGGTGGGTGGTTGTTGATAGTTGATGGTTGATAGTTGATAGGAGGGAGGCGCGGATATCGGCTACCAGCTATCAACTATCAACCATCAACGATCATCTACTTAAGCCTGTTGCGCCGGGTACGATACATATACCCGGGGGCGGGTTTCTTCTTCCGGGGCGTTTTCCAGTTCCCGCAGCTGGCTGCTGGTAAGGCGGCTGCCGTCGTGGCTCCAGCCGGGAGGGCCAAAGAGATAGCCCAGCTTGTGCTTCCAGGATATGTCTTTACGTTTTATGTCGCTCCACATGCTGCCCCATTCGTGGAAAATAACGGTTACCGGCGTTTCTTTTTCCAATGGTTTGGTAAGCCCGTATTTGAGGGGCTGGTAAGCTGCTTCGGGTAGTTCGGGCTGAAAGGTGCCAAACAGCTTGTCCCAGATAATCAGGAACATACCCATGTTTTTATCGAGGTATTTGGGGTTGGAAGCATGGTGTACCCGGTGGTGCGAGGGGGTAACCAATATATATTCCAGCCAGCCCAGCTTTTTTATCTTTTCGGTATGCACCAGTATGCCCCATATTTGCGTGGTGGCATATACAAAGGCAATATCCCAGGGTTTGAAACCGCAGAGGGCTACCGGGATAAAATAAACGAAACGGTACAACGGCTCCATGACCGAAGAACGGAAGCCCACCGTAAGGTTAAACTTTTCCGAGGAATGATGGGTAACGTGGGTGGCCCAGAACAGGCGGCAATAGTGGTCTACCCGGTGCAGCCAGTAATACATAAAGTCTTCAAATAAAAACAGTATTACCCAATACCATACCGGGTTCTTTACATAAGCAAAATGATGACTGTAAAAGAAATTCAGCACAATGCCCACGTACACGAACCGGAACAGCAGGTCGATGGTGCCATTGGCCGCCATGAGGTATATATTGGTGACGGTATCTTTGAGGGTATAGCTTTTTTGATGCCTCAGGTGGCTGAGATAGATTTCCAGGCCAATGACGATAACGTATATCGGCATGCTGATCAGTAAAAGGTATTGTTCACGGATGGTTCCCATATTATTGAATTCGGAGCACAAAAATAACCCAGAACCATCATTTTTGAAGATTTATTGTATAATGAGCGTATATTTTTACAATTTGCATACATAAGAAGGCAGTTGATAGTTGGTAGAGGATAGTTGATAGAAGAGAGGCGTGCCAGGGTTCGTTTGCCTGGCCAGGGTAACCGTGGCACGCCGGGCGGGGCTATCCTCTATCAACTATCCTCTACCAACTATCAACTACTTCCCCTTAGGGCCTTTTTTAACCCAATAATCGTGTTTATGGCAGAAGATGTACTACAAAACTGGGAGAAGAAATCGGCGGAGCATACGAAGCTGTACAAGCAATTCCTGCAACGGCCCAACCGTAAGCAGGTATTAAAGCAATTGCCCGATTTGCACGAAGAGGCGTTCAGCAAAATAAACTGCCTGGATTGCGGCGCCTGCTGTCGCAATTATTCCCCAAGGTTTAAAACACCGGATATCAAACGCATTTCCCGCCACCTGAAAATGAAGGAAGGTGATTTTATTACTACCTACCTGCGGCTGGATAATGACGGTGATTATGTAACAAAAAGTTCGCCCTGTCCCTTCCTGGGTGCTGATAATTTCTGCAGTATTTATGAAGAACGTCCTTCCGACTGCCATCGTTTTCCGTATACCGATGAAGATGTATTAATAGACCGGCCACAGATAACGCTGAAGAATGCCGGTTTTTGCCCGGCGGTGTATTTTGTATTGGAGAAATTGCGGGTAATGTCTAAATAAATTTTTAATAGGGGCTTAGCTCGTCCCATGCCGCGGTCAGTGATCTGGCAATACCATCTCCTTTCCACTGGGGCGAGCCGGGAATTTCGGTGGTGGCTTTTATAATATCATCCTTCATTTTGCCGGCTTTGATTTGCGTTTCCATGTATGTGAGCAGGTTGCCTAGGTAGTCCTGGAAAGCTTTCAGATCATCTTTGGTGCCGGTAACCTCGTAGCCTTCGGCGGCATGGCCGAATACAAACGTGGTTTTTTTACTGAATTTATTCATGGCTTTGTCCAGCACGGTTATCCAGCTTTTGATGCTGGCGCCGGCACTGCGGTCTACAAAAGGATGGCGGCGGTTAAATACCAGGTCGCCCATGTGTACTACGTTGCTGTGTTCAAAATGCACGAGGCTGTCGCCATTGGTATGCCCGGCGCCGTAATAGTAAAGGGCAATATTTTCGTGGTCAATTCTTTCGCCCCATTTATCGGTATAGACCTGGTCGGGATAGAGCTGCTGGTCTTCTTTTTTTGCCGCTTTGGCCACGGTTGCCTGGTTTAGTTGGGAATTGGCGTGCGCCAGCACGTGCTGTACCAGGCCTTTAAAAACAATATTGCCCGAAGTATGATCGCCGTGGTGGTGGGTATTGATCAGTTTGTAAAAGGGCTTGTTGGAACTGCGTTGTTCCAGTTCGGCCACCAGGTGCCTGGCGGGGTCGGGAAACTGGGCGTCCACCACAACGATACCGGTTTTGGATAGCAGGAAGGCGATGGTGCCGCCCTGTTCGGTAAAAATGCCGAGGTTATCGGTCAGCATTTTTATTTTCCAGGCGGGTTGTTGCAACAGGGAGGCCAGCATGTCTTTGGGATGGAGGGCGAGCAGCCCGGTGGCCAGGGCAGCGGTATTACGGAGAAAAGCGCTTCGTTGCATGTGGTTGTTTTACGTGCGTTAAGGGACTAATTTACGACAGAATTAATTACGAGCTTTTTTAATAGCGGGTTGGCCTGTTTGCCTCCCGGCACCGGAATTTTTATTAGTTTTGTGGTCTATTCAGGCATCATTTCTTCCTTCATTACAGGGCTTTACTGCGCCCAACTGGTTTAGCCCGCCAATAGATACCAACAGAACATAGCTGCAATCTACAAGATATATACAATAAACGTAATATGGCTGGGTCGGGGCTGGGTCTAACCCGGGTACGACATGGATTTTACCTTTAAAAACCGGGGCCAGACCCAGGTTAAACCCGGGTGAGACCCGGGTGAGACAGGTAGATGGCAGCACTTTGGTAGCCTTCAGCGACGACTCCTTTTATATTTTAGTTAAAACAAGAGACTAACGGTAACTAAGATAGTTAAATAGTTTTTTCAACTATTCCCTTATTTTTACGCCCCCCGAATCGCTTTCCGCCGGTGAGAGCAGTATCGTTAATGCCATCGTACAATTTGTCCATAGCATAACGGCAGGCATAGGAGTGAAAGTCTCCTGGATTCTACTCTTGCCAAGCAGGAGCGGTTCGGGCGTGACCTGCCCTTTTTTATCCCTTATTACCATTGTTGCAACGCATGGGGACTTTTCCTGCCGGCCAAAGGCACGGAAGCGTGTTCCTGTCTTACCTGTGTGGGTATGGGGTTCAGGGGCCCGCCCGGGCTTTAAATATTGATGGGTGAAAGCCGGATTTAAAGCGTACCTTTCTAAGCCAGCGGCCCGGTAAAGCGCCTGCAATTGACACCACTAAAGACAAACAACAATGAAAACCCTAGATATCCGGGTGTACAAAAACAAGAAGGCTTATATTCCCGAACCCGATTCTGCAGATGAAGTTTATATCAATAATTTTAAAAAATCGGTAGCCGAAAAGTACCGCAACTTTATTAACGAAATATACGCCAGCGGCGGATGGTTTGAAGTGGAGCTGAGCGGGGTAGACCGGAACAGCGAGCCGGACCTGGTACCGAGAAATATGCACGGTACCCTGCTGGAAAAGCTGGATGCCATTGTGTAGCCGTGATTTGGAAAACTCCTCATCCCATTCTATTTTGTGTGGGCAATCAGTATTTGTCAATATGCCTATGCGCTTAGCCTGCCTCTTGGTCTTTTTTCTTATATGTAACCAGGTCGTTTTTGCCCAACATAAGGACAGCACGCTATATGATTCGAAAAGCGCGTGCGATATCCAGTTATTCGGTAACCAGGGTTTTGGGTCGTTCAATTACAATTACCGTGTCATTGACTGGCGGAAAGCTGTGCTGGCAGCAAGGCTTGGTGTTGGCTTTGTGCCGGGCTCGGGCGAGGATTCATCTTCCGGGTTTATTCATGTAACAACAGGGTGCAGCTATGTGTACTGCAAGCATTATAACCAACTGGTGGCCGGGCTGCTGTATTCTTCTATCTTCAGGACCGGGTATGACAAGGACGATCCCAACCGGAAAAGGCGGTTTAACCGCATCATTGGCGAATTGGGCTTTATACGCTATTTCAAGGGCGACGATAAAGTAGGCGTCAAGCTTTGCTGGACCCCTGTTTTATACGACGACGGTGCAAACGATGTTCAGTTTATGCCTGTTTCTATCGCTTTCAGGGCCATGTTTTAGTGGGTGCTACATTTTAACCAGTTTCTTTACTGTTTTACTTCCTTCCGCGTCAATAACAATCATATATATGCCGGCGCCCAGTTTTGATAACCCGTCTAGGGTAATGGTGCCATAGCCAAAGGGCACGGTGATGTTATTTTCGTATACCATTCTTCCCTGTATATCAACTAAATGAACCGTGGCCGATTGCTGCTTGGGCGAACTGGTAGCCAGGATTAATTTACTGGTAAAGGGATTGGGGTTAATGATCACTGAGAAATTACCCACGATAACCGGTTGCAGTTTTATGGTATTGCTGTATTTGTAGCTGCCATCGGCATAATACAATTTCAGGCGATAATAGTATAGGGTACCGGTGGGGGATGGTGTATGGTCGGCCGTGTAGGTAGTAGCGGTACTGGTATTTCCCTTTGCCGTGACCTGGCTTACGGTGGTAAAATTGTTGCCGTCGGCAGCAAACTGTACATCAAAAAGGGTGGTATTGATTTCAGTGGAGGTTTGCCAGCTGAGGTGGTTAACGGCGCCATCTGTTTTGCCGCTGAGTAATAACTGGCTGGCCGGCAGGGTTACGGATACTCTGAAATACTGGGTAAAGCCGCAACCAAAATCCTGTGAAAGGGAAGCCGGGTAGTCGGGCAAGCCATTGGTAAGATGGATAAGGTTGCCATCGCTGTTGCTAACATATATCCAGCCGCTGCCGCCGCCGGGGTTGGCCCACCAGTATAAGCCATTGCAACCGTCGTCGGTCACTACCAGGCGATAGCAGCCATCGGGGAGCGCTTTGATGGAGTCGGTATAGGTGGTATTGGCGGTGGTAGGGTTTTGCTGTTTTATGATAGTACCGCTAAGGTCTTCAATGCGCCATTTTGTTTCGGTGGCGCCGTTGTTGGTTTTCAGCGTTACCGTAAATGCTTCGGGCCAGTCGGGCGCGGTGGCAAAATAGCTTTGGATGCTGTTGTTGATAGCATAGTCGTCGGCCACACCGTTGACCTGTTGTATGGTTACGGTAAAGGGGCTGAGGCTGTTGGCCGCCATGGTAAACAGTGTTTCCAGCGGCGGGAGGGGCAGGGTAGTGTCTTTGCCCGGTGCCAGCGCCATGCCGGAAGCGGTATAGGTTTTTGGCGTTTGTCCTGTTACGGCATATTGAAAGGAGATGGATTGAATGCCGGTAGCGCCGGTATTGCGTACTACAACCTGCGGGCTGCCGCAGATGGGGTTGGCCCTGAAACTGCCTTCGTAATTGGTAGGGGAGAGAATGCTTTCGAGCGAGGCGTCGAGCGTTTTGTTGTAACTGCCATAGAAAAACAGCGCCGAGGAAACGATAAAAGAAGCTCCCCCGTTGCCGCTATAGGATTGAAAATCCACATCGGCTTTTAAGGTGTTGCCGGCCGTTATACTGCCCATTTTATGGATATTGGGATAGATGAGCTGGCCGGGACACCAGTTAGCGCGGTTGTACACCCAGGTGCCGGACTGGGGATAGAGATCGTTGCTGCCGCAGTTGTCTTTCCAGATGGTTTTTTGTTCTACCAGGCTGCTGTTGGCCAATACATTATAATATTTGCTGCAAAATTCGTTGCAATAATTCTGGTCGCTGCCGTGGCCGGTAACGGTAAACTTCATTTCGGCCTGCGTGGTATTGGCGGGCGCTATGGCGTTGACGGCACCAAAATGGTTTTCGATGGGGTCGGTGGCGCTGCCATAGGTAAAGGCGCCGTTCCAGAGATGGGTGATGCCGGTTACATTTCGCGGTGGGGTGCCTTCGATAAAGGCAAAGCGGATATTGCCGGTAAAGCCGCCGGAATAGTTGTGATAGGCGAGGCGGATGGTGACATTGTTTTTTAAAACGGGGTAGAAATCGGTGATATCGTAATAATAATGCTGTTTCCAGGCCCAGGGGGTGCGGGGGTAAGAGGCATTGGCGTAGGGGGTGATGAGCCGCGACAGTTCAAAGGTATCGGTGGGGGTCATGAGGTAGTTCTGGATGGTATAATCCCAGTCGCCGCAGTACTGGGTGCCGACGGGGCATTTGTATTTACCCAGGGTAAATACCATGATGATTTTGCGGTAGGTGGTGGAGCCGTTGGGCAGGGTTATATTTGCGTCAAAATCGTTGTAATAATTCAGCTGTACGTCGTTCTGGGCCTGTACCCAGGTGGTATCGCCGGGATTGGCGGAGAGTTTGGGGGACAGGGAAAAAAAGATAACGGGAATTAAGAGCGTTGCGAGTAGCATTTGCCTCATGGGTAAAGCAGTTAAATTGGGTGAATATTATTTTATGTAATGATAGGCGGGAGCTGTGTCTATACAAGTACGCGCGAAGTGGTGAAATGGGGGGTATGGGGGATGAAAAAATCTTATCTTACTTTATTTGAAGCGCCTTTGGCGCTTTGTTTTTAACACAGAGGGGCACAGAGGTTGATTCACAGAGGGCACAGAGCGTTTGCTTCGTTTACTTGTCTTTGCTGGTTTGACTTTTGCGGAACCTGCCTTTTAAGGGGCACAGAGGGGCGTCTTTGGCGCGGGCGGAATAGGAATAGGGCGCGCAGAGTTAAAAGAGAAAAAGAGGCGTTTGCGCGGTATAACTCTTTTTCTCTTTTGGCTCTGTGCGCAAGGAATAACTTGCTGAGAGGGATGCTATTTTATATAGGGCGATTGAGGCATGCGGCTGAACGTTATTTTTTGGCCGCTTCGATGGTATAGGCTTTCTTTTTATCGGTATGAAATGAAATGGTGTAACCGCCGGCATCTTTTATTGATCTTGCGCTTACGCCTTTAATGCGAATGGGCGTTTGTGCACGCACTTTACAGGCGCCGCCCGAAAGCGAACGGATGATGGCGTGCGTAAGCTGGTGGTTGCTCCATTGGATGGATACTTCAAAATTGCCTCTTGCTTTGAGGCCTTTTACTTCTCCCGAGGCCCAGGCATCGGGGAGGGCCGGGAGCAGGTCTATTTCTTCCTGCTGGCTTTGCAGCAGCATTTCCGTTATGCCGGAGATACTCCCGAAATTGCCATCGACCTGGAAAGGAGGATGGGCGTCAAAGAGATTTACATAAGAACCTCCGCCGTTGGCATAATTGGTGCCGGTTTGCCCGGTCAGGTGCAGCAGGTCGCGCACCATCTTATAGGCATGGTTGCCATCGCGCAGTCTTGCCCAAAAATTGATTTTCCAGGCCAGGCTCCAGCCGGTACCGGCATCGCCACGCAGTTCCAGCGTTTTCTTTGCAGCGGCAGCAAGTGCCGGCGTGGTGAGGGGCGATATCTGCCTGCCGGGATAAAGCCCGAACAGGTGCGATACATGGCGGTGGTGCGGGTCTACATCTTCAAAGTCTTTATACCATTCCTGCAGGTTCCCTTTTTTGCCGATATGAAGCGGGTAGAGCTTGTCTCTTTTTTCCATAATCAGCTTGCGGAAGGCTTCGTCTTTTTTTAATTCTTTGGAGGCTTCAATGAGGTTGGTAAACAGGTCCCATATAATCGACATGTCCATGGTAGAGGCAACAGAAGCGCTTTGTTTATTTCCCTTATCGTCTATAAACATGTTTTCGGGCGAAAAGGAAGGAGCGGTGACCCAATAGCCGTTTTTATCTTTTACCAGCCAGTCCAGGCAGAACGCCGCAGCGTCTTTCATGATGGGATAGGCGGTTTCGCTGAGAAAGGTTTTGTCTTTGGTAAACTGGTAATGCGTCCACAGGTGTTGCGACAGCCAGGGGGAGCCCATGCTCCAGGCGGCCCACATAGGGTCGCCATGGCCAATATCGCCCACGGGGTTGGACATGGCCCAGATATCGCTGTTGTGGTGAACGGCCCATCCTTTGGCGTGGTAAAACTCGCGCGCGGTAACCTGGCCTGCAACGGATGCGTTCTTTATAAAATCCATAAAGGGAAGGTGCATCTCCGTAAGATTGGTGGGTTCGGCGGGCCAGTAATTCATCTGCACGTTGATGTTAGTGGTATAGTTGGAACTCCAGGGCGGCCGCATTTCATGGTTCCAGATGCCCTGCAGGTTGGCCGGAACGCCGCCGGGGCGGGAACAGGAAATGAGCAGGTAACGGCCGTATTGGAAATACAGGGTTTCAAACGAAGGGTCTTTTGCACCTTCGGTATAGGCCAGCAGGCGTTCATCGGTTGGGAGGGAGGCGCCGGCAATGTCGGAAGCTCCCAGGCTGAAGGACACGCGGTTAAAGTATTGATGAAAATCGGCGGTATGACTGTTGAGCAGTTCCGGCCAGGTTTTGGCCGATGCGGCGATTAAGGCCTGCACGGCCAGTTTGTTTTCATCCAGGCCTTGTGAATCGGGGCATTTATCGAACCCGTTAAAGCTGGTGGCGGCAGTTACAAAAACCAGTACGTCGCTGGCGTTTTGCACTACGATGCCGCTGGTATCGGTGGTAATGGTGCCGTCTTTACTCACGGCTTTTACCAGCGCCTGGAAACGCATGCCGCGGCAGCCGGCGGTATCGGTTTCGGTATTGGGATGCTCCGAGTTAACATAACTGGGGTCCAGGTGGGAGGGGGCTTTTCCTTTCAGCCCGATGATATTATTGCTGATAACGTATTCCTGGCTTTTGATTTGGCTCCTGATGCCGATGGTAAAGTTTAAGCGGCCGGGTTTGGCGGAGGTAAAGTGTATGGCAATGACCTGGTCGGGCTTAGAGCTGATGACCTGGCGGGTAAACTCTGTGCCATTAATGGAAAAGCGGGTGGTGGCTATGGCATCGCTGATGTTTAAATCGCGGTAATAGTTGATAGGGGTGACGTCGGCAAAGGGCTGGTGGATAACCAAATCGGCCATGGGAAGGTAGGACTCGGAATAATAGCCCTGCATTTTTTTGGTCAGCTCATAGGCTTTGCCGTAGTCTTCCTCTTTTAACAGGGCTTCACGGGCCAGCAACAGGTTTTTGTATGCATCGGGGTTTACGTGGGTGCGGGCCGGGCCGCCGGTCCACAGGGTGCCTTCGTTCAATTGAATCAGTTCGTTGTTTACGCCGCCAAACACCATGGCGCCGAGGCGGCCGTTGCCCAGGGGCAGGGCTTCCGTCCATACCTTTGCCGGTGTTTTATACCAGAGTTTTTGTGGTTGCTGGGCACGTAAAGCAGCGCCCAACCCGGCAAAAAGCAGGCAAAGGGCAAACATTCTTTTTATCATATTCCCTGTTTTATGCGATAAAAGTATAGTAAATCCGCTTATCGCATAAACAATGGCGGCGGGTTTATGCCTTTACCTCTTTATCTTCTTCGAGGAAGCGGGCCAGCGACCAGGATCCGTTGCCGGCAACGAGGAAATAGACCAGCAGCAGGAATACGATGATGGAGATATACAATTCGGAAAAAGGCTGCCAGAGTTCCCGGTAGGAATTGATAAAAATAATGGCTCCCAGCAGGATGGGCAGCTGGATAAGGCAGGCAAAGCGGGTCAGCACCCCGGTTATCATTAAGATACCCCCGAGCAGGTGGGCAAAGAGGATATAATGGGTGAGCATGACCAGTACAAAGGAGTTGCCGGAAAGGGCATTGGGAATTTTGTTGATCAGCAAGCTGGCATGTTCGGGAAACTGGATGCCTTTGTAACAAAGGAATAAACCGAGGGATATGCGTATGATATCCACCCATTTGGGGTGATGACGCTCACCCCAATGCTCAATGCGGTGAAGGAGGTCCATATAGCAGGTTTTAGATGATAAATGAAAGAACTGTATTAAAGTTACGATTATTTCCGTTTGTGCCGGCCGGGTTTGACGTTTTGCTTTGGCGGTTGTATATTAGACAAAAACGGCGATGAATAGAACAAGGCGGATTTTACTGTTACCGCTGGTTTTTGTTGTAACCACCCTTTCTACTTTTTTCTTTTATGGCGGGTACAGAAAAATGGTGCGGTTTTTTTACAAGCTGTTTACCCACAATAAAATACATTTTTTCGGGAAAACGGGGTACCTCTTTCCCGACGATTACTTTGTATTGTCGTTTGGCGTGCTTTGCGTACTGTTTGCCGGCTTACTGTACCGGCATACATTAAAGCAGCGGGTATACCGCTCGCTTTTTGCCCTGGTGTTGTTTATTCTTTGCAATATCATTGTGTCTTATGCCCGGAGCAAGATGGCGCTGGCGGCCTGTACCGGCTGCAAAGGAGGGATACTGACCATGAATTACAACGCGGTGCCTTATGATGCCATTTTTGTGACCAGCGGGCTGGTGGTAGTTGGTCTTTCTGTACTCACTTCACTGGTAAGGCTGCTGCCGGTTTTTTCTAATGCCTGATCATGATTTTTCCTGCCTGGTAATTTGTTCCGTCATTGAGCTGCACCATATAAATGCCTGGGGGCAGCGCTCCAAGATGGTTTAACGGTATATTGTTAACCCCGGGTTTGGCGGCGTACTGCGTGGACAGGAGTGTATGTCCCTGCATGCTAACCATGCGGATGGTTATACTGCATTCGTGGCTGGTTGTAAACGCCAGCGTAGCGGATTCGGCGGCGGGGTTGGGGGTAATGAGCAGGCCGATGGGAGAAAGTGATGGCCTTACCTGCATGATGTCGCTGAATATACTGCGGTTATTGATGCCTGTTTCCCTGACCCGGTAATAGATAACGGCCGGGGTATTGCTTATGGAAAGCAGATCTGAAAAACTATAGTCATTGCTATTGCCGGTGGCTTTTGGCGTTTGTTTGCCGGCAGGTGAAAATGACAGTCCGTCGGAACTCTTCTCGATGGTGTATTCTTTTACATCGCTCTCGTTGGTAACCTGCCAGCTCACGGTAACCACCCCGTTTTGTTGGGTGGCGGAAGCCGATACAAAAGAAGTGGCCAGTAATAAATTACACATAAACGGGAAGGAAGGTGTTTGACCGATGGTAATGACCGATACGGCGCCGGCGCTGCCTGCTACAGCGCCAAAAGTGGCCGGAACGATGCCCTGGGTAGTGCCTGCTGCGCCGCCGGTGGCGGAGCTGGAAGCATTTACCGCGGTGGTGCTGTACACCACACCGCCGCCACCGCCGCCGCCGGGACCGTGGGGTACGCCTGTGCCCGTATTGCTGGCGCCCGCGCTGCCATTGGCCGTAACCGTAATATTGGAAAGGCTGTTGGCGGCCACCAGCAACACGCTTCCGCCGGCTCCGCCGCCACCTGCGCCATCGTTCAATAAAGTAGCATTGGGACTTGCTCCATTTACATTAATCGTACCGGTGCCGGTAATACCGCCGGCCCTTATAATAACGATACCGCCACCAGGAGCGCCACTGCTGGCCAGTCCGAGGGTAGGGGTGCCGGTGCCCCCGTCGGTACTGCCTGCACCGCCGCCGCCGCCCATGACGAGCCGTTTGGGGCTCACTTGTGCAAATACAGCGCCGGGCTTTCCGCCCACATAGAGCTGGGAGCTCCAACTTCTGCCGCCATCGCCTCCCAGCCCACCATTGCCGCCCCCGCCACCACCGGCGTTGTTGCTATTGGAAACCGGGTCGCCATCGGTAGCGCCACCGCCGGCATTGCCGGGAGCGCCCCTGTCGATACAACCACCCGGGTAACCTTCCAGCGCCGAACCATAATCGACCAGGAGGGTATTGCCGGTGGCGAAAATATAGCGGGGCGTACCTGCAATCCCCTCGCCTTTGGAAGCGCAGGTATTGGTGGTAGATAGCGCGGTATAATCAGTATTGGAGCCGGAGCCGGTGTTGGAATGATTTAAACCACCGCCGCCACGAAATCCTTTTCCGGCGGCGCTAATGGTTTGTCCGTTCATATTGACGGTATCGGTAGCATAAATAGCTATTACACCTCCGGAAGTACCGTTCCAGGCCGGAGCCGTAATGGTAGCGGTTAATTTTATATCCCAATAAACGGGAATGCGGATGACCTGGTAGCGGTATTGGCCGTCTGTGCCGTAATTGGAATTTTGATACGCATTGACCGTACCGGTTTGTAATGTAAGTGTGCCGCCGGTAAGCGGTACTGCACTGGTGGCTACGGCAAATTCCATTTTGCCGGCTACCAATGCCGCATTGTTCAGGTAACCACTGGCGGTACCAGAGTTACTGCCGTAGTTGGCATTATTGTTTGACTTTATCTGCGCCCCCTGCATCTGGATAATCAATACCACATCGTATGCGCTGATAGGTGTAGCACCGTAGCTGGTGCTGCCCAATGTTATAGAGGTAGCCCCTGCCGTTACAGTAGCCTGGGTGGCCGGGTAATAGGTATTGGTATAAGCGGCAATGGAAGTTGTTGAAAAGGAAGGACAGGTTTGTGCGTTTGCGGCTGAACAGGCGAGGAATGAAAGTGTCAGCATAGCAAAGGCATCTATACCAGCTTTTTTGCTGTTAAGGGTACCGATTAGGCTCATAGGAACTGATTTTAAAGATACCGTTTAATGGAAACAGCATCTGTTACTTGGCACAAAGTATGTCAATAAAAAGCCCGCCATTGTAGAAAAAGGATGATTTTCTGTTCCCATGTGAAGCGCTGAGCAGGAGTGTATTAAATAGTATTTTATTTTGAACAGTATTATTTTACCAGTTGTTCCACTTCGTTACCGTAATACCGGGTAAAATCAAATTGGAGTAGATAAGGATAGCATACAATACTTACCCCAATATCCTTGATACAAAATCCGAATGCAGGCTGATTTTCATAAAGGCGGTAAGCCCGAGTATAATGCCCAGTGCGCTTACGCTGCAGGCAAAATACAGCAGCCATCTTTTTTGGGTAAGGGCGGCAATGCCCAGCATGGCAATGGAAATGGTGAGCAGGGCATCGGTCATATCAAACTGGTCGTCGAATATATTAATGTCGTCGTATTCTTTGGCATAGCCTTCGGCCTGTGCTTTTATTTCGGTTTTTTCCTTCTCGTAGCGTTTGATCTGCTCTTCGTATTTTTTTATCAGGTCTTCGCTCCCGGCCGGTTTTTGCAGTTTTAGTATTTCCAGCGAATTTTCGGCAATGGCCTGCTTGGTGCTTTTGGCCTGGAAGTAGGACCAGGAGTCGATGCTGTGTGCCTGGGCCTGGCTCATGGCCTGTACCACGTTACCATCTTTTACATTGCAGATGGCCATAAATGTGGCCACGATGGATACCATAACGGCTACCACGGAATTGATTTTGCTTTTGGTTGTGCCGGCCTGTTCTACCGACTCCTGGATGGTTTCATCGAGTTCGCTCATAAAGGGGTCAATATTATTTTACGGGCAAATTTATTAATATTCCAGTTTCCGTAAGGAGGGCGCTTTAAACCAGGTGGTCATTACTACCAGCAGGGTCATGGAGCCGCCAAAGGCCACGGAGCGCACTACGCCCAGCAGTTTGGCCATGACACCGCTTTCAAACTGCCCGAGCTCGTTGCTGGAATTGATGAACATGGAGTTAACGCTCATAACGCGGCCGCGCATATTGTCGGGTGTTTTCAGCTGCATGATGGTGCCGCGTACCACCACGCTGATGCCGTCCAGCATGCCGCTAAGCATGAGGGTGAAAAAAGAGAGCAGGAACAGTTTTGAAAACGCAAAGATGATAATGCAGGTGCCAAAACCGGCTACGGCCAGCAACAGTATTTTACCCTGCCTGCGGCGCAGGGGGAAGAGGGTAAGGAGGATAACGATGCAGATGGAGCCCATATCGGAAGCGCCGTTGAGAAAGCCGAATCCCTGCGGGCCTACTTTCAGTATATCGCGGGCGTACACCGGCACCATGGCCACGGCGCCGCCAAACAATACGGCAAAGAGATCGAGTGAGAGCGCGCCCAGCAGTTCGCGGGTTTTAAAAACAAAATCGAGGCCCTCCTTTACACTGTCCCAGGTTTTCTTTTCGCCCCGCTCCGCCAGCGGCGGTTTGGGTTTTAGCCGGGTGAGCACGAGCAGGGAACAGGCAATGAGAATAGCGATGACCGTAAGTGTGCCGGTATTGCCGAGCCCGGCAATGAGGAAGCCGCCAATGGCATGCCCGCTTACGGAGGCCGAGAGCCAGGCTCCCTGGTTCCAGGTAGTGGCATTTTGCAAGGCGTTTTTAGGAACGATCTGCGCCAGCATGACATTGAATACGGGGCCTGCAAAGGAACGTACCAGCCCGGTGCCGAATATGGTGATGCAAATACAAACGGCAATGATATGACCGCCCAGGTGCGCGGCGGTAAACCGGGTAGAAAGCGTAAGCAGGATAAGCGAGGCCAGCAGGTAGAGCGACATGCCTCTTAGCAACAATCGTTTTTTTTCGCTGATATCAATGATATGGCCGGCATAGAGGGCCATGGAAAAGGCGGGCAGGAATTCGGAAAGGCCCACGAGGCCGATGGCAATGGGGGCATTGGTAAGGTTGTAAATCCACCAGCCCACCAGGGTGCTCATCATCCGCAGTCCTATTATGAAGAGAAAACGGGCGGAGACGAGGTGGCGGTATTCTTTTATCCGCAATGCCTGGAAGGGGTCGTTTTTTACTGGTCCGGTTGCTGTTGTCATGGTTGATTGGATCGTCTTTTGAGTCTTGCGCTTATACTTTACCTCTAAGGTAGGGTAAAATAGTGCTGCCCGGCATCCACATCTTTATCCAGTGCGTCGGTTATTACTTTGAGGTGCTTTTCATTGCCGAGAAAGTCGGCATTACCGGCATCAATAAACAGGGTCCTGATATTGTGCTGTTTAATGTAATGGGTGTAGGTTTCCTGGATATTAAACAGGTATTCGTCGGGTATGGTTTGTTCATAGCTGCGGTTGCGTTTTTTGATGTTCAGCTGCAGTTTGGATACGGGTGCATGCAAATAAATAAGTATATCGGGCTGTATAAGTTGCTGGTGGATGATCTCGAACAGGCGCTGGTAGAGGTGAAACTCCTGTTCGGGCAGGTTTACCCTGGCAAAAAGCAGGCATTTGGTAAAAAGATAATCGGAGATGGTGACGCTTTGAAACAAATCTTTGGTATGCACCAGTTCTTTGAGCTGTTTATAGCGTTCAGCCATAAAAAACAATTCCAGCGGGAAGGCAAACTGTTTTGGGTTTTCATAGAATTTGGGCAGGAAGGGGTTGTCGGTAAACTCTTCCAGGATCAAGCGGGCATTGTAATGCCGGGCCAGTAAATGGGCCAGTGTTGTTTTTCCTGCGCCGATATTGCCTTCAACGGTTATAAAGTGATGGTTCATCTGGATTACTGAAATAAGGTTGCGGTGCAATACTAATGCCTTAATCAGTTATAGTTGTGAAAACTTTTTCACAGGCAGCGGGTCGGGGCATTCCAGCAGCAATTGCGCAATTGTTTTGTGGAGCAGGGGATGTATGTAGCCGGCGGCAATTTCCTGCAGCGGCTCCAGCGCAAAGCGCCGGTTGGCAAGCTGGGGATGTGGCACGGTGAGCAGGGGATTGTGTATAACGGCGTTGTTGTACAGCAGGATATCGATATCTATGACCCGGGGGCCATATTTTTCGCCGCGTTTGCGGCCCATACGCTCTTCGATGCCGAGGAGGATTTCCATCAGCGCATCCGGGCCCAGGCCGGTATACAGTTCCAAGGCCTGGTTGAGAAAAGCAGCCTGGTCGGTTTTGCCCCAGGCGGCGGTTTCATACAGAGCGGAGCGGCGATCAATATCGCCCGCCAGTGTGCCAATAAAACCGGCCGCCTGTAACAGATATTCGTGCCGATTGCCTACATTGCCGCCTATCAGTAAATACGATTTATTCATATATTGTTCCCTGAGCTGGCATCAAATATCTTTATTTTTGATTGCTTGCTAAAATGGAAAAAGAACCTATGAGGCAATTCTTTAAAATTTTTATTGCCGCATTGCTGGCAATAATCGTGTTTTCGGTTATCGTTGTGTTAGTAGCAGTGGGCTGGGCTGGCAGTATCGCTTCTTCCGGCAGGCCGGAAACGGGCGCCAGGGCGGTATTGTATATCGACCTGCAGCAGGTAATGCCGGAGCAGGAGATCAATAACCCGTTGGCCGACCTGGGCGCCAGCGACCAGTACGATGTGCCGGGCCTGTATGATATGGTGCGGCTGATACATTATGCCAAGAGCGATACCGCCATAAAAGGCATTTACCTGCGCTGCGACGGTAATGCCAATGGGCTGGCCAGTTCGGAAGAACTGCGTAATGCCCTGCAGGATTTTAAAACCAGTAAAAAATTTGTATATGCCTACGGGGATGTTATTTCCCAGCGGGCTTATTACGTGGCCTGCGTGGCCGACCGGATTTATTGCAACCCGAGAGGGGGTGTAGACTGGAAGGGGTTTGCCATCCAGTACCTGTTTTTCCGCCAGGCGCTGGATAAGCTGGAGATAGAACCACAGGTATTTTATGCCGGCAAGTTTAAAAGCGCCACGGAGCCTTTCCGGGCGGATAAGATGACGGAACCCAACCGCCTGCAATCCACCGTATTCCTGGATGACATCTATAACCGCTTCCTGGCGGACGTGGCGGTGGCGCGCCACACGGATACGGCTACCCTGCACCGCTGCGCCAACGAACTGCTTATCCGTTCGGCGGGTGATGCAGTACAATACAAACTGGCAGATGCGGCGAAGTATGACGATGAGGTAAAGGGTGAAATAAAAAAGCTGACCGGCACTGCAGACGACAGCAAGATCAATTTTGTAATGGCGGGCAAGTATGCGAAAGCCGTTAACTATAAAGATGGAAAGGGCACCGATAAAATTGCACTGATTTATGCGCAGGGCGATATGGTGGATGGCAAGGGCGAAAAAGGCGAGATTGGCGGTGATACGTATCGCGGGCTTATCCGCAAGGCAAGGCTGGATAAGGATATCAAGGCCATCGTGGTGCGGGTAAACAGCGGCGGGGGCAGCGCCATGGCCAGTGAGAATATATGGCGCGAGCTGGCCGTAGCGCGAAAAGACAAACCGGTTATTGTGAGCTTTGGCGATTATGCGGCCTCGGGAGGCTATTATATGTCGTGCGGAGCGGACAGCATTTTTACCCAGCCTTCCACGCTTACGGGGTCAATCGGCGTATTTTCCATTGTGTTCAACATGAAGAAATTTTTGGGCAATAAACTGGGACTTACGTTTGACGGGGTAAAAACGGCCGAGCATGCGGATATGGCTACCATCAACCCATTGAACGAAACGGAAAAGCGGTTTATGCAAAGCGGGGTAGACAGTATTTATCAAACGTTTTTAACCCGGGTATCTGCCGGGCGGAAAATAAGTGTAGCCATGGTAGATACCATTGCACAGGGAAGGGTATGGACGGGTTCCCGGGCCATTGGCCTGGGGCTGGTGGATAAACTGGGCGGGTTGCAGGACGCGATTAACTGTGCGGCACGGATGGCAAAGCTGAAAGAATACCGGTTGAAAGAATATCCCGAGCCCATGAGCTTTTGGGAAAAACTGTTTGGCGGTTATAAGAATACTGCTAAAATGCAGGCGATGAAAGAGGAAATGGGGGTGCAGGGATTCCAGGTGTATACTTCCATGAAGAAACTGAAGCAGGTTACGGCAGGCTGCCAGGCAAAGTTACCGTTTGAGATGAGTTTTGAGTTTTAGAGGGGGCGCCTTCGGCACCTGTTTTTACAAAGAAAATATGGCGCACAGAGGTAAAGTGAAAAAGAGGCTTTTGCGCGGCAAGCTCTTTTTCACTTTTACCTTTGTGCGGAAAAAAACAGTTGAATAAACCGTATAGGTTTTTGAGGCCGCCTGCGGCTCAACGTTTCTATTCCAAAATAAAGAGATAGTTTTGCCGTGTCAATAAATAAAATGCATGGAAAAGCCATATAGTCAATGGAGGGCCATGAGTGCAATCGCCAAAGCCTCCCTGGTAGCGATTCTCAGGAGTCCGCAAGCCGTTTTTTTCAGCCTGTTTTTTCCTATTGTATTGATTGTGATTTTCGGAGCCCTGAGCAACGGAAGGGGGATTTCGCTGGATGTGGCGTTTGACAGTAAAAGCGATACTACGAATGAAGTGTACCGGAACCTGGTCAACAGCCCCTATTTCAATATATCGAAGGGAACAGCAGCAGAAATGCAGGACCTGCTTAAAAAGGGGCGCATTACGGCGATAATAGATATTCGTAAAAATACCGGTGATAGTTTAAGAGCGTATGATGTTCACCTGAAAAGTGCCTCTGCCGGCGTAAAGGATTTGGGGATGCTTAAAACCTTCCTGGCGCAATACATCAGTATGATCGATGCCGGTAAGCAAATTGTTTCAAAAAGCTATGCTACGATTTCAGGAGAAGAGATTGATTTTGGCCGCGTTTACCGGCCTATTGATTTTTACCTGCCGGGCATGCTCGGGTTTTCGCTGATAGGATCGGCCGTGTTTGGAGTGGCCTTTGTTTTCTTTGCGTTAAGGGAAACGCTGGTGCTGAAGCGAATGTATGCCACGCCTATCCGCAGGGGTTATATTGTACTGGGGGAGAGCTTTGGGCGGATTGTGTTCCAGTTGGCTACGGCGGTAGTGCTTATTTTATTCGGAAAATTCTTTTATCATTTTACCCTTGCTAACGGCTGGGCTACGTTTGCGGAGCTGATGGTGCTGAGTTTTTTAGGTACTTTGTTGTTTATGGGTGTTGGTTTCATCATCAGCAGTGTGGCCAAAAACCAGAATGTGATTCCTATTTATGCCAACCTGTTTATGTTTCCGCAGTATTTTCTTTCGGGAACCTTCTTCTCCCGTGCCGCATTGCCGGCAGGGATTCAGCCCATATTAAAATACCTGCCGCTCACGGCATTGAATGATGCGATGCGGAAGCTCTCTTTTGAAGGGCTTCATTTGTGGAATGTGTCTTCGGAAATTTTCATCTTACTTGGCTGGTGCGTGCTTGTATATGCTATAGCCATTAAAGTGTTTAAGTGGGATTAGTATGCGTTTAATTAAGTTAGCCCTTATAAGCATTGTTGTGCTTTTTGCCGTTATTACCGGCCTTGCGGCCCTCCTTCCGTCTCAAATACGGATATCGCGGGCGATTGATATAGACGCGCCTGCGGCAACAATTTATCCACAGCTGGCGGATATGAAAGCCTGGGATAAATGGAATGAGTACATCCGGTTTTACCATGACAAGCAATGGAATGGGGATACGCTTGCTACCCGTGAAATTACCGTGTTCATTACACAAAAAAGCGATAGCCTGGTGGAAGCGGACTGGCGGCAGGCGTCGGGCAACCATTTTGCCAGTGGGTACCGTATCATTGCCCGCGATTCATTGCACAGCAGCCTGCAGTGGTATTTTGATTTCCGCCTGCACTGGTACCCGTGGGAGAAATTCCAGAGTATTGTGTATGATGGGCAACTGGGACCAGTGATCGAAAAATCGTTACAAAATTTAAAACAGCAGGCCGAACAATCTCAGTAACTTTCCGTAAAATTTTTTGCCATGAAAAATGTAATGTTTGCATCTGCCGTATTATTCCTGGCGCTTGGCGTGAGGGCACAAGCGCCCAGTCCCAAGGCTACAGCCGAAGGCACTAATATTAAAGTAACGTACTGCCAGCCTTCCAAAAGAGGCCGGGTTATATTTGGCGGAGCGGGCTCGCTGCAGCCCTATGGCCAGATATGGAGGGTAGGCGCCAATGCCGCTACAGAAATCACCTTTGCCAGGGACGGCAAATTTGGCGGGCAGCCGGTAAAAGCAGGCACCTATACCTTATGGGCCATACCCGGCGAAAAAGAATGGTCTGTTATTTTGAACAGCGACACCGGTTTCTGGGGCACCCAGCATGAAGCACACAAGGCCAAGGATTTCCTGACCTATAAAGTGGCGCCCAAGACTACACCGGAGGTGATTGAAAAAATGCTTATTCGTTTTGATGCAAAGAGTATGATTATTGAATGGGATCAGACGCAGGTTGTCATCCCGGTTGCATTTAGCTAAGCATTAATACATCATCTATAGTAAAAAACAGCTATACGCTGTTTTTTTGCTTTAGTATGCTGGTTTCCCACATCTGTGTGCATTTTTTTGCAGGTTTATTCAAGTATTTTCCTAACTTGCTTTCGTCTTACGCGCGATTTGCACTATTGCACCAGCAGGTTTTGTCAACCGGCTGCCCCGCTTGCCGGCGATTATGGAAGAGAAGTGTGACGTGCATCTAAACAATTTACAGTAACAGTATTTTATAGGCCAGCCTGGCTGGCACGTGGATGTTTTCTGAACATCAAGGTTGAGGTTTAAAGGTTTAGGTTAAGGTTCTGAATGTGTGTTGAGGTAAAGCCATCCTAATTGCAGGGGATGGCTTTTTTATTGGTTTTATGCGTTGCGCAGGATGCTATTGATGACTTCGTAAATCCTGGAAAGTTGTGCGGGCACTATGCAGTAGGGCGGCATCATATACATTGTATTGCCGAGGGGCCGCAGGTAAACACCCGCTTTCAGCGCCTGTTGGGTAGCACGGGCGGAAACGGTGTTCAGGTATTCGTCTTTTCCCTTTGCTATTTCCATTGCTACAATAGTGCCCAGCTGTCGTATGTTCTTCACCGGCAGGCTACCCGCCGAAGCGCGCAACTGTTGCACAAACAGGTTATTTTGCTCCACGATGGCGGTTATTTGCCGGTGGCATTCCGGTTTTTCCAGTAAATCGAGACTGGCCAGGGCGGCTGTGCATGCCAGGGGGTTGGCTGTAAAGGAATGGCCGTGGAAAAAGGTCTTCATGCTATCGTCGGTAGTAAAGGCATCGATAACGGGTTGGGTAACGGCCGTAACGCCCAGGGCCATGGTACCCCCGGTCAATCCTTTGCTCAGGCAAATGATATCGGGTTTTTGCCCGAGGTATTCACTGGCAAAAAAACGGCCGGTACGGTAAAACCCGGTCATGACCTCATCCGCGATGCAAAGAATATTGTGTGTTTTTACAAAGGACAGGAGTTCGTCCATCAGCCCGGCATCATACATCTTCATTCCCCCCGCGCCCTGTACCAGGGGCTCATAAATAAATGCGGCTATGCTACCGGCATGGGCTTCAATAATGGCTTTGTTTTGCGCCATATTGCCCGGTTCGGGTGTATCGATAAATACCACGTCGAACAGGAGTTCATGAAAGGCTTTGGTGAAGACGCCGCGGTCGCTTACGCTCATGGAGCCGAAGGTATCGCCGTGGTAGGAGTTGGTGAAGGCGAGGATTTTTGTTTTCGGTTGCTTTTCTTTATTCCACCAATATTGCAGCGCCATTTTCAGCGCCACTTCGGTGGAGGTGGAGCCGTTATCGGAATAAAATAGTTTGGAAAACGGGCCGGGCAGGTGCGGCAGCAGGCGTTCGGCCAATTCTATGGCAGGGAGGTGGGTAAAACCGGCAAAAATGACCTGCTCCAGGGTGAGGGCCTGCCGGTAAATTTTTTCCGCGATATAAGGATGGGCATGGCCGTGTAAATTCACCCACCAGCTGCTCACGGCATCTATATACTGGTTGCCGACCTCGTCGATTAGCAAGGCGCCTTCGCCTTTTACGATGGGGATGGGTTCGGGTGATGACTTAAGCGGGGTAAAGGGGTGCCAGATAGCGGCTTTATCGCGTTGTTGTAAATTCATGAGCGAAGATAAGGAAGAGGTCTGAGGTCAGAAGTCTGAGGTCAGAAGTCAGAGGTCTGATCGTTTGCGTGGCGTTTGGGCTTCTGACTTCGGACCTCAGACTTCTTGCTTTTTCATGCAACGCTCTGAACCAATTGCTTGTCAACAGGGCGGATGTTGGATTCATATAAACTGATAAAGGATTGCCTGAAAGGGAAGCCTGCTGCCCAAAACGCTTTGTATGAGCAGTTTGCACCGCTTATGCTGGGGGTATGTTATCGCTATACCAAGAGCAGGGACGATGCGGAGGATGTGCTGCAGGAAGGGTTTATAAAAGTATTCCGCAGCCTGCACCAGTATGAGGGACGCGGCGAACTGGGCGCCTGGATACGCCGGATAATGGTCACCACCGCAATTAACTACCTGAAGCGAAACAGTTCGTACCAGGCCGATTTATCGTACCATGATATGCCGCTGCACCCTGTTTCGGACGATAACCCCGAGGTAACCCTCGATGCGAAGGAGCTGGCCGAGCTGATACGGCAGCTGCCGCCGGGCTATCAAACCATTTTTAACCTGCATGCCATTGAAGGATATACCCATGTAGATATCGGGAAGATGCTGGGCATTAATGAAGGCACTTCCCGTTCCCAATATTCGAGAGCGAGAGCATTGTTGATTAGCTGGCTTGGAAAACAATCCGTAACGCAAAAAAAAACTAGCTATGCCAACCCATGATTTTGAAAAACAGGTACAGCAGAAGATGGAGGAACTGGAGTTCGTTCCATCGGAAGCGGTATGGCAGGAGGTGGCCAAACAAATAAAGGAACGCCGCGACCGGCGTCGGCTATTGATTTGGTGGCTGCTTTTTCCGCTGGCAGCAGGGGGGAGCTTTGGCATCTATATGATTAAAAGACCTGCCACCGATAACCATACGGCCACTACTGCAACGGGTATTTCATCTATTGTACCTGTTACAACTCCTGTAGTAGCAGGAAGCCCCAGCCAACCCGGCACCAGGACAGAAGGAACGGGTAAGACGATTCCCGGTATTGCCGCAGCAGTTCCGCTGCCCGGGTTCTCCAACAGAACTGTATCATATAACGAGCGCACGGCCGCCGGCAGCAGGCACAAAACAGCTGCCCTGCGCCAGCTACCGGCAGGCGGCGGTAAAGGCGCGGGTAAACGCTTGTCTACATATAGTGAAGGGGTAGCCGAACCGGTAAACCCGGTTGAACTGCAAGCGACAACGCCGGACCCGGTTCAAAAAAGATATTTTGCTATAGCTGTTGCCGGGGCATCGGCCGATGCGGCGCTGCCAAAACAGTTGTTTTCAGCCGCTTTGTTAAAAGCTGATAGTACAGCTATGATGAAGACCCCGGCGCATCATGAACGGAAGATGGAGTGGGTGGTTACGGCCAATGCGGGCGGGTCGGGTATTTCATCGGGATTTTCACTGCTTAAGTCAAGTGCCGCGGCATATACAAATGATATTATCGGTGCATATGCCAACCCGGGCTCCTCTATCAGTGCTCCTGGTACATATAAGCCATCTGCCATTAACCCGGGATTAGCTTTCAACGCCGGTTTGTCTGTGCGCAGGTGGCTGGGGCATGACTTTTCACTGGAAGCGGGTATCCTGTATAGTAATAGCAGTACTTCTATTTATACCGGCAGCAAGGTAGACAGCGCCGCCTCCGTGAGGCAGGGAGCTCAAACGGTGCAATCGTACAACCGCAATACAGGCGCTACGACCGGTTATATCAACCAATATCATTTTATTGAACTGCCGCTGCGGGTACAGCAGCAACTGGGCCGCAGGTCGCCTTTTTCGCTAAATGCCGGGTTGAATATTGGCCGGTTTATTGGCAGCAATGCGCTGCAGTACGATGCGTTAAGGAATATTTATTATAAAGACAATACGCTCTTTAATAAAACCCAGGTCAGTTTTTCGGGGGGCATGAATATCCGTTTCTGGCAGCAAAAGCCCGTTTCGCTGGAACTGGGCCCGCGCGTGCAATACGGAATGACTAATTTGTTTAACCGCCGGTTGTATGGCAACCGGCACCTGGTTTTTGCCGGTTTGGAAATGCGGTTGATTTTCGGAAAAAAATAGCAGGCACGCAACGGTAAGCGCCTGCGCTCTGTCAGACCGGTAAATACTCCTAACATGAAAAAGTATTACCGGGTTATAAAACAGGTGTCCATTCCTGTTGTATGCATGCTGTTGCTGGCAGGCTGCCTAAAAGACGATTGCCGGCATACCTATACCATCTTCAGGCCAGTATATGAAAAGCTGGGCACCCTCCGGGCGAAGGTGCAAAGCGGGGCGGCGCAGGCCCTGCACAATCCCGGTAAGCTGTATGTGTTCGGTAACCGCATTTACCTCAATGAGCAAAGCCGCGGGATACATGTAATCGATAACAGCGATCCGCGCCGTCCACAAAACAAGGCGTTTATAACGGTGCCGGGCAATATTGATATTGCCATGAAAGGCTCCGTGCTTTATGCCGATATGTATTGCGATTTGGCGGCCCTGGACGTAAGCAACCCATCGGGCGCCATTGTTAAGAAATATCTTACCAATACATTTAATTCGCTGACCAATTACAGTGCGAGCACCAATGCCGATTCCATCGGTATTATCACCGGCTGGAACAGTCATGATACTGTACTGAGCTGCGAAGGCTATAGCCTGATGACAACCACTTGCGCGAATTGCAATATCTTTCTTACCTCCGGCGCTTCCAATTATGCCGGCAGTGCTACTACAACGGGAACGGCGGGTTCGATGGCGCGGTTTGCCACCGTGGGCAACTACCTGTATGCTGCAGACCATATGCAACTGAATGTGATTGATATAACGGCAGCCCCCAATCCCCTGGCGGTAAAGCGGCAATGGTTAAATGCCCTTTCTGAAACGATTTATGCGTTTAATAACAATTTGTTTATCGGCTCTACTACCGGGATGTCGGTTTACGATATACAGGACGGGGCCAGCCCAAAACCGGTTTCCTGGAGCGGTCACTGGCTGGCCTGCGACCCGGTAATTGCCGATGGCAATTATGCCTATGTAACCCTGCATGCCGGTACTGCCTGCGGCAGAACGCTGAACGAGCTGGACCTGTATGATATTTCCAACCTGTTGCGCCCATCGCTTGTAAGGACTTACGCTCTTACCAGCCCGCAGGGGCTTTCTAAAGACGGCAACCTGCTTTTTGTGTGCGATGGCAGTGCGGGCCTGAAAGTGTATGATGCCAGCCTGCCGGATTTAAAACTGGTGAGCCAGGTGCCGGGCATCAACACCTACGATGTCATTACGCTCAACGGTATTGCCTACGTGGTAACTGCAAACGGTTTATACCAGTACAGCTATAACAGTGCAGGCGTCCTGAGTTTGTTGAGCAAACTGCAATGGGAAACAACAAGCAGCGGCAGATGATAAAACATTATTTGTGCCTGATAACCGCGGCTGCCTGCCTGCAGGCAGCCGCGGCCCAGGGCCGGGAGCCGGGCAAGCCGAAGTTTTATTCCATCAACTCGGTGGGATGGATAAAAGGTTCCGCGGAACCTGCTTTTCAATGGCAGACGGTGAACGGTATACAGGTGCGTCATTTCTTTTTTGGCCTGGGACTGGGCATTGACCGGTACCGCTACACGGGCATACCGGTTTTTGCCGATGGACGGTATTATACCGGGAAAAGGAGCCGGGGCTTTTTCCTGTACGAGGATGCGGGGCTGCATTATGTTACCGAGAAAACTGCGGGCTTTTGGATCAAGCCTGCTTATACGCCGGGTTTTTACAATGATGCGGGCATTGGCTATAAACTGGCCCTGGGCCGGCAAACCGCCCTGCTGTTCAGCGCCGGGTGGAGTTATAAACGTGTAACACAAACGCAGACGCAACAGGTATGCCCTTTTGTGGGCCCCTGCTATACCGAGGTGAATAAGTACCAGTACAATTTTAACCGCCAGCTGTTTAAGCTGGGGTTTGGGTTTTAACGGGAGATGGCCTGTTATTCCCCGGCCGGCTTATTGCCATCACCGCTGATAAAACGAAGGTTTCGTTTGATGCCTTTGAATTTGGAGCGTTTGAGCGGTGAATCGCTGAAGATGATTTTAAACGATTCTTCGGTGAGTTCTTCCCATTCTTTTGTGCTGAAATTAAGTATTTCCGGCAGGGGGCGAAAGCCGGGTTCGCGGGCAGGGGCGGCAAAGCGGTTCCAGGGGCATACATCCTGGCAGGTATCACAGCCGAACATCCAGTTGTCGAACTTCCCCTCCATTGCGCCGGGAATGAGCTGTTCTTTTAGTTCAATCGTAAAATAGGAAATACATTTGCTGCCGTCTACCACCTTGTTATCGAGTATGGCATTGGTAGGGCATGCGTCGATGCATTTGCGGCAACTGCCGCAATAATCTTTTGCAAAGGGATCGTCGTATTCCAGTTCGAGGTCGGTAATCAGCGTGGCGATGAAAAAAAACGATCCGCCGCCGCGGGTGAGCAGGTTGCCGTTTTTTCCCAACCAGCCCAGGCCGCTGCGTTGCGCCCAGCTTCTTTCGAGCACGGGGGCGCTGTCTACAAAGCCCCGGCCATTGATGTCGCCTATTTTTTCCCTGGTCATGTGCAGGAGCTGGTTGAGTTTGTCCCGGATAAGCTCGTG
>JACXTT010000973.1_pt1 | contig 49054 bp, 48 predicted proteins | sample 9270951 | NCBI WGS metagenome assembly JACXTT01 (sample SAMN15532306, study PRJNA645909) | rock metagenome | isolation source: weathered quartz diorite | place: Puerto Rico | collected 2017-06-21 | reverse complement strand
GCGACGGGCGCTGCAGGAGCCTCCGTAGCTGCGGGAGCGACGGGCGCTTCCCCGGTAGCGGGGGGCGCAGGAACCGCCTTCCCCTCGCTCGCCGGAGGTGTTGACACGCGGTCGAATGTCGTTACGCCATCGGTGTCCGAATCGATGAGATCGAACCGGTTTGGGTTCATCGGACTGATCGTCGTCGAGTATTTCTTCCCGTTCATCAGCTGAAGGTATACTCTTCCCCCTGAGGTCAGCTTATATTTGCCGGTCACCGGCGCCGGGCCGTTCGTGTTTGCTGTAGCCTCGGACGTGTTTTCACCCGCGGGAGAACCAGGCACGGTCATGCTCACACTCTCGTCCGTGCGAAATTGCAGGTGCTCAGGTCCCCGCTCGGCTTTCCATTCCCCAACAATCTTAGAATTTACGTTGGGGATCGAGCGTTGAAACCTGGCTATGTTAAGCCGGTTGTAGCCGATGATAGCGGTGAAGCCACCAATCACGATAATCGCTTCGAGAATCGTGATCCTCCTGCGCTTTCCGGGTGGCGAAGGTGGCGCCATCGTTATTCCCTCCTGGCAAATGTTTTTTGGTCTGCCGGAATCCGTGCCGGGCACGCCTCTATGCCATTGTGGATCTTTCCTAGCACCATATTGTGGACGCCTTCAAGCGCTGTAACTACAGGCGAGTTGGTTTACGACCTGTAATCAGCCCATGGGAAAACTAGACCACGGCCACATATCGTTTTGTTTTATTCACCAAAGCCGTCGCAAGGCCCTTAGCGCCGGCGCTGGTTCAAGTTCCCAATTCGCCATCTTAAAGCTTGAAGACAACTTAACGTGTTCGCTTCATGATTAAGCAATAGCGCCGGTGAAACCCTGCCCATGCGCAGCGACAAGGACCTTCTTCATCTCATTGACCTGATTTACCAGGCCGTGCTCGAAGCGGAACTCTGGCCGGCAGTGCTGATCAAGCTCGCCGACACTATGGGCGCGTCGCAAGTTGCAATGCCGTCGTTTGATTGGCGAGCCAATGTCTTCGCTACGGTCGCGCCGCGTTTCGATCCCGATTTGCTCGCCGTTTATAAGTCCTATTGGGCGTTCCGCGAACCCGTTGTTCCACGCGCCGCGTTGTGGCCCCTCGGCGAAGTTTACGCCCTCGACAAGCTCATCCCGCGAGCGGAATTTGCCGCCACGCCGGTCTTCAACGAGTTTTGGCAGCCGACGGGCTGCGGGCTCGGAGCGATGGGTGCAAATTTGATTTGCGAAGATGGGTTTTCCGCGCTGGTCAGCGTTTTCAACGCGCCCGGCAACGACGATTTAACCTCTCAGCAAATTCGTGTCTTCGAAGCGATGGTGCCGCATCTCATGCGGGCCGTGCGCCTTAACCGCCGGCTTCGCGATCTCGAAGTCGATAATGTGGCGCTGCCCGACAACTTCGATGCGTTGCCGGAGGTGGCATTGTTGACCGATGCCAATGCGCGCGTGGTTCGCGCCAATGCCGCCGGGAAATTGATGCTCGACACCAAAGATGCTATTTATATCTGCAATGGCCGTCTGGCCCTTTGCGGTGCCCCGGATGCGCTGCAAAAGCTCGTTTACTCCTGCGCGCGAAACAACTTCGCGAATCATGGCCCGGGCGGAGAATTGGAAGTGCCGCGCATGAGCCCCCGCTCGCCGCTCCATGTAACCGTGGCGCCTCTTCGCTCCAAGGCCCCGTTAACGGACCTGCCCTGGATCGGCGTCGGAACTCCCGTTGCCATTGTCACGGTGAGGGACCCCGGCGCCGCCCGCCAGCGGCGCAAAAAAAATCTTCGCCGCCGCTTTGATTTGACCTCTGCGGAAGCCGCATTTGCCGTCGAGATTCTTAAAGGGGATGGCCGCGAGGCGGCCGCGCGCCGGTGCGGTATCACGGTCGGTACGGCCAAGAGCCATCTTGCAAATATCTTCGAAAAGACCGGGACCCACAGGCAGGCTGAACTCATAAGGCTCCTGCTTGCCGCCGGCGATGAGAGTGAGCCGGAATGAAGAACGCGCCTCGCTCGTGCCGTTAGGAATACCCGTCCCCGTCGCGTTTCGACGATTTCATTACTTATTCAGCACCGCCAAAGAGCGCACTACCACTTCGCGTGCCAAAGGCACACATAAGCGGGCGCAATAAAATCTTCTTTTGTTGGCTCTTCGATTTAGCGACTCCTCTTTTTCAAACATTGCAGGATAGCAAACGGCCGCGGTTCGTGTTTGGAAAACAAGGGTACGATCTGAAGGCGGTGAGCCAAGCCATGATCCCCGAGGAAGAGCTCATCGCGCTCATCGATTTGATTTACGAGGCAGCGCTCGACAACGATCTTTGGCCACGCGTACTGGAAAAGCTAGCAGACGCCGCCGGAACGGTTCAAGCGGTGATGGCCTCGGCCGACCGGAAAGCCGATATCGTCACCACGATCGCTCCCCGCTTCGATCCCAATTTGCTCACCCTTTGGAGAGAGTATTGGGCGCTTCGCGATCCGTTTTTCACCCGGGCAATTCTGCGGCCCGCAGGGGAAATCTATACGCTCGACGATCTTGTATCCCGGGAAGAATTCGCCGCTACAGCGGTCTTTAGGGAAGTCTGGCAACCGGCGAACTGCTCCCTTGCGACGGCGGCCATCAATCTGATCGTCGAAGAAAAGTTCTGCGCTCTCATCGGCATTTCCAACGCTCCCGGCCAGGATTTTTTGAGCCAAGAGCAATTGCGCCTCTTCAAAATTATTACGCGGCACATCGGCCGGTCGGTGCGCATGAGCCGTGAGCTTTGGAAATTGGATCTCGCAAATCTTGTTGCAGAAGAGCAATTTGAGATACTGCCGGATAGCGCCATGCTGGTTGACGCGTTTGGACGCGTGGTGCTGGCAAATGCTGCCGCCAAGCGGATGCTCGACACCCGCGAGGGAATAATTTTTTACAAAGGCCGTCTTACTATCTCCGGTGCCCCGGAAGCGCTGCAAAGACTGGTGGCCTCTTGCGCGCGAGCCGCGCCGGACCTTGCCGGTCCCGGCGGGGAATTGGTTGTGCCGCGCAATTTTCCGCTTTCGCCCGTCAATGTGAAAGTCGTGCCGCTTCGATCGCGCATGCGGCTTGCGGATTTTCCGTGGATCGGCATTGGCCGTCCGGTTGCCATCGTGGTGGTCAGCGACCCCGATCTCGACCGGCAGCGGCGGACGGAAAAACTCCGCCAGCTCTTTGGCTTAACCAACGCGGAGGCAGCTTTCGCCGCGGAAATTTTGAGGGGCGACGGCCGCAGGGCCGCCGCGCAGCGATGCGGCATAACCGACGGGACGGCCAAGACGCATCTTGCGCATATTTTCGAGAAGACCGGAACCCGAAGGCAGGCCGAACTCATCCGTCTTCTGCTATCCGCTGCAAAAGCGCCGGGGAATGAATAATAAGCACCCCCGGGATATGTGAGCTTTCGCACCATGCCGCGAGCATATGATCATGCCTTGAGCGTGCGGTGCCGCATCGCACGGACAATTTCCCTAAATTGCGTTCGATTGCTCAATCGCGAGTGCCAGCTGCGGGTGCAGCGTGGCACAGATGATTTTCCTCCAAAAGGTCACTGCGATGAGCAAGGAAGACGACTTTCATGCCCTGGTCGATTTGATTTACGAGGCTGTGCTCAACGACCGGCTCTGGTCCTCAGCGTTGACAAGGCTCGCCGATATTATGGGGGCCGCGCATATCGGCTTTTGCGCCATGGATCGCCGCGCAAAAGTCTATGACTCGCTTGCGCCCCGAACCGACCCCGAATGGGACGCGCAATATAAACGACACTGGGCCTTCCACAATCCGCTTTGGACGTTGAGCACAGCGCGGCCGGCGAATGAGGTGTTTTATCTCGATGACCTCATGCCGGGCGCGGATTTTGCCGCGACTCCCGTATATAATGAGTGGTTTCGTCCTGCAGGTTTCGGCCTTTCGATGATGGGCGCGAATTTGCACGCGGGCGACGAAGTATCGGCTCTGATCGCAGTCGCGAATGCCCCTTCCAAGGAGCCAATAACAAGTGAGCAGGCGCGGATTTTTAAGGCCGTCTTGCACCATATCGACCGCGCCATGCGGATCCATCACGAGCTCCGCATCCGCGATCTCGACCATGATACGTCCGCGGACCGGCTTGAGCGTATGGACTCGGGGGTAATGCTCGTCGACCAGACGGCCAAAGTGCTCTTCGCCAACGCTTGGGCGCGCGCGCTTCTCGGACGCGGCAGCGGACTGACCCTCCGGGATGGCCGGCTGCAAGGCGCGGCTGGGTCCGATAGATTGCAAGGTCTGATCGCCTCATGTGCTCCCAAGTTCCGGACCCCGATGGGCCCCGGCGGCGAGATTACGTTTCGACTGAATAAGCACCGGTCCCTGTGCGTGACAGTGACGCCACTCAAAGCGCGCGGCCGCGTCGCCGAACTGACTTGGCTCGGTTTGCAGCTTCCGGTGGCCATGGTCACGGTCACTAATCCCGCAATGCAGAAATGGCCCAGCTAACCAGCACCAAATTATGGTTTCGCGGCACGTGCCGCGAAACCAAGCGATCGGGAGTTAACATAAATTAATCTTATCCTGCGCAGGGCCGTACGGAACATATGCCAAGGTTGCGGGTTAATGGTAAAATGTGAGCACAGGCGACTGAGCTTTGACCCGTCCAGCTCTAACAGATAACTCGAAAATATAGTTAACATCCTGATCATCCGATCGGTTTTCTCAAAAGGACATTGCAGTGGGGAAGGAAGACGGGCTTTCAACCGCGGTCGGCTTGATTTACGAGGCCGTGCTTAATGACAAGCTGTGGCCCAAGGCGCTGACAACGCTCGCCGACGTCATGGAAACCACGCATGTTGTTCTTTGTGCAATGGACCGGCGCGCCCAAAGCTATGACTCACTCGCTCCGCGTATCGATCCAGACTGGGACGCGCAATACAAGCAGCATTGGGCCTTCCACAATCCGCTTTGGGCATCGAGCGCCAAGCGGCCAGCAAACGAGATATTCGTTCTCGATGACCTGATGCCGCGCGAGGATTTTGCTGCGACCGCCATAAATAATGAGTGGTTTCGCCCTGCCGGCGTCGGAATGGCGCTGATGGGCGCGAATTTACAAGTCAGTGACGGTGCATCGTCTCTGATCGTCGTCGCGAACGCGCCAGGCAAGGATCAAATAACCGGCGAGCAGGCCCAGATCTTCAAGGCCGCATTGCAACATGTCGCCCGCGCGGTGCGGATCCATCGCGATCTTCGGATCTGCGATTTCGGGCATGTCGCCGCGCCGGAGCAGCTTGAGCATGTAGGCTTTGGCGCAATTCTCGTCGACGCCTCGGCAAAAGTGCTCTTTGCCAATGCTTGGGCCAGGGCGCTGCTCACCCCTGGGAGCGGACTCACTGCCCGGGGCGGCTATCTTTTCAGCACCGACCGCGAAGCTATTTTGCACCGGTTGATCAGATCCTGCGCGGGAAGGTTACCTGCACCTCACGGTCCTGGCGGCGCAATCGCGCTTCGGAGGTGCGCGCGCCGTCCGTTGCGGGTCACGGTGACGCCGCTCCGAGCGCGCGGCAATGTCGCCGAGCTTCCCTGGCTCGGCCTGCGGATGCCGTCTGCCCTGGTCACGATCGAGGATCCGGCGGTGCACAAACGGCTCAACTGATCGCAACGGCCAACGAAAGTTAATTTTAATTAATCCGGAACGGTACCGGGCCACCGGAACATATCCCCGAGCTGCGGGTTAAATATAAAACAGGGTGCTCGGCACCTATCCTTCAAAGCCTAACGTATAGCACGAGCATAGATAGCTATACCATCAATTTATTGTTCACTTTTTTCGAGAGGCCAATACAATGAGGGAGGAATGCGGCCTTCATGCCGCGATCGATTCAATTTACGAGGCGGTGCTCGAGCCGTCGCTTTGGCCTTTTGCACTGAATAGGCTCGCCGATGCCATTGGCGTGGCCCAGATCCTTATTGGCACCTTCGACCCGCGTACAAACGCATTTGGGGCTGTGGCGCCGCGCGTCGATCCGCTGTTAGTTGCGAGCTACGAGAACTATTGGGCGTTCCGTGCTCCGATTTGGCCAAGGATGGCCACACAGCCAACGGGCGAGCCACTGGCGTTCACCAGCCTCATTCCGCGGGAAGAATACGTTGCTACTGCCATTTATGAGGGGTGGTTTCGCCTGACTGGGCTTGGGTTTTCGATCATTGGCGCCAATTTGCGCGGCGAGAACCATTTTGCGACGACCATTTTTGCCGCCAATCCTCCCGATAATGATCACATAAGCGGCGAACAGATGCTTGCTTTCAAAGCCGCGCTGTCGCATTTCAACAACGCCTTCCGGGTTCATCGCCAGCTGCGTGTCCGGGATCTAAACCGCGATATCGCACCAGAAAGGCTTGAGCATATGGGCTTTGGCGTGATTCTGGTCGATAGCGAGGCTAAAGTGCTTTATGCCAATGCCTGGGCCAGAGCGCTTCTCACCCCTGGGAGCGGGCTAACCATGCGGGGCGGTTATCTTTTCAGCACCGACCGCGCAGCCATCCTGCACCGGCTAATCAGATCCTGCGCCTGGAACGTCCGCGAACCGGGCGGTCCCGGCGGCGCAATCGCGCTTCGGCGGTGCGCGCGCCGCCCGCTGCGGGTCACGGTGACGTCCCTCCGAGCGCGCGGCAATGTCGCCGAGCTTCCCTGGCTCGGCCTGCGGATGCCGTCCGCCCTGGTCACGATCGAGGATCCGGCGGTGCAAAAACGGCTCAACTGAGGGCCAAATCCTTCGCTGACACGCCGGGCACAACGACTGATTTAGCGGCAAGTTAATCTGTGCCCGCGCGACCATTCACCTGCGCAGCCGCGGGTACTGCTTATTCGCGTCGCTTCAGCCCTGATGTATAATACCAAGCTAGACCTCACCATTCGTTTCAATCGAAAGGTCTTTCGATGGGCAAGGAAGATGGCCTTTTTGCCGCCGTCGGTTCGATTTACGAGGCCCTGCTCGACGCCTCGCTCTGGCCTGCCACCCTAAATAGGCTCGCCGACGCAATCGGCGCCGCGCAGGTGTGTTTTTGCACTTTGGATCGCAACACGCGGGCAATCCAAAAATTGTCGCCGCGGCAAGATCCGTTCCTGCAAGCGAGCTATAGGGATTATTGGGCTTTCCACGATCCGTTCTTTCCGCTGATCCAAGCGCAGAAAGGCGAGCTTTGCAGGCTCGACAGGCTCGCGCCGACCGACGCCTTCGCTCGTTCCGCCTTCTACAATGACTGGTGTCTTAGGGCGGAGATCGGGCTCTCGACCGTCACTGTAAATTTGCGCGCAGACGACCAATTTTCGGCGACAATTTTTGCCGCAAATCTCCCGGCGCGGAACCGGCCGGGGCCGCGCAGATGCTCGAACTCGCGGCGGCGTTGCCGCATTTCGAGCGCGCCATGCAGATCCACCGGGAGCTTCGCCTGCGCGATCTCGATCACGACACGGCTCCCGAGCAGCTTGAGCAGTTGGCCCATGGCGTGATGCTCGTCGACTCGTCGGCAAGAGTGCTCTTTGCGAATGCGTGGGCGAGGCGCTGCTCGGCAGCGCCAGCGGGCTTACGGTCCGCGCGGGTCGGGTCGAAAGCGCGAATGGTTCCGGCGCTCTGCAAAGATTGATCGCCTCATGTGCGCCAAACCACCGCGACGGCCCCGGCGGCGTGATCGTCCTTCGTCGGGACAAGCGCCGGCCGCTCCGCGTAACGGTAACGCCGCTGCGGGCGCGCGGCAATATCGCCGAGCTGCCCTGGCTCGGCATAGACGTGCCGGTCGCCATGATCACCATCAGCGATCCGGCGACGGAGAAAACACCCAACTGAGCGGCGAGTGCCGCCGGACCGAAAACGATCCGGGCAAAATTAGTGAGAATATTCGAAAGCCGGATGACGACACTATCGACAATATCAGATACTTGGCTATAATGGCCCTCAGGAGACGCTCATTTTCGGATGTTGTTGAGCCAGACGAGTTTATTGTCGGAATCCACTTTGTGTCTTTGTTTTATTATACGGGAGGGGCCTCGGACTGTGGGCCAGGAAGACCAGCTTCAAGCCGCGATCGATTTAATTTACGAGGCAGTGCTCGACGCCAAGCTTTGGCCTAAAGTGCTGACAACGCTCGCCGATATGATGCAAATCGCACATATCGGCTTATGCGCGATGGACCGCGTTGCAAAATCCTTCGAATCGATTGTGCCGCGCACCGATCCGGCATGGGATGCGCGCTATAAGCAATATTGGGCCTTCCGTAATCCCCTTTGGACATTGGCGGTTAAGAGGCCTGCCAACGAAATCTACTTTCTCGACGACCTCTTGCCGCGGGAGGATTTTGCCGCAACGCCTTTATATAACAAGTGGTGGCATCCGGCCGGCTATGGGCTCGGGAATATGGCCGCAAATTTACAGGTGAATGACCACGCTTCGGCCCTGATCTTTGTCGTAAATGAGCCCGGCGGCGGCCCTATTACACCTAGGCAGGCCCGTATTTTCCAGGCCGCATTGCCGCATATCGACCGCGCCGTCCGGATCCATCGCGAGCTTTGCATTCGCGATCTCGACCTCGATACCGCGCCGGACCGGCTCGAACGTACGAACTTAGGCGTGATGCTGGTTGACCGCTCGGCAAGAGTGCTCTTCGCCAATGAGCAGGCGCGAGCGTTGCTCGGCTCTTGCGGCGCCCTCAGGCTCAAGACCGGGCGCCTCGAAACGGCCAATGGTTCCGATGCCCTGCACAAATTGGTCGCCTCATGCGATTGGAATGCGGGGGCTTCGCAAGGGCCAGGCGGCGAGATCGCGGTTTACCGGGGAAAGCGCATGCCGATGCGCGTCACCGTGACGCCGCTGCGCGCGCGCGGCACCGTCGCCGAGCTTCCCTGGCTCGGCCTGCAGCTGCCGGTCGCCATGGTCACGATCGGAGCTCCGCCTGAAGAGAAACAGGCAAATTGACCGGGAAGAAAAGAAAACAACGCGCTTCCACGCCGCTTGACCCAAATGGGTCATAAGACTATCAACAGGGACGGAGGTCGGAAAACAATGCGCGCGCAATGAGGCCGGATTTTCTTCGAATTGGTATTTGGCCATAACTTTTTGTCTTTCCGCGCGTCTCGATGACGATCAGATCGGCTCCGAGCAGGCTTGTGCCTTCGAAGCCGCGCTGCCGCATTTCGACCGCGCGATCCGTATTCATCGCAGCCTTCGCATGAGCGATCTCGATTGCGGCACGGCGCCGGAAAAGCTCCAGAATTTGGGCCTTGGCGCGATGCTGGTCGACCAGGCGGGAAAAGTGCTTTTTGCCAATGCCTGGGCGAGGGCGCTGCTTCATCGACCACGCCGCGACCCTGCACCGTTTGATCGCGTCTTGCTGCGTGGACAAATTGCGGGCGCCCGGCGGGCCCGGCGGCGAGGTCGCGCTGCGCCGCAGTTTGCGCCGCCCGATGCACGTGACGGTGACGCCGTTACGCTCGCGCGGCACTATACCGGAACTCTCCTGGCTTGGCGTCCAACTGCCGGTCGCTATTTGTAACGGTCAGCGATCCGGCGGAGGAGAAATGGAACAACCGACCACCGGGACCGCCTCTTGACCCAAATGGGTTATTACAAGCGCAAGATAAAATATGTAAGCTAATTTTTACAATGTATCGACTCGTACCAACCGCCATAAATCACGCCCAGTTGCGATTGGCCGTCATGGTAAGCGAAGCGAAGTCCGCAGCACGCTCACTGGATCAGAGCTGACGCGCCTCGCGATGCCGAGGTATGTTGGCGAGATCGGTTGCGATGGCGTCCGTTCATTCAGCTCAGCTCGCGATGCTGTCTTAACCTTTGTTTTATGGCGTATCTGGACGGAAACGGGGTTTTCGGCCCATTCTGACGCTTTCGCCGGAGAGGTTTGAATGATGGGCCTTGAAGAACAGCTTGAGGAAACGGTCAGTTCGATTTACGAGGCTGGACTCGACGCTTCGATTTGGCCCAGGGCGCTGACGACGCTCGCCGACACGATGAACACGGCGCAGATCGGCATTTGCGCGATGGACCGCCGCGTGAAAGAGTGGAGCTCGATTGCGCCCCGAACCGATCCGGCGTTCCGGGCTGTCTACCGGCAATGCTGGGCCTTTCAGAATCCGCTTTGGACTCCAAGCGCGGCGCGGCCGGTCAAGGAAGTCTTCCTGCTCGACAACCTCGTTCCCCGCGAGCAATTTGCCGCCTCGCCCATTTATAACGACTGGTTCCGCCCGGCCGGTTTCGGCCTCGCGATGATGGCGGCCAATTTGCAAACGAGCGAGGATGTATCGTCTCTGATCGCGGTCGCAAATGGATTAAACCAAGAGCAAATTACCCGCGATCAGGTGCAAATCTTCAAATGCGTATTGCCGCATATCGACAGGTCCGTCAGGATCCATCGCGAGTTTCGCATCCGCGACCTCGACATTTATACCGCGCCTGACAGGCTTGAGCTTGCGGACTTCGGCGTGCTGCTCGCCGACATCTCTGCAAGAGTGCTCTTCGCCAATGAGCGGGCGCGTGCTTTGCTTTGTTCCGGCAGCGGATTGAGGCTCAATGGCGGCCGCCTCGAATGCGCCAATGGCTCGGACGCTCTGCACAGATTGATCGCTTCATGCGACCGGAAGCTCGGTCTCCCGCAAGGTCCCGGCGGCGAGATCATGGTCCGCCAGGGCAAGCGGGGGCTGCGCGTCACGGTGACGCCGCTTCGCGCGCGCGGCACCGTTCCCGAGCTTCCCTGGCTTGGCCTGCGGCTGCCGGTCGCGCTGGTCACGATCGGTGCTTCCGCGACCGCAAAGCGGCCGAGCTGACCGCCGGATGATAAGTCGCGAGCCCCTCGACCCAATGGATTCGTACATTGGAGAATATTCGATAGCCACTTTATAACAGTATTGATGATTTCGGTATCTTGGCTATCATGATCGGATGCAAGCCGGAATGGCTTCATTCCAGTGCGTTTATAGTCGCGCGTCCCGATGGCTCCGCAGCTACCCCGCCATCCCGGAGCGCTAACGGGAGCCGGCGTCATGAGCCGGGAAGAGCAGCTTCAAAACGCGATCAATTTAATTTACGAAGCCGTGATCGACGCATCGCTTTGGCCAGCTGCGCTGAACAAGCTCGCCGATGCCCTCGGTGTCGCTCAAATTGGCTTAGCGTCCTTTGACCATGGCACCCATCGGTTTGCGTCGCTGTCGCCACGCGTCGATCCGCTCTTGGTGGCGAGCTACCAGGACTATTGGGCTTTCCACGATCCGATTTGGCCGCGGATGGCCGCACTGCCAAAGGGCGAGCTGTTGCCGCTCGATAGTGCCGTCCCGCGCGAAGACTACGCCGCTACCGCCGTCTATAATGAGTTTCATCGCAAAGCCCAGCTCGGGCTTTCACTTATGGGCGCGAAATTACCCGCCGATGACCAGATTTCGACGTCACTATTTGCCGCCAACCCTCCCGATGGAGACCAAATCAGTGCCGCGCAAACGCTCGCCTTCAAAGCCGCGCTGCCGCATATCGACCGCGCCTTCCGGGTCCAGCGCCTGCTTCACGTGCGGGATCTCGACCAGGCTACCGCGCCTGAGCAGCTTGAGCATATGGGGATTGGCGTGATTCTCGTCGACGGTGCGGCAAAAGTACTTTATGCCAATGCTTGGGCCAGGGCGCTGCTCGTGCCGGGGAGCGGGCTCACTGTCAAAGACGGCTACCTTTTCAGCACCGACTCTGCGGCTTCCCTGCACCAATTGATCGCTTCGTGCCGCGCGTGCCATTTGCACGCGCCGAGCGGGTACGGCGGCGCGATCGCGCTCCGCCGCAGCATGCGCCGGCCGCTGCGCGTGACGGTGACACCCTTGAGGGCGCGCGGCAGTGTAGCCGAACTTCCCTGGCTCGGCCTGCGGGTTCCTGTTGCTATGATCACGATCAGCGATCCGGCGATGGCGAAAAGTCCGAAGAATTGACGGGGTCCAAATCATTCGCCGCTTAGCGGGTGCAGATCGCGCACCATCGCTTTCAGGCGCTCATCCAGCACATGCGTATAGATTTGCGTCGTCGATATATCGGCGTGTCCGAGCAGCTCCTGCACCACGCGCAGATCCGCGCCATTCTGCAGGAGATGGCTTGCGAAAGCGTGCCGCAACACATGAGGGCTGATCCGGGCAGCGGCGATCCCGGCGGCGGCGGCGCAGGTCTTGAGTTCGCGGGCAAAGGCCTGGCGCGTGAGATGTCCGCTCGCGCTATCGGCCGGAAAGAGCCAAGGGCCGGACGCGAGGCCAGGCCGGGTTTTTTCGAGGGCCGTGCGGTAGGCCGCAACTGCGCGCCGTGCCTCGCCAGTTAGCGGTACGATCCTCTCGCGCCCCCCTTTGCCGCGAGTGACGAAAAACGGCTCCTTCGTTTGCGCCGCGCGCAACGGGAGGCTCACGAGTTCCGACACCCGCAAGCCGGTGGTGTATAAAAGTTCGAGCAGGCTGGCGGTGCGCAGTGCCCGCAACCGCTCGGATGCCGGGCGGGCTTCGTCCTCAAGCCCTTCCTTCGAAACGGAAAGCAGTTGCCCGACTTCGCGAACGGAAAGCGTCTTGGGCAAATTGTGTCCGCGCCGGGGCGCCTCGATGATCAGCGCCGGATCGCTGCCGCGATGACCGTCGGCAGCAAGAAACCTGTGGAACTGGCGAATTGCGGAAAGCTTTCTTGCGCTTGAGGAAGGCTTTAGACCGCGCTTGACGAGCGCCGAGAGATAGGCGCGAATATCGCCGGTCTCCGCAGTAAGCGGCGTCTTTCCCATGCGAGCGAGTTCGATTTCATAATCGGTGAGGTCGCGGGTATAGGCGTCAAGCGTATTTTTCGCCGCGCCCTGCTCTGCCGCGAGCATGTCGAGAAGGGCGTTGATGAAGCGGGAAGGACGCGGCATGACCGGCGATTTTCTATTTGTTAAGCCGCGCCGCGGGAATTGTCTGAGTCATTTCGCGGGGCACGGGTTCGACGAAGAACACAAGCGCGATCATGCCGGCGTAGGCAAGACCCGCAAGAATACCAAGGATCACTAAAAACCGGATGAGCGAAGGCACGCGAGTCTCCGTGAACTTTTGCTCTTATGGGGCAAGGATGCGTCTGACGCAAGCGGGCGCTACCCGTTCGGCAGCAGGAAAAAAACCGCTGAATGAATCCTATATCGTTTCAGACGCGTGAATAGTGTTGCCCTCGGTCGTCCGCCATGACTTTCGCAGGCCCCTCCGGCGCAGCAAAGACCTCGAGCCGGATAATCCGCAGTTGGGTAAATTATTTCGATCGTATTGCAGCCGGGCCGAGACCCGAGAGATAGCTCATCATTCTATTATGAGACAAAGCCGGCTGGCTTCTGGGGATGATTGTTGAGGCTGACAACACGAATCCTGGGCTGAAGAACGACAATTTCCTGCCTGCGCCAAATTGCGATCATTTTGAGATCGCCCAACCCGAATACATCGATAGCCCAGTCTTTAAATGTGTGAGTGAGTGGGTTCCTCAGAAATCCGGCTAAAAGCGTTAGGCCGGCGTGACGGAAGGGGCGCTCTTGGCGGCCTCGGAGCACTTTGCTACTATTAGACGGCACGGGATTCTGCACGCTAGGCAATGAGGCAGGCGCCTGATATGTGCCTGGTGTTGCGGAAATGGTCGCAGCGAAGGCGCCCGTAGCTCAGCTGGATAGAGCACTAGACTTCGAATCTAGGGGCCGGGAGTTCGAATCTCTCCGGGCGCGCCAAGTTTTTCGATGCTTTAGATGGTCTGAATTCACCCTTCGGCATGGCACTGATGGCCTCAACCTCTTCGTCGCCAACACGGACCGGTCATGCGCTTCAACTATGCGGATGGCGACATCGAGATCCGTGAGCCCGGTGTGAAGATCTGCGATTTGCCGGCTGGGCCGCTTAACCATCACTGACCAAGAATCTCATCGCGAGTCCTGACGGTAATCATCTGTATGCGACCGTTGGCGCGAACGGCAACGCCGCTGAGAACGGTTTTCAATAGGAACATCAGAATTCCGACCGGAAGGGGAAGCACGGGTCGCATTGAAAGTCTCCCACTCGCAAGTGAAGGTCATTGCATTAGGCGGAGTCCACCGGCTGCTTAGAAAAGGCACGGCCGTTGGCGCGCAAGATTGGGATCACGCAGCTTGGGTAAATATGTGCGGCTGCTGGCGCGCTGGCGGAAGACCCGTTCCGTTCCAGTGCGTCCCTGCGCATGCGCCTTCTATCCGGCTCGGCGGAAAAATCGCAGTCACTTCGGTGCCTTCTTCCGCGCCGCGGCTAATGCGGGCCGGGTGCGCCCTATTTACTCTCGATGAGTCTGCGGGCATCCTCGCGCAATTCGCCGCGAGATTTGTCGTCGAGGTAGAGCATGTGACCGCCGCCATACACTCTTAAACGCAACCGGTCCGGTGAGCCCATCGGCGGCACTTGGTCGATCAGAAGCTTGGAGGCAAAATAAGGCGTCACTTGATCCGTTACCCCATGCGCGACAAGGACTCGCAGCGAGGGGTCAAGTGCCATGACGTGCTTGAGGTCGCTGAGTGCCTCCGGGCGGTCGCGGCCGCTGCCCCAATCCCAGGCGCTGTATACATTTGAGTTGAGAATTTCGTAGCGTGCCTCGACGAACCAGCCGAGCCGGTTGCCGGTAAGATCCGCCATTGCGCTTGCGAGCGGCGTCTTGAATGCATCGAGTACGGGATCGGGGAAGTCGCTGACCGCGGCATGGGGCGCTGGATCGAAACCGGAGACGAGGGCGTCGTAAACGCTCGTCACCTTGGCGCTAGCGCGGTTCTTTTCGCGCGCGAAGGTCGCGGCGTCGATGCGCCCGCCGAGCTTGCGAACGAGGGCGGTATCGAGGCCTGTAAAGCTTGCTACCTTTTCGGCGACACGTTCGAGCGCTTGAGGATCGCGCTCGCCGCGCAAAAGATCAGTGATATAGGCGCCCGCCGCATAGGTCTCTACATCGGCGAGAGATGCCCGTGCATCTTGTCCCGTAAGCCCGCGCGCGGCTGCGGCTTGGGACGGCAGCCGGGCAGCGCATACTATGGGATTAGCAACGCCTTCGGACCACCAGCTGAAATCAAGCACCGGCGAGACCAATACCAAGCCCGTGATGCCAACTCCTTCCGCATCCTGCAGCCTTCTCGCGAGCTTTGGCGCGCGAAAACCGCCGTAGCTCTCACCAACAATGAACTTGGGACTTTCAAGCCGCTTGTTGGCGGCGAGCCACTTGCGGATTGTCACTGCCAAAGTCTCAACGTCGCCTGTTACCGAGAAAAATTGACGGCGCGCGTCATTATCCTTAGCTAAAATGAGGCTGTAGCCCGTTCCCGGCGGATCGATAAAAACGAGGTCGGTGAAGTCTAGCCACGTGTCGGCATTGGCGATCGTGACTGGGGAAGCCGACGGCGAATGCATCGCGCGATCGAACGATAACCGCCATGGCCCGAGGCTTCCAAGATTGAGCCATGCCGAGGCGGCGCCAGGGCCGCCGTTGATCGCGAAAGTCACAGGCCGCTTCGCGGGATCGGTTTCCTCGAGTAGAAACGCTGTGGTTGCGATATCGGCCTGAGGCCTCCCGCTCTGCGCATCGGTCAACCTAATCGGACCGGCGATAGCTTTGAAATGCAGGCTGCGCCCAAGAAGCTCTAGCACGTGGCTGGTTGTAACGGCGGGGGGCAGCGCATAGGTTGTAGGCTCTTCAGCTGGGCCTTGGGTTCGCCCCTGGGAGTGTGGGAATGGCGCTGGTTCTGCGGCGGTTGGGTCATGCGCGGAGGAGGACGAAATGGGGCAAGAGAACAGGATGCACGCCGTGAGCATCCGAAGCCAAAGAACGTTAAGCAGACCCCGCAGTCGCGGTTGCACGGTCGGTTGTCTCCCTTCGGTTCCTACGAATCAGCGTTGGCACGATACGGCAGAGACGCTGAGACCTGGGCGAAATCAGATTTCGCGGCAAATTGCCAGCTGCTTTAGAAAAGGCAAGGGCATTTCGGCTTAGATTGGCCGCACGCGATGAGGATCACGCAGCTTGGGTAAATATGTGCCGCGGCTGGTGCGCTGGCGGAAGACCCGTTCCGTACCCGCCAGCCCCTGCCGGCGCACCCTGTACGCGGCTCGGCGGAAAAATCACAATAACTTCGGTGCCTTCGCGAAGCTTGGAATTTAGAGTAACAGTTCCGCCGTGCAGTTCAACGAGACCCTTTGCAATCGGTAATCCAAGGCCCGAACCTTCCTCGGCGTGCGTCTGGGCATGCGAACCGCGGCCAAAATAGGACATGACAATGGGAATCTCGTCTTCCGGAATTCCAGGGCCGCTATCGCGCACCGCCACATATTGACCGCCGCTCGTGGTCCGTCCGATCCTTATTTTGATCGTCCCGCCGTGCGGAGTAAATTTGATCGCATTGGAAAGAACGTTCAATATCACTTGGCGAATTGCCCGTTCGTCGACCCAAACCCTTGGCAAGTCCGGCTCCACGGCCTGCTCGATGGTGATTACCCGCTTTCTCGCGCGCAGTCTCAAGAGGCGCCGGCAAGTACTCGCGATGTGAGCGAGCGCGACCGCTTCCTCTTTGAGCTCGAATTGACCGGCCTCTATGCGCGAAAGATCGAGGATTTCGTTGATGAGCGTCAAGAGATGCTGGCCGCTCGCATGGATGTCGCTTGAATATTCCTTGTAGGAATCGACCGTATGAGCGCCGAACAATTCGCCCTTCATGACCTCAGAAAATCCAACTATGGCATTGAGCGGCGTGCGCAACTCATGACTCATCGTCGCGAGAAAGCGGGACTTGGCAAGGTTCGCAGCCTCCGCCCGGTGCCGGGCAAGATCGCTGAGCGCCTTGGCTTGCTCCAACTCTGCGATGAGCTCGTCTTTTTCGGCTTGGAATGAGAGCGTTTCGAGCGAGGATTTATGCAGCTTCCGGGCAAGCAGCATAAAGTAGAGTTGCGTACCGCAGGCCAGTACCATAAGCGGCAAGGTTCCGCTACAAAGGCTTGCCTGGCGCAGGAATACAAGAGATGCCAATATCGTTGGCATTACAGCCCCCGTTACCGCAGCCGGAATCGAGGCCAGTGTTGTTGCGGTAATGGCGGCGGCAAGGGAGAATAGGAGTAGGACAAAACTCTGCGCGACGAGATCTCCGGACGCGCCTATAAGCAAAGCGGCAGCCGCCCAAGTTATACCCTTAAGCACCTCGGCAAGAATGAACAACGAGCGCCAGCGGCCTGCGTCCGGCAAAGAGTCCGCTCTTTCAATGAAGTGTCTTGCTAGCCAAAGCGTGCAGCCGAGCGCTGCGAGATCGAAAGCTAGCCAAATCGATGCCGCCTCCCCTGGGGCCCAGGTGGTGGCGACCGTTGCCGAAACTAAGGCGAGGAGGGTTTGGGCGAGGGCGGCACTTTTAAGTCCTTTCGCAAAAAGACGCAGCAGTTCGATGTCGAGGCCGCGCTCGGACAAAGGAGTCCAAGTTAACTTCTCACGCGCTTCGCGCACCTCGGAGGCAAGCCGGCCGCGGCCTTTGACGGGCCCGTTACAACGTCCGAGGGCGATGATTTCCGTGGTGACATCCGTCATCCTTAGCAAATCCCGGGCAATTTTCGGCTCGCTATAAAGATCGCGGCGACGGTGCCGCAAATAAATTAATGACTGGCTCGAATGATTGTTCGATTTCTACCCAAATCAAGCTGGTCTGAAGCTGACCGAAGGCTATGATATTGGCTTCTCAATGGGTTCCGAGGAGTTAATACTTACCCAGCGATTGCTGCCAATTTCGCCAGTCCAGGCAAACTATGTTCTCTCACTCGCTGCGAATCGAACGGACGCGGCTGGCAGATGCAAATGACAGACTGCGATTCTGCCATCGGCCTTGCGGCGCTGGCCAGCCGCATAAGGGCCTGCCGGATTTGCGTCGAGGCGCCGCGCGGCCTCCCGCTGGGCCACGAGCCGCGCCCCGTGTTTCGGGTATCTTCGACGGCGCGGCTGCTTGTGGCAAGCCAGGCCCCTGGCGTGAGGGTTCATAGGACCGGTCTGCCATTCAATGATGCCTCTGGCGACCGGTTGCGGCAATGGATGAATGTTTCGCGCGAAGTTTTCTACGACGAGACGAGGATCGCGATCGTGCCGATGGGGTTCTGCTTTCCGGGCCATGACGCCAATAAGGGCGATCTGCCGCCGCGGCGTGAATGCCGCGCGGCCTGGCACGATTTGCTGTTTTCGACGCTGCCGCAAATTGAATGCGTTCTTGCGATCGGACGCTATGCGCAAAACTATCATTTTGCCCGGGCTGGAAGACCTTTGCCGAAAGGTTTGAGCGTCGATGAGACGGTTCGCCGGTGGCGGGAATTTACGGGAACGAAACCGAGAATCCTCGCGCTTCCGCATCCTTCGTGGCGCAACAACGGCTGGATCAAGCGCAATCCCTGGTTTGAACGCGATGTCCTGGCAGTTCTCCGCAAAGAAGTCGCGCGCGCAATTGCCTGAGGTGTTTTGCGCCGTCCAGCAGGAGCGGGTTTGCGACGCGAACGCGGCTCTTCAATCCCGCCTTAGTCACAAGGTTGCTGTCGCAGTGCTGTGAAGGAGGCGGTGGCGGCATTTGGTGTTTCGGCTTGGGCTTGCTACACTCGGTTGCGAGTGAAATTCATTTAAGCCCAAAGGCGCAGGGGGCAAGGAGAAATCAGTGGAGGGGACGAGACCCGCAAGCGTGAAAGCTTATGCCGCCGGAGGCGTGTTGCCGAAGATTTCGCGGGCCGTTCCAGGCACGAAGACGGCGCATACAGCGGCTGACGCTCCGGCAGACGTCTTAGCCGGGTTGCAAGCGGATGACCATACCTATGCAGCGCTTGACCTCGGCACCAACAACTGCCGGCTTTTGATTGCCCACCGGGCCCCGGCAGGCCAGGCAAGCTTCCGGGTCATCGACTCCTTTTCCCGGATCGTCAGATTGGGCGAAGGCCTGTCGAAAACAGGGGAGCTTAGTGCAGAAGCCATCGAGCGAACCCTCGGCGCGCTCGAAATTTGCCGGGATAAGATGTGCGCGCGCGGCGTGACCCGCAGCCGGTTGATTGCCACCGAGGCCTGCCGGTCGGCGCGCAACGGCGCGGAATTTCTGACCCGGGTGCGCAAGGAGGTCGGGCTTGAACTCGAGGTCGTCGACAGGGAGACGGAAGCCCGGCTCGCTGCCATCGGCTCGGCTTGCCTCGTTGATTCTTCCGCGGAAGCCGTGGTGCTGTTCGATATCGGCGGCGGATCTTGCGAGCTTGTCTGGCTTGCCGGTGCTACCGGGGCAGACGGGCGACTGCCGGACCCCACGCTCAATGATCGCATCCGCTTTTGGGTATCTCTGAATCTCGGCGTTATCACCCTTGCCGAACAATTTGGCGGCAAGGAGGTCACCGATGAATCGTTTGAAGCCATGATCCATCGCGCCGGGCGGGAGATCGAAGATTTTGCCGCCAAGGCCGGGCGCGAGCGGCGCTGCGGCCTTTTTCATTTGCTCGGCACCTCGGGAACGGTGACGACAATCGCCGGCGTGTATCTCGGGCTCTCCCGCTACGACCGCCGCCGCGTCGACGGTCTCTGGATGTCGAACTGCCAAGTGGATCACGCGGTGGCCAAGTTGCGCAACATGACCTACGCGGAGCGCGTGGCCAACGGCTGCATCGGACAGGGGCGCGCCGACCTCGTACTTGCCGGCTGCGCGATTCTTGAAGCAATTAGGCGGGCATTTCCCGCCAATCGCATCCGTATCGCCGACCGGGGGTTACGCGACGGAATGTTGATCCAGCTCATCCGCGCCGGGCGTGGCGCGCTGGCGGGAACAAATTAGTGGAAAGCCGGGGTTCTTCCGGGCACGAAGGCCGGCGGTCGCTTAAAAACCGCGTCAAGACGGCGCGCAAGCGCTCTCTCTCCTCAGCGATGTGGCTCGACCGCCAGCTCAACGATCCCTATGTGGAAAGGGCGAAACGCGAGGGGTTCCGGTCCCGCGCGGCCTATAAGCTGCTTGAGATCGATCAGCGCTATCATTTTCTAAAGCCCGGCCAGAAAATTGTTGACCTTGGCGCCGCGCCGGGAGGCTGGTCGCAAGTGTGCGTGCAGAAGACCGGCTCGGACAAAGGCACCGGCAGCGTCGCCGGGCTCGATCTTCTCGCCATTGCCCCAATTCCCGGCGCCGAATTCCGGGTTCTCGATTTTACGGCTCCCGAGGCGCCGGCGATACTGACGGCGTGGCTCGGCGGCAGGGCGGACGTGGTCCTTTCCGATATGGCGGCGAATGCGACGGGCCACAGGCAAACGGATCACTTGCGGACGATGGGTCTCGCCGAGCTCGCCGCCGATTGTGCTTCGCAAGTATTGGCGGAGGGCGGCAGCTTTCTTGCCAAGGTGCTGCAAGGCGGAACCGAGCACGCGCTTCTCGCCCGTCTCAAGCGGGAATACGCGGTTGTGCGTCATGTAAAGCCGCCAGCGAGCCGCGCCGAGTCGGCAGAGCTTTATGTGCTGGCGACCGGATTTAGGGGATGTAATACTCACTCGTCTGGAACCGCGTAGACAACCTATGAAATTGAAGAGAGGAAATCGTGAAATGAAAAATCTTATCGCAGCATCGACGGTTGCGGCAGCGGTTCTTATTTGGCCGCCGGCTGCCGGCGCTCAAGGGTGGGTTTATTGCGCCGCCGAGGGAAATTATTGCCACGCGCCTGAAGGAGCGGTCATCTACTACGGTGCGTTTAGCACGTTTACGCACCGTCGCAGCCCGCGCGGCGGTCTACCCTGCATTAACGACGTTTTCGGAGATCCTCTCTTTGGCATCCCCAAAACTTGCTTCTTTTCCTACTGGTGAAATGACTTAGTGTTTGCTGGCGAGACGTCGCGAAATCGAGACCACTATCAACCACATGAGCAAGATGTTTCGTCACGGAAAGACAAAATGTTTTTTCGCAGAAAGAATTGACCGAAATCGCGGAAAAAATCACAGCGGAATGTTGCCGGGCGTATTCCGGGGATTCTCGGCGCGCTTGATGCGCCGCATGGCGAGCGCGGGCGACGCGGCGCAAGGCAGAATGATATTTGTTTTCAGCGCGTGCAACAAGGCTTAAACTGCTGTTCCCGCGGGCGAAAATCGGGAGACCTGAAGGCCTAGTAGAGCGGCGGCAGCTCGATCTGCGTGCGGACAGGGCCGATGGACAAAAAACCATCGGAGAAGCTCAGGCGCATTTTCAAGGGGCTGTCGTCTCGGCGGCCGAGCAGGCCCGCCACCAGCTGGCCGGCGGTCACGAGAGCCGGATCGACGCCCAAATGTTCGAGGGCCTTGTCGAGCCCGGCGAAGGTCGCATCGAGCTTGCCTTCAATATGATGCTCTCCATCGATGCCGAGGCCGCCCTTGGCACTGAAGTCGACCGGGCCGCTCGTCAGCGAGGCAAAGGTGACATCGAACCGGCCATTTGCCGCGCGCCACTTTTCCAGCGTGTCCGCGAGTGTTGCCGCGCTTGGAATGCCCGGCGTCATCGTGGCTTCGAACTGCAGCGAAACCGGGAGGTTTGTATCGAGAAAATTGTTCAGGGCAGGAATGAGGCCCTGATGCAAAGAAAACCCCACGTCGTAGGCTTCATCCCGCCGTCCAGGCGACCTGGCGAAAGAGCCGTTCACATCGCCGGCGCTGGAACCCGTCACGTCCGCTCCTAGCGCTACGCCTTGGAGCCGGACTTGACTGCCAATGAAAGCGAGCTGTCCGAGCACGCCTGGCACGCCGTCGATTTCGGCAAGCAGCTCACTCCATTGTGCCGTCACATCGAGATCACCCCCGCTGCTTCTTACCGTAAAGGGCGGGTCGAGTTTTAGGAGCAAATTGTCGGTTCGCAACAGCGGCGAGGTGGCGCGCAGGCCGCGCAGCGTTCCAGTCAATGTCTTGCCAAAGGCTTCGCCTTGAAACTGCACATTCTCGCAGGAAACTGCTGTGGTGTAAGGAAACCCGCCGATTTTCTGTGAAGGGCAGGACCAAATGCGGCCTTTGCGCGCCTCCTGCGCCATCCAGACGGTCAGCGCGGCGGCGGCCTCATGCGATTTTGCGTACCAGAAAATCGACCAGCCGATTGGCGCCATTGCAACCATGCCAAGGAGCACAATCAGCCAGGAATAGCGGTGCAGTCGCCGCTTCGTCACGGGGGCTTCGAAACTCATCGGGTGCTTTCTCCCAGAACATTGTTCGAACTTATTTTCTCAATCATGGCAAAGAAGGCGCTGGCGCGCCAGACCCGGCGCGGCAAAAGCTCGCCTGGTGTGGTGCATGATTTGCGGGAAAATGAAAAGCGCCTGGTGTTCTGGGACGCGTCTGGATCACCGGCGCAGGCATTGCCATCGCCGAATCTGGCGTGGCTGCGCCAGACAGGCACGCCCTCAGCTGACCGCAGGCGGCCCCGGAGTCCGCCGTTTACGACGGGCGTCCTTGCGGACAGCCGAGGTATCGCTTAATCGAGCCTCCACGCGCCCGCACAAATTGCAGACGATGTCCCCCCTATCTTAGTTCCTATGGGGTCAAACCGGGCCCTCACCAAACCGGAGAGTTTGGATGCCCGGCTCAATCGCTGCAAGCCGGTAAATGTCTGGCGACACAAAACCTAACCGTCACCCCGCGGAAGCGCCGATGTTTCCAGGAGGCTAACTAGAAGGAGAAGGCCCTAGCCCGTCTCGCGGTGAGCGACAAAATCGCCAGCACGGTTGGTGTCGTATACGCGACATGCTTCGCCAAGACCACCATCGCATCGCGGCGGGATTTTCCGCTCAAATCGCTTCTCTCGCCGTCGACCGGCAGGATTGGCGAATCAGAGTTTTCCGTTTTCTCAGTATTGGTTGTGTTCTGAAGCGTATTGTCAGTCATAATAAAAGACCTTTCTGAGTTGCTGCACGCCGTCTAATAAGAAGGCACACTACTACTACGCTGACTAGGCCTATTCCCGAGGTATGAAGGGCGAGGCGGCAAGCACTGGTCGCCTCGCCCGGAGTGATTTTGCATCACTCCCGATTGTGGCCCTAGAACTCGAACCTAGCTTCTGCCTCGCGAGCTTCGGGCCGGCGATGATGACGACGCCCCTTTAAGCGCGGATCGATGAGGCAAGCGGACGGCGTCCCGCTGGCGAAGGTAATTTCCATTTCAAACGTCGCTGATTTCGTCGGATCGGCCTTCTTGAAATCGCCGCCGGTGGCCATATGCCCGCCGGCTACGATGCTCGGCAAAGTAAAGGTACCGATATTCACCGAGCTGAAGAGCGAAATGGAAGTCATAACCCTCGACGGCGACGAAAGATCAAGAGTCACTTCTCCGGGATGGGGGAATTTTACGTTGGCGAGGGTTGCGTCAGCCGACGTGCATGGCCCCGGCTTTGCGACGATCGCGCCGCTGGTCAAGAGGAACACGGCCGAATTTGCGCCAAAGGTACCGAACGCCTCGGACTGATAACTGCCAGCCACCGAATTGCCCATAATGACGCCCGTCATCCCTGACGGCTCGTTCTGCGTGCTCGTGGATCCGCCGGTTGGGAACGGCATCGGGAAACGCAGGATGCCCGAGGGATCAACCCCGGTCACGGTTGTCGTCGTGGGCGTGATCGTGGCCGTGGTCGCGGTCACGACAACGTCCGAGAAGGTCGCCGTCGAGCTTGTCGGCGTGATCGTTTTCGTTGTTGGCGTCACCAATGGGCAAGGGCTGACCTCCGGCGTGAGCGACGCGTCGGTGGCCACGCTCACCGCTCCCATCAAGTCGGTTGCACTTCCCGCCTCGGTGAAGAAGGTCTGCAACGTGGACCCGGCGCCCGAACTTGCCGGTTGTTGGGGACTCATTGTGAGGCCGGGCTTCGTGAATTTGCAGATTTGCCCGGTCGACGGATTGAGCCGGCCAAGCTCGTTCGTCGCGGTGAGCGCAAATTTCACGTTGCCGGCGCTGTCAAGCGCGATGCCATTGTCTGCTTGTTCGGTACCTGTCGAGAGGCCGCCGCCGGGGATCGCCCAGGTCGTAAGGGCTCCCGTGCTGGGATGGAGCTTGATGATCGCGTCGCCGGAGGGACCGGCAGACTGAGTGGCGTAAATATTTCCCGCGCTGTCCTCTGCGATGTAGAAGGGGTTTCCTCCCACCGACCAGGTCGTCAAGCCGTTCGTTGCCGGGTCGAGGAGGTTGAGGTTTCCTCCCGACGTATCAGCGAAGAAGACCTTTCCCGTTGCGGGATCGACCTTTACCCCTCTTGCGGTAAATCCCGAGTACCGGCGGAAGTTGCCGGTGCCCTTAAAAACCACAAACAGCGGCGGACTGCCCGTGATGGTCCCCCAGGCATCTCCGATCTGAAATGTCGGCTTCCCAAAGACACCGCCGTCAGGCCCGGTAAATGAAGGTGCGCTGGTGTTGACATCGACGCCGTCGGCGAAGCCGCCGCCGATTCCGTAGCCCTTAAAAAAATTCGTCACCGGGTTAAAGAACACTATGGCGCAGGGTCCGATAGGAATGCTGTCGTTGTCCATCATAAACGCGACCGACAAGGGATTGGCAGCCGTCGCAACTTGAGCCGTGACGCCCGCAATGTCTTCCTTCGAGGCGTCCGGATTGAAGCCGAATGTAGGCACGATGTTCCACACAGACACGGTGGCAGTTGCGCTATAGGCAGGCCCAGTCGCGAAACCGGCGGCTGCCAGAAAAGTCGAAGCCAAAAGCGAATTCCGCAACCAACGCCAGCCGGACGCGGCGGTTGTGTTTTCCGATACTGTTTTCATGGCGATTCCCCTTAAAGCTAATTGCTGAAATCAGAATTGGCGTGCCATTCCTCCTCGACTACGCAGCTCTCTGCCCATCGGGGAGCAACGCCATCTCACGTCGTGACCCGAGTATTCTTACCGGCCACGTTAGCTGTGCCTTGTTTATGCCATAGTTAATGCTGCGTGACAAGATCGTTTATCGTAGTCTAATCCATGAATATTATTCCGTGGTGGCCTATGTACACAGATAATACGAATATTATTTTGTGTCAGTCAAATGATAACGGCTGAACCTTTTGCGGCTTCGAGAAGGACGATTGGATACGGGCCATAGCCTCAGCATCCATTGCACCGCCATGATACAGATATAGCGCAATCATCAATCGGTTATGAGACTGGTGGGGGAGGTAGGACTCGAACCTACGAAGGCTTAGCCAGCGGATTTACAGTCCGCCCCCTTTGCCGCTCGGGACACTCCCCCAGGCTGCGCGTGAGCACGCGCTTATCCGAACCGGGCTCACCGCTGTCAATCGAAAATCAAAGCTCCGAAAAAGCGAGCACCGATATGCGCGATTGCACGCAAAAGCTTGCCGTGACAGGAAAAGAGCCAATTTTTTGCAAAATTCGGGACCGGCATTTTGGCGCGCGACAAATCGAAACGCCCTGGCGCCAAGACCAAACCAGCGGCGAGGCCAAGACAGCGGCCTGAACGCCAGACTTTGCCCGAAAAACCAAGGTGCGCCGCGATTTATCCAAAGATCGCCGCCGACGGCGGCAGGCCGCATACCGAAGGCAAGGCACCGCCCTTCCGGCGCGCAGATAGCGGAATCGCCGTGCTCTATGGTCTTCACGCCGTGGGGGAGGCTATCCGGACAGGGCGCCGGAAACTTCTCGACCTTTACGCGACCGAGAAGGCCGCGGCGTCGCTTAAGTCTGAGATCGCGCGCGCGGGACTTCGCACGCACATTGTCGAGCCGCGCGACATCGCGCTGCGCCTCGGTGCCGGTGCGGTACATCAAGGCGTCGTCCTCGAAGCTTTGCCGCTTCCCTCCCCAGAACTTTCTGACATCGTATCAAGAAGCGGCATCGTGCTCGTGCTCGATCAGATCACCGACCCACACAATGTCGGGGCCATTCTGCGCAGCGCAGCGGCTTTCGCCGCCGATGCCGTGATAATAACCGCGCATCATGCACCCGATATGGGGGGCGTTGTTGCAAAAGCGGCGTCGGGCGGTCTCGAACATGTTGCCCTCGTCACCGTGACCAATCTCGCCCGCGCGCTCGAGCGCCTGGGAGACGCGGGCTATCTTCGTGTCGGGCTCGATTCGGAAGCGGCGCAAAAGTTTACTGGTGCGCCGTTGCGGCGGCCCATTGCGCTCGTGCTGGGCGGGGAAAGCAAAGGTTTGCGGCGCTTGACGCGCGAAAAATGCGATTTTATCGCGCGGCTCGACCTGCCGGGCGCGATCAAGAGCCTAAATGTCTCGAATGCCTGCGCCGTGGCGCTTGCCATCTTGCAGTCCGGGGAGGCTAGATAAAGTCAAGTCATCTCTCGCCCTGACCTTGTTTTGCACCAGCGGCAAACGTCCAAGGGAGCCACCAGCGCGCGGCGAGCGGCAATTTTTCAGGCACCGGATCGAAGCCCGAAGTGCCCCAAGGGTTGCAGCGCACAAGCCGGGCGAGACCGAGCCAGCCTCCTGCCCAGAGCCCGTGCCGCGCAATCGCCTCATCCATATAGGCCGAGCAGCTCGGCAAATGGCGGCAGTGAGATCCGGCAATTGCAGACAACGTCAGCTGATAGGCGCGTATCGCAAGATGCGCGGCGCGGCGGCCGGTTTGAGACAAAGCATGCATAGCGCTTAACGTAGCATTACCCCCGGATCAGCGTGCATGCTTGAAAATCTTGCACACCAGCGACATGGATAAGAGAAAATCTGGCGCTCCCTAGGGGACTCGAACCCCTGTTTCCGCCGTGAGAGGGCGGCGTCCTGGGCCACTAGACGAAGGGAGCCTGGAGCGGTTTTATATCGCGCGGCCGAAGGCAGCAAGCGGGCGTTCGCGTCCTCTCACGCCGTGTCAGGGAACTGTCGGCTCAAGCAACGCGGCGCGACCGCGCAAAAGTGATCTGAACCTAAGCTTAAACCGCTTTACTGACAGTTTTGAATAATTATGATGTAACTCGCGGCATTATTCGTCGCCAGCGCGGACCACGCCACATCAGTCCGGAAGAGCAGAGAGCGAGCCACAATGAAGGGCGACGACCGAGTCATCGAATATCTCAATCGCAGCCTGCGCGCCGAATTGACAGCCGTCAACCAATATTGGCTGCATTACCGGATCCTCGATAATTGGGGATATAGGGAGCTCGGCAAGAAATGGCGCGAGGAGTCCATCGAGGAAATGCACCATGCCGACCGGCTCATCGCGCGGATCATTTTTTTGGAGGGATTTCCTAATCTCCAGGTCCTGGATCCCCTGCGGATCGGCCAGAGTGTAGAGGAAATTGTCCGCTGCGATTTGGCAATCGAAATTTCCGCGCGCGCCCTCTATACGGAGGCGGCCGAATATTGTGTCTCGGCCCATGATCTCGTCTCCAAGGAGCTTTATGATGACCTTCTGATCGATGAAGAAAAGCACATCGATTTTTTGGAGACCCAATTGGAGCTTATCAAGCAGCTCGGCGTGCAGCTCTATAGCCAAAGCCACATAGGCGGCCTCGAAGGCGACGGCTAGCGCGGAAATTTGGGCGCGGGAGCAAAGTCTGCCGCGCGTGGACACAAAGCCGGGGCATGTCGCATTCGCCGGCGCGGTTTCCAAGGACGGCGCCACTTGGGAGACAATCAGCGCGTTGACCGAGATTGAGATGGATGTTGTCGCCGACATCGACCTGAGGGCCGGGCTCGCGGTGACCGCGCAGACAGGCCCAAACGTCAAAACGCCGCCATCCCAAGCCCATGCAATCTTCTTGCGGGTTTAGGTAACCTCTCGTTAGACCCGCAACGCCGATCGCAGACGTGACCGGGCACGCGGGATCGCACCGAAACCCCCATGTGATCCAGCACGGATTGACACGCTCGCATTAAGGTCTAGTCTAGCGTGCGCAACGGTCCCTCATTTGGAGGGGTAAAAGGGAATGTGGTGTGGCGCTGGTTTTTGCTGGCGCCGCAAGCCGCAGCTGCCCCCGCAACTGTCGGCGGGAAGCCCCGTGCCGGTTCGCCACTGGGAGATGGATGGCCATCTCCTGGGAAGGCGGCGCGAGGCGATGATCCGCGAGCCAGGAAACCTGCCGTTCGATCGGCGAAGGCCCGGCGGGGTGCTCGGGCTTTTCATCGATGCCGGGGCTCTTAACAGCTTCCGGCAGAGGCCGGTACGCTCGGCTTCCTCGAAATTCGGCACCCCATATTGTCAACGAACCGGGTGCCCAGGTTATGAACTCGTTTTCCAAAATCCCGGCAACGATCATCACCGGCTTTCTTGGCGCGGGAAAAACAACCGTCATCCGGCATCTTATGGCCAACGCAGAGGGGCGGCGTCTTGCCCTGCTCATCAACGAATTTGGCGAGATTGGCATCGACGCGGAAATATTGAACGGCTGCGGGGACGTTGCCTGCGCTGCGCAAAATATCATCGAACTCGCCAATGGCTGCATCTGCTGCACCGTTGCCGATGATTTTTTGCCGGCCATCGAAAGGCTCTTGGCGCTTGATCCGTTACCCGATCATATCGTCATCGAAACTTCTGGGCTTGCCTTGCCAAAACCCTTGGTAAAAGCCTTCGATTGGCCGCCCGTTCGCGCACGGCTGACCGTCGATGGTGTGATCGCCGTCGTCGATGGCAAGGCCGTGGCGGAGGGCCGATTTGCCGATGATCCGGAACAATTGGCGCGCCAGCGTCTGGCCGATCCTTCGATCGCGCATGACAATCCGCTCGAAGAAGTCTTTCAAGACCAACTGCTTTGCGCCGATCTCATCGTGCTCAACAAGGCCGATCTCATCAGCCAATCTGAACAGAGCAGCGTCGCGGCGGACATCGCTGCCACAGTGCCCCGTGCGGTAAAAATTTTGCCGGCGCGCGAAGGCAAAATCGGCGCTGCAGTCCTGCTCGGTCTTTGCGCCGCCGCCGAAGACGATATTTTGACACGGCCTTCGCACCACGATGGGGAGGCCGAACACGATCACGACGATTTCGACAGCGCGATAATGGAAATGGGAACGATCGATGACACGGATGCCTTGCTGCAACGGCTGACCGAAATCGCGAATCGTCACGATGTGCTGCGGATCAAGGGTTTTGTCGAGGTGCGCGGCAAACCTCTGCGGATGCTTGTGCAAGGCGTCGGTAATCGCTTTCAAAAGAGTTTCGACCGGCCGTGGAGAGCGGGCGAGGCGCGCCGCGGACGCCTTGTGGTCATCGGCCAAAGGGGTCTCGACAAAGACTCGATTGCAAAATCTTTGAACAACAGCTGGACCTGATCGATGCATTTACTGCGGACAGAATCGCGGTCGCTCGATGAAGCGGAGACGGCGATCGACCTCGGACAGACTCCGGCCGAGATCTTATTTCTCTCCTTTTCCGATAGCGATCTGAGCCTCGTTGCGGCAGCGGCCCAAAGGCGGCCTGAAGGCGCCATGAGCCTGCGGATCGCATATCTCGGCTTGCTCAAACATCCTTATTCGGTCGATCTCTATCTCGAGAAGGCCGTAAATCGTGCCCGCTTCGTGCTTGTCCGGCTCCTTGGCGGGCTCGACTATTGGCGCTATGGCGTTGAGGAATTCTCACGCGCCGCGCGGCGGCAAAATTTCGCGCTCGCCATTGTGCCGGGAGACGCAACGGCAGATTCGCGGCTCGCCGCCGCCTCGACGCTTCCGATAGCCGACCTTCGCCGCATTCACGACGTTTTTCAGCAAGGTGGCACAGAACGAATCGCGGCGCTTTTTGATTTCATCGAGAGTTTTGCGAATGCCAAGCCCGTCTGGCGGAAACTGCCAGGGCTGACCAAGCTACCGGCTGCAGGTCGCTTTGAGGAAGGCTGCAGGAATCCTGCTTGTCCCAAGGGCCAAGCGCTCATCGTCTTCTACCGATCTTATATGATCGCGGAAGACACGGCGGCAATTTTCGCGCTCGCCGATGCGCTCAAAGCGCGCGGCCTTGCCGCTACCCCGGTCTTTGTCTCGAGCCTTAAGGACACGGACGCAATCGCCTTTCTTCGCGCCGAGCTCGCGCGGGCGAAGCCCGATGTGATCGTCAATACCACCGGTTTTTCGGCCCGCCTCAATTCAAATTCCGGCGTCCTCGACGAAGCTGGCGTGACGGTGCTGCAAGCAATCTTTGCCGGCGCGACGGAAGAACAATGGAAAGAAAACCCGCGCGGACTAGGTGCGGCCGATCTTGCCATGAACGTTGTATTGCCCGAACTCGACGGACGGCTCATTACGCCCGCGATTGCTTGCAAGCAGGACGAGTTGCATCGCGCCAGTCTTGAATTTACGCCCCGCTATCATGCGCCGGTTCCTTCGCGCGTGAGTTACGTTGCCGATCTTGCCGCAGCCTGGGTCAGATTGCGAAAGACCCCGTGCGGGGAGCGCAAAATCGCCTGTGTCCTTTCGGATTATCCGGGACGGCAAGGCCGGGGCGGCTATGCGGTCGGACTCGACACGGCAAAGAGCGTGGCCTCGATTGCGGCCACGCTGCGCGAGGCGGGCTATTTTGTTTCGCTGCTGGAAGATCCCGGCACTTTGATGCGCAAGCTTGAAGAAGGGGATCCAGCAGCGCGCTTGCCACTTGCAGATTACAAACTCGGCCTTCAACAATTGCCCCAAAAATTTGTGGGGTCGATTTGCGCGCACTGGGGCAGTCCGGACGAAGAGACGCAAGGAAACGCGTTTGTCTTTCCGATTGTACGCGCAAAAAATTTGATCATCGCCCTTCAGCCGAGCCGCGTTCTCAAAGCCAATCGCAAAGCAGATTATCATAATACTTCGCTGCCGCCCTGCCATTCCTATGTCGCCTTCTATATGTGGCTGCGCCAGCAAGAACGGATCGATGCACTGATCCATTGCGGCACCCATGGCACGCTTGAATGGTTGCCGGGTAAGGCGGTGGCGCTCGATTGCGATTGCGCGCCAGAAGCAGTGCTCGGACCGCTGCCTGTGATCTACCCTTTTATCGTCAACAACCCGGGCGAGGCCGCGCAAGCGAAAAGGCGTATTTGCGCACTTGCCATTGGCCATATGACCCCGCCCTTGATAAACGCCGGAAGCCACGGCGGAGCGCTCGAAATCGAATCCTTGTTCGACGAATATGCGGTCGCTGAACCGCTTGACCCAAAGCGCGCAAAGCGCCTGGCCAAATCGATTCTCGCGCGGGCTAGGGAAACCGGGCTATTGCAAGAGAGCGGGCTCAACGACGTTGCGGATCCCGAGGCCACATTGCGCCACCTCGACGCCTGGCTTTGCGATTTGAAGGAGATGCGGATCGCCAATGGACTGCATGTTTTTGGCCAATCGCCGCAAGCAGAGTTGCGCGAAGCGACGCTTGCCGCGCTGAGAACAGCACAGGGAGACGATAAGGCACCGGCGTGCCTTGGCAGCCTGATCGATCGTTGCGGAGCGGCCGAGCGCGCGTCGCTCCTCGCCGCGCTTGATGGAAGCTTTGTTGCACCGGGCCCTGGCGGAGCGCCATCACGCGGCCGCATCGACGTGCTGCCAACGGGACGCAATCTCTACGGCATCGATCCGCGCGCGGTACCGACGCGAACGGCCTGGGAGATCGGGCAGCGCGCGGCCGAAGAAGTGCTGAGCCGCCATGTCCAGGATCATGGCGAATGGCCGAGGCGGATTGTCATCGATGTTTGGGCGAGCGCCACCATGCGCACCGGGGGCGACGATTTCGCGCAAGCCCTTGCGCTCATGGGCGTCGCGCCACTTTGGGACAATGCAACCTCTCGTGTGACCGGCTTCAAAATCCTTCCTCCAGCGCGTCTTGCACGCCCCAGAGTCGATGTCACCTTGCGGATTTCGGGCCTCTTCCGCGATGTTTTTCCGGCTCAGATTGCTTTTTTCGATCAGGCAGTGCGGGTATTGAGCGAACTCGACGAAGATGAGGACGTGAATCCGTTTGCGGCAGCGCGCAGGTTCGGGCGCGAATATCCATCGCGAATTTTTGGTGCAGCACCCGGCTGCTATGGCGTTGGCTTGACACAAGCAATCGATCTCGATTCCATGGTATTTCGCGATGAGCTTGGCGCGCGCTATCTCGAGACTGCTTCCCATGCCTATCGCGGACCGCATGGCGACGGCATTGCATCGAAAGATTTCGGCGAATGCGTCGCCAATGCCGATGCCTTTATTCATGTCCAAGATCAGGACGAGCAGGACATTCTCGATTCGAGCGAAGCCATCGATCATGAGGGCGGCTTTGCGGCTGCCGCGCAAATGCTTGGCAATGATGCGCCCGCCTATCACGTGGAAACAACGCGCCCTGGGGCGATTAAAGTGCGCAGTTTGGCCGAGGAGACAGCAAGGGTCGTGCGGGCACGGGCCGGAAATCCGCGCTGGATCGAAGGACAGATGCGGCATGGCCATCGTGGTGCCGCGGAAATCGCCCAGACGCTCGACAATCTTTACGCCCTCGCGGTGTTAAGCGATGCAGTATCGAGCCAGCATTTTGAGATCTTGTTTGAGGCAACCGTCGGAACAACCCAAGTGCGGGACTTTCTTATCGACTCCAATCCGAAGGCCGCGCAGGCAATCGTCAAGCGTTTTGACGACGCGCTTACCCGCGGTTTTTGGCAGACGCGGCGCAATTCCCCCCACGTTTGCCTTGCCAAGATGCGGGACCAACTGGCATGACCGGCGAGACTCAAATGCACAAAGGCTGGTGTCCCAGCGCGCGGCGGCCGATGCGGGTCAAGGACGGGCTGCTTATACGCCTCAAAATCAGTTGCGGCATCCTCTCCGCCGCAGCCATGCGCGGTATCGCGAGAGCCAGTCGAAATTACGGCAATGGCCAGATTGACCTCACGGCGCGCGCCAATTTGCAGATCCGCGGCGTGCGCGAAGACCAGTTGCCGCGCCTCATCGAAGCCCTCGAAGTTTTTGGCCTCATTGATGCGAATGTTGCGGCGGAGCGCGTTCGCAACATTCTGGTGAGCCCGCTCTCTGGCCTTGACGGGCGAGGTGATGCGCAGACCGCCGCGAAAGCGCTCGAAACATCGCTTGCGCAAAACATTGACCTTTACGCATTGCCCGCAAAATTCGGCTTCTTGATCGATGACGGCAGCGCGCTTTCGCTGAGTGGTGTCTCGGCCGATGTAAGGTTCGATTGGGAGGGCAGCGCAGAGTCGTTCTCGATTGCAATCGGAGGTTCATCCAACGACGCAATCGCCCTCGGGCGTTGCGAGGCCAAAAATATTCCGCAAATCGCAATAAGTATCGCCCGGTCTTTCGTAAATCTTGCCTCGGAAATACCGGAGCCGCCACGCAACATGTGGGGCCTCATCGAAACCTGCGGGGCCGATGCAATTGCTGCTGCTTTCGGGCTGGGTGTTCATCGGGCCCGACGGCTGAGTGCAATCGAGGCGCCCTCGCCAATTGGTCTTTTGGTTCACCACGAAAAATACTGCTTTGGAGCTGGCGCTCCGTTCGGCTGTCTCGACGCGGACATGCTTTTTGCCGCAGCGAGCGGGGCTGAAATGTTTGGGACTGGCGAAATCAGGCTTACGCCTTGGCGCGCGCTCATCGTGCCACATGTGCGGGCAGAGCTAGCGCATGTCATGCGCGATCATTTTGCCGCGAATGGCTTGATTGTTGATTGCGAGGATCCGCGCCTGGCAGTCGCTGCTTGTTGCGGCTCGACCACATGCGCCAGCGGCACGAGAGATACGAGATCCGATGCGCTCGCCTTGATGCATTCCGCGCGCCAGCTTTGGAAGGCCGGTGTCGCGCTTCAAATCCTTGGCTGTGGCAAGAGCTGCGGCCGGCAAGCGGGCACGCCTTTGACCCTGACCGCTAATGCAGGACACTACGATCTTGCCGTCGATAAAGCCTTTTCTGGTCATGGTATAACCGAAGCCGGTCAGCTCACGCTGGCGGCGGCCCGCGATAAGCTCGAGACGCTCGCACAAGACACGGGACGGCAGACCAGGGCGGATCGGTCATGACAAGGGCACAAGCTTCGCGCCGCTTCGATTATTTGCGGGATGGTGCCGAAATCTACCGCCGCTCCTTCGCAACGATCCGCGCCGAGTCGGATCTTGCCCGCTTCACAGGTGACGAACAGCATGTCGCAGTGCGCATGATTCACGCCTGCGGGATGGTCGAGATCGCAGCCGACATCGTGTTTTCCAAGGGGGCTGCGGGGCATGCGCGGCATGCCCTTGACCAAGGTGCGCCCGTTGTCTGCGACTCGAAAATGCTCGCGAGTGGTATCATCACGGCGCGTTTGCCTCGTGGCAATGAAATCATCTGTACGCTCGACGATCCCTCCGCCGCTTCGCTTGCGCAAAAGCTCGGGACCACGCGCAGCGCCGCAGCGCTCGAACTGTTGAAGGACAGGCTCGATGGCGCAATCGTCGCCATCGGTAATGCGCCAACGGCCTTATTTCATTTGCTCGAGATGCTTGACGAAATGACTGCGAAGCCTGCTTGTATTGTCGGAATGCCGGTCGGTTTTGTGGGCGCGGAGGAATCGAAGGCAGCCCTCGTTGCATTTGCGCGCGTTCCATTCATCACCATCAAGGGCCGCAAAGGGGGCAGCGCCATGGCCGCCGCCGCATTGAACGCGCTCGCGAGCGATGACGAATGAGCGGCGTGTCTGCATCGCACGGCTGCCTCTATGGCGTCGGCCTTGGCCCGGGCGATCCCGACCTCGTCACTGTGAAGGCAACAAAAATTATCGCAAGCGTTCCCGTCGTCGCCTCTTTTGCCAAGAAAGGCGCAAGCGGAAGAGCGCAAGCTATATTCGATCGCTGGGTTTCAAAGAATTGCTGTCATTTGCGATTGGTTTATCCCATAACGACGGAGCTGCATTTTTGTGATCCCGGCTATGTCGCGCAATTGCATGGCTTCTACACGGATGCAGCAGATTCGATTGCGGCGCATCTTCTAGCTGGCCAGGATGTTGCTCTTGTCTGCGAAGGCGATCCGCTATTCTACGGCTCCTTCATTCATCTTTTTGTCCTGTTAAGGGACCGATTTAGGATAGAAATTATTCCTGGGGTTACCGGCATGTCCGGCTGCTGGAGCGCGGCGAAAGCACCGATCGCCTGGGGTGACGACGTGTTGAGCATTTTGCCGGGCACGCTCGGCCGCGCCGCTCTCACCCGTCATCTCGAAACAAGCGATGCGGCGGTCATCATCAAAATCGGCGCAAATCTCGGAAAAATCCGCGCGGCGATTACAGAGGCCGGACGGCTTTCAACCGCGCTTTATGTCGCGCACGGAACGAGCGAATCCCAAGCAATCATACCGCTTGCAGATAAGACGGATGGCCAAGCACCCTATTTTTCGTCAATCCTAATTCCCGGGCATGGCAGACACGCATGAATGCGCCTGGAAGCTTACGAATCATAGGTCTTGGCCCCGGCGGAGCCGAATGGCTAACGCCGGAAGCAGCGGAATGGATTGCTTCGGCGAGCGACCTTATCGGCTATGCGCCTTATCTCGAACGGCTTCCTCTAAGAGAAGGCCAAACGCGGTACCCAAGCGGAAATGGGGCCGAAATGGAGCGGGCGGGCTATGCCTTGCATCTCGCCGAAGGTGGGCGTCAAGTCGCAATCGTCTCTGGCGGAGATCCGGGTATTTTTGCAATGGCGGCGGCTGTTTTCGAGGCGATCGAGGAGGGCGAGCCGTGCTGGCGCAATCTCGATATCGCGGTGAGCCCAGGTATATCCGCGCTGCAGGCAGCAGCAGCACGCGCAGGCGCCCCGCTCGGTCATGATTTTTGTGCGATCTCCTTGTCCGACAATCTCAAACCCTGGTCCCTGGTTGAAAAGCGATTGGCTGCAGCCGCAGGGGTGGATTTCGTCATCGCGCTTTATAATCCCGCCTCCACCGCAAGGCCCGGCGGCATTCACGACGCCTTCGCGTTGTTGCGGGGCCTAAAGCCGGCGGCCACTCCAGTCGTTATTGCCCGTGTGATCGGGCGTCCCGATGAACATATTTCCATCGAAACGCTCGCCAATGCAGATCCTTCCCGCGCGGACATGAGCACGCTTATCATTGTTGGTTCGAACGCAACCCGTATCATTCCACGCAACAATGCAACGCCATTCGTTTACACGCCGCGCCGGGCGAGCTGATGACGAAGGATACAGTCAATGACTTTTGCCGGATCGTGAAAAGCTGCCTGCGAATCCTCGTGTGGCCGCGCGACCATTATTACCGGTATCCTCAGATTCCGTGCAGCGAGAATTTTGGCAAAGGCCGCCTCGCCGCCGCTGTTTTTTGTTACAAGGCTATCGATCGATTCCTCGCGCAGCAGCTCTTCCTCCGCTTCCGCCACAAAAGGCCCGCGCCCATGAATAACCCGACAGTTTGGCAAGTCCGGGGAAGCCGCGAGCGGCTCAATGGTGCGGATCAGGTAGAAATGCTGGGGTGCTTTGGAAAAGGCCTCGAGTTGCAACCGCCCGATCGTCAAAAAAACCCGTTTCGGTTCGGGCCCCAAGGCATTTGCGGCCATGGCCATGTCGGCGGCATCGATCCAATGGTCTTGCACCGTTCGAACCCAGGCCGGACGCGAAAGAACAACAAGCGGAATCTTTGTCCGCTTCGCCGCGATCACGGCGTTACGAGAGATTTGTACGGCGAAAGGATGCGTGGCATCGACGAGCACATCGATGTGTTCGGTTGCAAGATATTCTATAAGACCCTCCACGCCGCCAAAGCCGCCGGTCCGGTAAGGAATGGGCGGCGCAATGACCGCCTTGGTGCGGCCAGCATAAGACATTATTGCGTAGATGCCGCGCGTTCCGGCAAGGAGCCGCGCGAGCTCGCTCGCCTCAAAAGTCCCGCCGAGCACCAAGACCCGCATCAGTTGGTTCTTCCCGTTTGGCTCATTCGGCGATGACCGCGCCCTCTTGCGAAAAATGGCTGACGCTTATTGGTATCGGCGAGGATGGCGCCGAGGCGCTCTCTCCTGCCGCACGAAAATCGCTCGCGCAAGCCCGGCTGATCGTGGGAGGCGCCAGGCATCTCGCGCTTGCCGGCCCGCTTGCCTGCGAAACCATGATTTGGCCTTCTCCGCTCACCGACGCCCTTCCGGCAATTCTTGCAAGGCGAGGCTTGCCTGTCTGCGTTCTATGCTCGGGAGACCCTTTCTTCTATGGCGTGGGCACCCTGCTCAGCGCGCATGTTGCCCACAATGAGGTGCAGTGTTTCCCAGCACCTTCGGCGTTCAGCCTTGCCGCGGCAAGGCTCCATTGGAGCCTGCAAGACTGCAGCCTCGTTTCCTTGCATGGGCGCGATTTCGCCCGAATTATTCCCGTTCTGCAGCCGGGCGCAAGAATCCTTTGCCTCTCATGGGATGAAACAACGCCGCCCCGGCTCGCAAAGTTTTTTTGCGCGCGCGGACTTGGCGAAGCTCGGATGATTGTGCTTGAGGCAATGGGCGGCCGGAGAGAGCGCATTCGCGAGACGTTGGCCTCGGCCTTTGACTTGCAAGATATCGATCCCCTCAATGTCGCGGCGCTCGAAATGCCCGTGAGCGAGGCAGCGCACTTTCTCCCTCGCTCAAACGGTCTTGCCGATTCCTGGTTTGCGACTGATGGCCAGCTTACCAAGCGCGAGGTGCGGGCGATCGCTCTCTCGTCGCTGGCGCCGAGGCGCGGCGAGCTTTTGTGGGACGTTGGCGCGGGGTCGGGTTCGATCGCAATCGAATGGCTGCTCGCCGACCGCGCCAATAGGGCGATTGCAATCGAAGCGCGGGAGGATCGCGCGAACCTCGTCAAGCGCAATGCCGAAAATCTTGGCGTGCCACAGATCGAAATCCTGCAAGGAAAAGCGCCGGAGGTTTTTGCCAAGCTCCCCCAGCCGCAGGCGATTTTTGTTGGTGGAGGGACAAATGATGCAAACCTTCTCGACGCCGCCTATGCGGCTTTGCCCGCAGGCGGCCGGCTCGTCGCCAATGCGGTGACGCTTGAGTCGGAGGCGGAGCTGCTACGCCGGTACAAGTTAGAAGGCGGCGATTTGACGCGTATCGAAATCTCGCATGCAGGTGCTCTCGGGTCCTTTCAAACTTGGCGTCCTGCCCGGCCCATCACCCAATGGTCCATCACAAAGCGGTAACCGCCCATGCCAAACAATATCTCCCATGATCCCGCGGCCAATCTAATCCTGTTAACAAGGGTGCCGATCGCCGCCGCAACAAGATCGCGCGCGCATTCTGCAGTCGCCGACGAATGCGCCAATAACCTCACCCGCTCCGTTTGCCTTGTCGCGCTCATTGACATTTGGTTAAATAGGGCCCGGACACTGAATTCGACCCATCGGAAAAGCAAGTGAAGCTTTATCTCGACGAAGCTATGCACCGGGGATCAGCGGAATGAACGGCGAAAATGTAATGACGGGCCGGCTTGCGACGATATTTGGCGGCTCGGGATTTGTCGGACGTTATGTGGTGCGCGCCTTGGCGCAGCGCGGTTGGCGGATCCGTGTGGCCTCACGCCGGCCTGACCTTGCATTTCATCTGCAGCCGCTCGGAAGTGTTGGCCAAATTCACGCGGTCCAGGCGAATGTACGCTACCCAGAGTCCGTGACGCACGCTTTGCGGGATGCGCAGGCGGCCGTAAATCTTGTCGGCATTATGCGTGAGAGAGGCGCGCAGCGCTTTGACGCCATTCACCACCTTGGCGCCAAAAACATAGCCGAGGCGGGCAAAGAGACCGGCCTCGAACTATTGGTGCAGATGTCGGCGATCGGGGTGGATCCTTCGGCAGCTTCCGCCTATGCGCAGACGAAGGCCTTTGGCGAGGCGGCAGTGCGCCAAATCATGCCTCATGCCATCATCATGCGGCCTTCGGTTATCTTTGGTCCGGAGGATCAATTCTTCAATCGCTTTGCCACCATGGCGCGGCTCATGCCAGCGCTACCGTTGATTGGCGATGGCAAGACCAAATCTCAGCCGGTATTCGTGGGAGATGTTGCCGAGGCCATCGCGCTAGCCGTCGATGGAAAGGCCGTGCCGGGCACGACCTATGAATTGGGCGGACCGGAAATTGCGACGTTCCGGCAGGTCATCGAATTCATATTGCAAGTAACCGGACGCAAGCGCCGGCTTGTTCCACTTTCGTTCGAGAGCGCCGCTACAGTCGCTTTTGTCACCGAAACCATGGACAAACTGTCATTCGGACTCTTGCCGGAGACATTTATGATTACGTCTGACCAAGTTAAGCTGCTTCGCGAAGACAATATCGTTTCGCCCTCAGCCGACGCGGACGGGCGGACGTTTCACGGCTTTGGCATTGCGCCGGAACCGTTCGAAACGATCGTGCCCTCTTATCTCTACCGGTATCGGAAAAGCGGACAGTTCGCTGGCACGCGCGGCATATAAAAGCTCAATCTGGGCGCAATTCGGAATGGGGCGTTTTTCGGGCAGATCGCATAATGTCTCGTGCTATGTGCACCATGAAGGCGGTGCCAAAGAGCGGCGTGAGCAAGTTCGCAATCGGAATGGCAAGAAGCGCCGCCATGAATAGCCCAGCGCCAAATAAGCGAAGGTTGTTCACCTTTCGTAACCGGCGCACCTCGCGAAAGGGAAGGTGCCGCGCAGCTGCAAGTTCGAAATAGCCGCGCCCAGACAAATAGGCGTTGGCGGTAAAGAACGCCACGGCGTTTATGCCTGGAACAAGCAGCAAAAATACCGCCGCTAGATTGACGGCAAGCGAAACCGCGGAAAATTTGCTTGAGAGCCATAGGGATTCACTGAACGGAAGCGTGCGGCCAGGCGCTTCACCCGGAGCGAGTTCCCGCTCCGCCAAGAGCGCAACTTCGTCAAAAAAATATCCGGCAACAATGAAGGATACAGGCGTGATCAGAAACGCAAGGCCAACGAAAAGCCCAACGCCGCTTAGCCACGACAACGCTGCCGCCGCCCATGGATGGGCAAGTGCCGCGCCTGCTACGATCAGCTTGTGGAGAAGCGCCCAGACAAGACCCAGCAGCGCAAAGGTCAGCGCCAGCGTTTTCCCCAGCACCCGCCGGAAAGGTCGCGTCAAGATCTGGTTTAAGGTGGCGAGTGCGGCATCAAGCATTAGGAACCCGCAACCATTTTGCGGCGATTGGAAGAAAGTCCGCATCTGGACTGTTCGGACTATTCGGCGGCCTGCTCGATGCGGTGCATGTCGTCGTCGGAAAGCCCGAAATGATGACCGATTTCATGCACGAGGACGTGAGTGACGATTTCGCCGAGCGTGGTTTCATGCTGGGTCCAGTAATCGAGGATCGGGCGGCGGTAGAGCCACACCATATTGGGAAGTTGCCCGGTCACCGGAGTAGCGCCGGATTGCGCACGGCCACGGCCGCGAAACAGACCCAAAAGATCGAATTCGCTCTCGCAGTTCATCGCGTCGAGCGTTTCATCGTCAGCAAAATCCTCGACGCAGATCACGACGCCATCGCAAAGCTGGCGAAAACGCTTGGGAAGGGCGGCGAAAGCAGATTGCGCCATCAGCTCAAAATCCGCGAGCGAAGGCGCCGCTATGTCATGAAACTGTGGTTTGCGCGTTTTCAAGAGGTTGACTGCTCCGTTGCTGGCCGGCTGCGGCGCCTCAGCCGCACATAGAGCGCGCCGGAGCCGCCGTGTGAGCGCGCGGCCTCTTCAAAGCTGGCGACGATCTCGCGATACTCCTCGCCACTGAGCCAGTCTGGCACGCATTTGCGCAAAATGCCTGACGTGAAGTCGCCGGACGCGCCGCGGTTGCCCTTGCCGGTTACCACCAGGACGAGCCGCGCGCCGCCGCTCTGCGCGCGCAAAAGAAAGGCTCGCAGAGCCAAGAAGGCCTCTCGGCGTTTCATGCCGTGCAGGTCGATCTCGGCGTCGGGAGCGGCCCGGCCCCGTGAAAGCTTCTGACGCAGCCGCCGTTCTATGGGAGGGAGCGGATGCCGGACCTTTGGCGTTGTCTCCTTAGTCGCCTGCGCCAATCCGGTTACTTTAGATGGTTGAAGGGCTGCCTCACGGGGATGCAATTCCAAATCGATCTTCTCTGGCGCGGAGGGCGGCAACCGAGTGCCAGCCTTGCGAAGGACGCTTTGTGTAGCGTCAAGCCATAGCTCGTGTTCTGCCGCGCTCAGCCTGCGGTGCTGGGGCTTGGTGTGGGATGGGTAACTTTTGGTCAATGAGCCAAAGCCTCGCCAGCGGGTAAAAGTACGTAGACTTCGCCTTTGTGCCGAATATCGCCGGCCAGCGCGCCCGCGTCATCCCCTGAGCCAAAGAAAATATCGCAGCGTGCGGGACCAGTTATAGCCGAACCCGTGTCCTGCGCGATCATCATTCGCCGGAACGGCGACGGTAGTGAGCTGCACCAAGGCAAGTTAGCGGCTACCCAGAAAGGCAGCCCATAACTCCAGATCGTCCGGTCTACCGCAAGAGAGCGCAATGCGGTTAGCCCGATTCCTTGGCCGCCAATAGGACCGGAGCATGAACCAAAATCTTCCTGAAGCGAGAAGAAGACATAAGATTTGTTCCGTTGCATCAACGCGAAGCCCGCATCTCCAGGATTTTGGCCTTTCGCCCGGACCCACTGTTTTAGAGCGGCAAGCGACATTACACTTTCGGCGAACTCGCCGCTCTCGATCAAAATCTTTCCTATCGAGGTATAGGGATGCCCATTGCGCCCGGCGTAGACGAGCCGCACAAGCCTGCCATCTGTAAGGCGGACCCGAGCCGAGCCTTGAACCTGAATCAGGAACACTTCTATGCGGTCGCGCAGAAAAACCAGGGGCACGGGACCGCAGGCATCGGCTCCAAACTCGATGGCTGCACGGTCGAAATAGGGCGTGATCGCATCGAGGTTGTCCGGCCGGCCGAGGATCGGGGCTGTGAACTTGCTGGTCTTTGTCAGCGAACCGTCGACAATGGGTTCGTAGTAACCCGTCAGGAGGCCGTTTCCGTGCTCCTCGGCGCAACCATTGGAAATGTGGCAAGGGGTGAAATGGGTTTCAAAAAACTCTCTTGCCTCAGTGCGGTCGCGCGGTGAATTGCGCAGCGCCTCGTGAGCAATGGCTTCGAGATAAGCCGAAGCAGACGCTGCTTTTCGTAAAGGAAGTGATTTGGCTGCGATCGCGGCGCAGGAGAGCGCAAAAACCCGAAAAGCCTCCAGGTGATCGTCGTGTTCAAATCCGCCGAGATCGGCAAATCTCATGGGAGTGAGCAAAAACCCCCTCCGCTCTGGTATTACCAGCTCAGAGGCCGGTGAGAAAACCGGGACGGCCATTGGGAGCGTCTAAAGCAGCGGAAGGACGGCCAATCAATGCGCGGTTTCGGTGGCGCACAGCTTCCAGTTCGGATCGCGGGAGCCTGTTTCCCGGGCGAACGTCCAGATATCGTCGACTTTGATAACTTTGTCGGGGTCGCCATCAACCACTGCACCGTTGCTGTCACGCGTGACGGTGGTCATCTGAGAGGTAAAATACACCTTGATCTTGGCGGTGCGACCCTGCAGCATCGCGTCTTCGACCTTAAGCGCGTCGATCGAAACGAATGTCGTCGAAAGTTTTTCACCGCGTTTCTCACGTTCGTCGAGCGCGGCGGCAAAACCTCGATAAACGTCGGCGGAAAGGAGGTTGCGCAAAATGTCGCGGTTCGCCTCGGCGAAGGCAACAATGATCATCTCATAGGCCGATTTGGCGCCAGCGGCGAAGGGTTGGATGGCAAAGCTGGGATCGGCGGCTGCAATGGAGTCTAGTCCCTTCCACGCACCGGACCCCAGCTCGGCATAGGGTTTCCATTTTTCGTCCTTGCCCGGTGCGTCAACTGGGGTCTCAGCCGCCCCAGGGAGGGTAATTGCTTGAACCGGCGTCTCGCTCCGCGGGGTCTCAAACGCGCCCGGAGCTCGCCTCGCAAAGGGATTTCTGGGCGGCTTTTCAGTTCCACTGCGCGATCCAAGCACCGATCGCAGCTTCCAAACGACGAAAGCGGCGAGCAATGCGAAAATGATGGTTGTCATGTCAAATTGCATCGGGGTACTTAATGGCCGGGGGGTTGAAGCTTATGCGCTTTGATTAGCCGCTTATCATGCTATGTTATGTGGGAACAATAAAGCTGAAATCTAGCCTCAACGGTGACCTTCATGCTTCGCCTACGGTCTCATGGCAGATTTGTCCACCGGCCTCTCATTCGCTTGCCAATTCAAATCGTCGTGTACTTTGCGGTTTGGCTCGGAGCCGAGCTCGCGGCCTTCGGTGCGGTTGTTCATGCCATCGGTTTCTTGGGTGCCATACTTGCCTGTATTCTGACAAGTCTGGCTGGTTTGGCAATGCTACGGCGCATGGGCGTCTCGGCAGCCCTCCGGCTGCGCCGGGCGGCAGCTTGGAACGCAAGTGAACACAATAGCTTATCGAAAGACGAGCTGCTCGACGGCACATTGGCAGGACTTGGGGCGGTGCTGCTGATTCTACCTGGATTTGTCTCAGATTTAGTGGGATTGGCGCTCGCCGCGCCCTCGTTCCGGCTTTGGGTCAGCGAGCGGTTAAGCCTTGGCCAGCTTGGGCGCCAGGGAGGCCGCCGCGTGGCTCCTGCCCTCATCGATCTTACCCCGCGGGAATGGACCCAGGGCGAGGAACAAAGAGCGAATGCGAAGCAGCCGTGAAGGTGGTTGAGTGATGGCGAAGCTTTTGTGGCGCCACCTGATTCGCACAATGCCGCCAAGCGGCAAAGCGCCAAAAGCCAGAACGCCGTGCCTGGCCGGGTCCGCGCCCGGCCATGACGGCTGAGAGGGTAAAGAAATCTAAGAGCAGCCGTCATCCCTACTTCCCCAAAATTTGGCCGGGGGCTTCGGGCCTGGACCCCAGTGCTAAAGAAGCAAAGTCTCAGAGGCGAGCGTCCGCCCAACCCGGAAGCCGAGATTGCCGTCCCGGTCGACTGAGTCGCTCCTGAGGCGGCTGGCCGCGCGGAGGTTCTGCGGACCGCTGCGCCAGGAACCGCCGCAGACGACACGTTCCGAGGGGTCGCCGCCCTGGAGCCAAGCCGATCCATCCGTTGGTGCGCCTTTGTAGTTCGCGTGCCAAACATCCTCAACCCATTCCCAGACATTGCCATGGACATTGCAAAGGCCCCAGGGATTAGGTTCGAAGCTGTCCACAGGCACAGTCTTTTGCCGAAACTGGCCCTTGGCGCCGCCGCGGAAGGTATAGTTGCCGTTGTAATTGGCTTGCGCGGTTGAGATCGTCTCCCCCCACCAAAAAGCCGTCGCCGTTCCTGCCCGCGTCACATATTTGTGCTGGGCCTCAGACAGCAGCCTGTAGGTCTTTCCCGTCTTCCGGGACAGCCATTCCACATAGGCCATAGCGTCGTCAAAGTTCACATTGATCACGGGCCGCTTGCCGCGGCCCCAGTCTTGATCGCTTGGGCTGTAGCCGTTACAGCCGCCGTCCGCGACGCAGGCGTCCCATTCGTCGAAAGTGACGGCGAACCGGCCGACGGCAAAAGGCAATTTGATTGTGACGGTGCGTTGAGGCCCCTCCCAATCATACCCCTCCTGGCCGTACACTTTTTTAAGAGCGGCGATTTCCGATGCGCTCGTGCCCATGGTGAACTCGCCTGCGGGCACGACAACCATCTCGGGACCAGCATCATGGTCCTTAAACCACTCGGACTTGCCGGCGCCGGGCTTGAACCAGCCGTCGGGTGCGCCATGGTAGATCGAAGCATCGATCTTGATGCGGTCATCGGCACGCGGCTCCACCTCGCGCGCAATTGTTGCCGGCTGAGCAGATCCTGTCGTCCGGACTTGGCGTGAATCTTCTAGGGGCAGAGGGGGCTGCTGTATACTCAGCCCGCGCAAAGTAGGATTGAACTTGTCAGTGACCTCCGTTGGCCCCGGCGGAGCAATAATCACCCGCAATGCACGAACGAGCTTGTCCATGTCGCTGTGAAACGAGGCGTGATGGACACTAAGCCCGTTTCGTCGAGGAAGATCTTTGACGTCATCCGGCAGGCGTTCGGGTTTTGGGATGCGCGTGCCCTCGAGCAAAATCGGGATCACCGGAATACCCCGCTTTAGCGCCGCTGCAATCTCAATACGCACAAAATCACTTTCGCTATCGAGACGCCGGTTTCCGTCTTCATCCTTAGCATCGAGCCAATTCGGCCCGATGACCGCGAGCAGCACGTCGCATTTGGCGACCTCGGCGCTCAATACTTTGACAAAATCCGCACCCAAAGGATCGCGTCAACATCCATGAACAGGAAATCGCGGCCGAGCTCGCGTTCGAGCCGGTCATGCACGCGCCCCGCATGGCCCGCGCTGTCGTCACGCCGGTAGCTAATGAAGATCTTGCTCGCCATGAGCTAGCGATCCGCCCAAAACCTCGACAAGGAAGCATAGCCGCAGGGCGGGCAATTGTCAGCAGGAGCGTAGTGTATTTGGTGTTACCTGCCGTCTTCCCCGGCACCTGGACCGGGCCTGCGAGGCGCGGAAAGAGGTGGCACCATTGCGGGTTGCCGGGAGTAAAACGCCGGGCCGCTGCTCTTGTCCGGGCGCCTTCGCATTTTAGGCCGATCTTACAGCCGCTTTGCCCTCCGGCCATGGGCTTGGCGAATGAAGCTTCGCCGGGGGCCTCGTTTCAATCGGACCAAAAAATCGGGCGATCTGACTTCTCCCAAGACAAAACCTTGTCCTCCGGGTTGTAAGGTTTTGGGCGGGAACCGGACAAAAAGTTTTCACGTGAAACATTTTTGGAATAATTCTAAACTATATTTCTTAGCCGCCAAGTGCAATTCCAACCGCACCTAAACGGATTTCTCGTTTGTGCGAGACTGGCTACGACGAGGCCTTGATTCCAACAAGGATCGCGCGAGCGAGAAAAGCGGCGACACGAGCCGGTTCAAATCCTCGGCTATGCCAACAAAACTGCTTCCACGCGTCAATTCCCGGTCGAGGGCTGCCATCGTGGACGCATGGCCCGGGTCATCGTCCGCAAACCAGACCCGCAGGACCCGCGCCCAAGCAATCGCAAGCCCCTGCAACTTCAACGCGCCAACGGGACCCTCGGAGTCGATACCCGACGCCTCAAGCATGAAACGCATGGAATTAATGGCGACTCGGTTAAGCGCCGAGGCGGCCAGAGGATCGCGCCGTGCCCAGTCGAATATGGCCTCAAGCCCAAGTTTGTAGGGAGCTAGCGCGTCCAGGCGGCGCATGAGAATGTCGAACAACCGGTCTTTTGCTGGTTCGCCAGCCATGTCATCGCTAACGGCATCCAACACAACATGGTCGATGCGGCGCGAAAAACCCGCAAGAACCGCGCCTTTCGACGGAAAATAGTCACGAAACGCGGAAAGCGAGACATTTGCGCGCGAAGCGACGTCCGAGATCGTTATGTCTTCCCAGCTGCGCTCGCCCGCGAGCTCCAAAAGCGCGTCGATGATCGCATTCCGTGGATCCTTGGGAATCGCCGTTATTGTCTTGGTATCCGGCCCAGCTTCGGCCTGCGATTCTTCTTTGCTGTTGGTTTCGTCGGCCATAGTCCTCTCCTGGGACAGCGCCAAAAGACAGAGTTATGTAGTCCCGGCCAAAGCAGCTTCCAAGGGGTAATTCACCTAATTTGCTCGCCTCTGTTCATAGAACTCGTCGAATTCCTCGCCCCATTAACTGGGATGTTGTGGTTGCTGCCAGAACCATTCGCCGTGCCGCGGGCAAAAACTATTCGCGAACCAGCGCATCGTGAACGTCGTTGCATGATTGTTTGGCGTAAACGAACTTGGCGCTTTTCAAAGTTATTTGGCAGCGGGAATGGCTTGTCCATGTTATCGAAGCGACATTTTCCGGTATAATATATGTGTTTCCGAAATCAGCTTGGACAGAGACGAAATCATTCCTTTGCAGTTTTTCTAAGATAGAAGAGCATTTCTGAAACGCTCTAATATTTTTGGTTTGTGATAAGAGAGACAAGATACAGTGAGAGGGGCTAACGTCGGTCAGGGCTTCAATTTCTTCCCGTCTCACATATGTGAAAAACCCTGGGGTATTTGTCTCGAGTGCAACAAAAGGGTCTTCATCGCCGGCGGCGTGGTTAGGAGCGGCGGGCACCAAGGCTGTAATTAGAGCAAGATGGCCAAGCAAACCTGCGCGCAGCATGATCTAATTATCCGGATAGAGCTTCTGCCCGCCGTTTCGCTGCTTTCAAGGCTCGTTCGATGAGAGGCGCTAGGCCATCTTCCGACATGAGAATTTCCAGGGCGGCGGCGGTCGTTCCACCAGGTGACGTCACATTTGCGCGCAGTTCCGGCACGGAGATTCCGGGATTTTGGAAGAGCAACTCCCCTGCACCTTCAATGGTCGCGCGCGCGAGCCGTGCCGACATTTCGGCGGGCAAGCCCAGGGCCTCACCCGCGCCCGCCAAGACTTCAGCGAGGTAGAAGACGTAAGCCGGTCCACTGCCCGATACGGCCGCAACGGCATCGATCAAATGCTCTCCGGGAAGCCATTCAACCTGCCCCGTCGCGCCGAGCAAACTTTCGGCCGCCGCGCGTTGAACCGGCGTTACCGCGGGGGTTGCGGCAACGCCGGATATGCCCCGCCCGATCGCGGCGGGCAGATTTGGCATCGCGCGGACGATCGCACGCGCGAGCGGCAGTCTGGCCGCAATATCAGCGAACGTCTTGCCTGCCAGAATTGAGATGATCAGTGTATTGCGATCGACGAGAGAAGCTAGTCCGCTCGCCGCTTCATCGAGGCTTTGCGGTTTCATCGCGAGCACGAGAACCTCCGGCGGCTGCGGAGGGCGCTCTAAGGCAAATCCCTTAGCTAGGGCGAGGTTCAGAACTTCCTCGGACGGATTCGGTTCAATGACATTGATTTGCCGGGGATCATAGCCTTGATCGAGCCAAGCGCGCAGCATCGCGCCGCCCATCTTGCCGGCGCCGGCAAGCACGAGGGAAAGGTTGAAGCGGGCGGTATCCGCAGAATTCATGTCATGCCCGGCCTTGGGTTTCCAACATCACAGTGGCGAGCGCCTCGGGTCCGGCCTTGCCGGCCCAGACGACGAATTGAAACGCCTGGTAATAGCGCTCGCATGCGCGCACGACACTGGCGAGAGCCGATTGACATTGTTGGCCGTTCAGTTCGGCGCCGCCCGAGAGCAATATGGCGTGCCTGAACATGACAACGCCATCGCCGGGCCAAATGTCGAAATGCCCGATCCACAACTCTTCATTGATGAGCGCAACAAGCGAGACGAGCTCCATCCGGCGCGTTTCTGGGATATTGAGGTCGAATGAGCAGGCGACATGCAGCGCCTCGACCTCGGCGAGCCACGTAAAGGCAACTGTGTATTTGGTCCAGCCGCCAGCAATCTTGAGGGAAATTTCGTCCTGCTCGCCGCGTTCGAAAGGCCAATGATTGAGCGCGGCGATCCGCTCAATGATGTCTACAGGGTGTTCGGTGCGATCGAGATCGATCTGCAAAAAAGACATTCCATGGCCTTCGATGACGGGTCCTCAGCCAAGCCCGGCACGCTCCTGCGGTTGAGACGGAACGGATTTGCTGCCGCGCGACTCACCTCTTGCCTTTGAGTCAGCGGTTGCAGGGAATCACAAGGTGAATGCCATTTGCAACTAGCTTCAGCCGGGTTGTCCCCATCAAGAAGTTTTTGCGTCTGTCAGAACGCACCGTCCGCTTCCACCGGCGTGACTGCATTTGCTTTTTGAGGCCGTTGCTCTACTCTAGACAGACACCGGCTGATCGCTTCGTAATGCCAAAGCGCTGGCGGAACGAAAAAATCGTGCATAACCTTAGTCTGAGCGGCCTGGACCTCCGCGTGGTGCATGACGCTTGGGCGGACTCCCATAGTCGAACGGCAACTCTTGAAGCGAATCAGTAGCTGTTTTGGTGGCGGGGTATCATGGACGAATGACTTTGCCGTCAGAATTGCCGCTAATGATCCTGCGGCGGCCTTCCACGCTTTCGATTGCCGCTCTCATAGCGGTGCTCGCTTTGGTCGTGCTGTTGCGCGATATATTGTTGCCGTTCCTTGCGGGAGTGGCGCTCGCTTATTTGCTCGACCCTGTGGTCAACTGGCTCCAGCGATTTGGACTGAACCGGACAATTGCCGCATTTACGATGCTCAGCCTCTTCATTGTTGCTGTAGGCGG
>JACXTT010000972.1_pt1 | contig 49083 bp, 40 predicted proteins | sample 9270951 | NCBI WGS metagenome assembly JACXTT01 (sample SAMN15532306, study PRJNA645909) | rock metagenome | isolation source: weathered quartz diorite | place: Puerto Rico | collected 2017-06-21 | reverse complement strand
TGACTGGGGAAAATGATGTCCGGAACACAACTCCTCCCGGCTGAGCCGATTCGCCTCCCACTGTTGCCGCTGCGCGACGTGGTGGTGTTTCCGCACATGGTGATCCCGCTGTTCGTGGGTCGCCCGAAGTCCATCAAGGCGCTTGAGACTGCGATGGAGTCGGGCAAGAGCATCATGCTCGTGGCCCAGAAGACGGCTGCCAAGGACGAGCCGACGGCTGATGACCTGTACGAGGTCGGCTGCATCGCCAATATCCTGCAAATGCTGAAGCTGCCCGACGGCACTGTGAAGGTACTCGTCGAAGGCACGCAACGCGCGAATATCCGCGAGGTGAGCGAGGACGACTCGCACTTCATGTGCGAAGCCGTGCCCGTGCCGCCCGCGCCGGTCGAATCCGCCGAAACCGAGGCCCTGCGCCGCGCGATCGTGTCGCAGTTCGACCAGTACGTGAAGCTGAACAAGAAGATCCCGCCGGAGATCCTGACCTCGCTGTCGGGCATCGACGAGGCGGGTCGTCTGGCCGACACCATCGCCGCGCATCTGCCGATCAAGCTCGAGCAGAAGCAGAAGATCCTGGAGATGGTCAACGTGACCGAGCGCCTGGAGAGCCTGCTGTCGCAGCTCGAAGGCGAGATCGATATCCTTCAGGTCGAAAAGCGCATCCGTGGCCGCGTCAAGCGCCAGATGGAGAAGAGCCAGCGCGAGTACTACCTGAACGAGCAGGTCAAGGCCATCCAGAAGGAACTGGGCGAGGGCGAAGAGGGCGCCGATCTCGAAGAGCTCGACAAGCGCATCAAGGCCGCGCGCATGCCGAAGGAGGCCAAGAAGAAGGCCGACGCCGAGTTCAAGAAGCTCAAGCTGATGTCGCCGATGTCGGCCGAGGCGACCGTCGTGCGCAACTATATCGACACGCTGGTCAATTTGCCGTGGCGCAAGAAGAGCAAGGTCAACAATGACCTGACCAACGCCGAGCGCGTGCTGGACGAAGACCACTACGGCCTGGAGAAGGTCAAGGAACGCATTCTCGAGTACCTCGCGGTGCAGCAGCGCGTGGACAAGGTGAAGGCGCCGATCCTGTGCCTGGTCGGGCCTCCCGGCGTGGGCAAGACCTCGCTTGGCCAGTCGGTGGCGCGCGCCACGAACCGCAAGTTCGTGCGCATGGCGCTGGGCGGCGTGCGCGACGAGGCCGAGATCCGCGGTCACCGCCGGACCTACATCGGCTCGATGCCGGGCAAGATCCTGCAGAGCCTGTCCAAGGTCGGCGTGCGCAATCCGCTCTTCCTGCTCGACGAAATCGACAAGATGGGCATGGACTTCCGCGGCGACCCGTCGTCGGCGCTGCTCGAGGTACTGGACCCGGAACAGAATCACACCTTCCAGGACCACTACATCGAGGTCGACTTCGATCTGTCGGACGTGATGTTCGTGGCGACGTCCAACTCGCTGAACATCCCGCCGCCGCTGCTCGACCGCATGGAGGTGATCCGCTTGTCCGGCTACACCGAGGACGAGAAGCTCAACATCGCCACGCGCTACCTGCTGCCCAAGCAGATCAAGAACAACGGTCTGAAGGCCGGCGAGATCGATGTCAGCGAAGGCGCGATCCGCGACATCATCCGCTACTACACACGCGAGGCCGGTGTGCGTTCGCTCGAGCGGGAGGTGTCCAAGATCGCCCGCAAGGCGGTCAAGTTGCTGCTCCTGAAAAAGGAGTCGGGCACGATCAAGGTCGACGCCGACAACCTGGACAAATTCCTGGGCGTGCGCAAGTACGACTTTGGCCTCGCCGGCAAGGAAAACCAGGTGGGCCAGGTGACCGGTCTGGCGTGGACGGAAGTGGGCGGCGACCTGCTGACCATCGAAGCCGCGATCATGCCGGGCAAGGGCAACATCACACGCACGGGTTCGCTCGGCGACGTGATGAAGGAGTCCGTCGAGGCGGCCCGCTCGGTGGTGCGCTCGCGGGCGCGTCGCCTGGGTATCGCGGATGAGATGTTCGAGAAGCGCGACATCCACATCCACGTGCCCGAAGGCGCCACGCCCAAGGACGGCCCGTCGGCCGGCGGTGCGATGACGACGGCACTTGTGTCGGTCCTGACCGGCATTCCGGTGCGTGCCGATGTCGCCATGACCGGCGAGATCACGCTGCGCGGCGAAGTGCTGCCGATCGGCGGTCTCAAGGAGAAGTTGCTGGCGGCACACCGTGGCGGCATCAAGCTTGTGCTGATCCCGGAAGAGAACGTCAAGGATCTCGCCGAGATCCCGGACAACGTCAAGAACGCCATCGAGATCGTGCCGGTGCGCTGGATCGACAAGGTGCTGGAACTGGCCCTCGAGCGCAAGCCCGAGCCGCTGCCGGAAGACGTGGCAAAGCCTGCCGAAGTGGCGGACAAGGCTGCGGCGCCGGTGGAGATGATCCATCATTAAGCCGTAGCGCCCTGGCATCGGTTGCCAACGCCGCAGGAGTCCTCCTGCGGCGTTTTCTTTTGCGCGAATGTGCGCGGCGCGCGCCAGTGCAACACGATTGTTGCGAACACCGCTTGGCAAAGCGAAAGCACCTGTATTACAATCGCGGCCTCGCGACGCAAACAGCGGCAACAGCAGCACCGCCGTGTCGTGCGAAGCGAGTCAACCTGTGGGCAGTCTGCCTGCGATGGTCGGGCGGGTGCTTAGCTCAGTTGGTAGAGCGGCGCCCTTACAAGGCGTAGGTCGGGGGTTCGAGCCCCTCAGCACCCACCACTCGCTCATCGCAAGACGGCACTAAGATAGAGACATGTCTGCAGGAAGCACCGACGCTGGAGCGGTAGTTCAGTCGGTTAGAATACCGGCCTGTCACGCCGGGGGTCGCGGGTTCGAGTCCCGTCCGCTCCGCCAAAACAAAAAATGCCCGCCTTGAGCGGGCTTTTTTGTTGGCATACCATGCCGAACGGTAAGGCCCGATCCGAGGAACATCCACCATGAGCCTGGCGAGCGACACCCGATTCTGGGACCGAACTGCACGAAAGTACGCCATGGGCGCGGTTGCCGATCCGGCCGGGTATGAGCGCACACTGGAGCGGTCCCGTGTCCTGTTGAGACCGGGCGACAAGGTGTTGGAGTTGGGCTGCGGCACGGGAACAACGGCGCTCCGGCTCGCGGGTGAGGTTCAGGGCTATCTCGCGACGGACATTTCCGCCGCAATGATCGCGATCGCCAACGAGAAACACGCTGCCGCCCCGATCCAGACCCTTGCCTTTCGCACTGCGACAGCGGATGCGCTCATGCCTGATGCGGCACAGTTCCACGCGGTGCTCGGATTCAACTATCTCCATCTGGTCCGCGACCTGCCCGGCACGCTGCGCTGCATCCACGCCTTGCTTGCGCCGGAAGGCTTGTTTATCTCCAAGACGCCCTGTGTTGGGGATATGCACCCCCTCATCCGGTTTGCCTTGTTGCCCGCGATGCGCGTGATCGGCAAGGCACCCTATGCGGGCATCTTTCGGGTGGCGGATCTGGGCCGGCAAATCGGTGCGGCAGGCTTCGAGGTTCTTGCAACGGAAAACCACGCCACGAAGGGTAACGACAACCGTCCCTACATCGTGGCTCGCAAGCGGTGACGCGAACGGCGGGGCACGGGATGTGCCAACCGCCGTCGCCGGGCGTCTTTCGGGGCGATGCCACCGCGATCGCGCCACGATTTCTGCTCGCAAATTGCGCCGCAAGCGCCTGAAATGCCGGTGGCCCGCGCGGCTCCTGATAGAATCGACGGGTTTTATCTTCACGCCAACCCTTTACCCGAATCAGCATGCTTGATTTCGTACGCAACAACCGGCGCCTGATGCTTCTGCTGCTGCTGGTGCTTGTCTTCCCGTCGTTCGTGTTTTTCGGCGTGGAAAGCTATTCGCGCTTCATGGACAGTTCGCACGACGCCGCCAAGGTCGATGGCCGCGCGATCACCGTGCAGGAAGTCGACAACGTGGTGCGGGACCAGAGCGAGCGCATGCGCCAGATGCTCGGCAACAACTATGATCCGCGCCAGTTCGAGGGCCCCGTGGCGCGTCAGGCCGTGCTGGATCAACTGATCCTGCAGCGCGCGGTCGCCAGCGAGGTGACCCGCGAGCACCTGACCGTGTCGCAGGAGCAACTGCGCGAGGCCATCGGCAGCATCCCGGCCGTGGCGCAACTGAAGACGGCGGACGGCAAGTTTGACGACAAGGCGTATCTGCAACTGCTGGCACAGCAAGGCATGAATGCCGAGCAGTTCGAGGCCCGCATGCGCTTCGACCTGGCCACCCAGCAGCTTGGCGCCTCCATTGCCGGCACCGCCTTCATGCCCAAGTCGCTGATCGACCGTCTGGTTGCCGTGCGCGACCAGCAGCGCGAAGTGCAGGCGCTCGTCGTGAAGTCGGCGGACTTCGTCGCCAAGGTGAAGCCCGACGCCGCGGCGCTGAAGGCCTACTACGACAGCCACCAGGCCGACTTCTCGGTGCCCGAGCAGGCCAAGGTCGAGTACCTGGTGCTGTCCGGCGACGCGCTGGCCGCCTCGCAGGCCGTGACGCCCGAGGAACTCAAGTCCTACTACGACAGCAACATCGCACGTTTCCGCACGGACGAGCAACGCCGTGCCAGCCACATCCTGATCGCCGCGTCGAAGGATGCGCCGGCCGCGGAGCGTACGGCTGCCAAGGAAAAGGCCACCAAGCTGCTGGAAGACCTGCGCAAGCATCCGGACACCTTTGCCGAGGTGGCGAAGAAGAATTCGCAAGATCCGGGTTCGGCGGAAAAGGGCGGCGATCTCGGCTTCATGGGCCGCGGCGCGCTGGTCAAGCCGTTCGAGGACGCCATGTATGCGCTGAAGGACGGCCAGTTGAGCGATGTGGTGGAAACCGACTACGGCTACCACATCATCAAGCTGACCGGCATCAAGCCGGCCGAGACCAAGCCGCTGGAGGCCGTGCGTCCGGAGCTGGAGGCCGAGCTGCGCAAGCAATTTGCCGCCAAGAAGTACGCCGAGCAGGCCGACGCTTTCGGCAACACCGTCTACGAGCAATCCGAGAGCCTGAAGCCGGCCGCGGACAAGTTCAAACTGACGATCCAGACCGCCGACAACGTGACCCGCGCACCGAATCCCGCGCTGGGCCCGCTGAACAACGAGAAGCTGCTCAAGGCGCTGTTCAGCGACGACGCCGTCAAGCAGAAGCGCAATACCGAGGCCGTGCAGGTCGGCCCGAATACGCTGGTGGCCGCCCGGATCGCCGAGTACCGCCCGGCGACCGTACGCAAGTTCGAGGACGTGGAAGCCAAGGTGCGCGAAGGCTACGTTGGCCAGCAGGCCGCCGAACTGGCCCGCAAGGACGGCGAAGCACGCCTCGAAGCGCTCAAGAAGAGCGGCAGCGCCGATGGCTTCGGTGCCGCCGTCACGGTGTCGCGCATCAAGGCTGACGGGATCGAGCCCAAGGCCATGGAGGCGATCATGCGCGCGGATACCACCAAGCTGCCGGCACTGGTCGGCGTGGACCTGGGCGCCAACGGCTATGCAATCTACCGGATCGGCAAGGTCATCCTGCCCGCGCCGATGGAGCCGGCGCAGCGCCAGGCACAGGCGCAGCAGCTCGCCCAACTGAGCGGACAGACTGATCTGGAGGCCTACTACGAAAGCCTGAAGGTCCGCTCGAAGGTCAAGCTGCTCAAGCCGGCGACGGACGCCGCTCAGGGCGCAAGCAGCGCCGCCGCGCAGTAATCGCACGCCGGGCGAAATAAGCGCCAGCACAACAAGAAGCCCCTGGCTCCGGCGACGGACCCAGGGGCTTCTTGTTTGGCGCGGAGGCAGGTGTGTTTGACGAGGGGGCTAGCGGCGGCTGGCAGCGGTGGCCTGGCCCTTCGGCGCCGTGGCCTTGAGCAGCGGCTTCAACTCCGGCCAGACGGTGTCGAGCAAGGTCTGCTGGGCCGCGGCCGTCGGGTGGATCCGGTCGGCCTGGAACCAGTCCGGCCGGCCGATCACCTGGTCCAGGAAGAAGGGCACGAGCCGCACACGGGCGTCGCCGGCGATCTTCGGGTACAACGCGAAGAAGCGCTCGGTATAGTCCGCGCCGTAGTTGGGCGGGATGCGCATGCCGACCAGCAGCACGGCGGCACCTGCCCGCTGCGCGCCCGTGACGATGCCGCGCAGGTTGGATTCGGTGGTCGCGAGCGGCAGACCACGCAGCGCGTCGTTGGCGCCCAGTTCCACCACGACCACGGCCGGGCGGTGCCGCGCCAGCAGCTCGGGCAGGCGGGTCTTGCCGCCCACGGTGGTCTCGCCACTGATGCTGGCGTTGACGACGCTATAATCGAACCGCTCGGCTTCCAGCCGCTGCTGCAGCAGGCTGACCCAGCCCGAGCCGCGGGCGATGCCGTATTCGGCGGACAGGCTGTCGCCCAACACCAAAACGGCCGGGGCCGCGTGCGCGAGGGCGCAGGTCATCGCCAAACCGGCCGCCAGCATCAGCTTGCGCCAACCGCTCCAATTCTTGTTGCCCATGTCTTCATCCATTCTCGCAGTCGAGTCACTAGGAAAGACCGTAGCCGACACGACGGGTTCGCTCACGATTTTGCATGACGTCACGTTTTCCGTCACGCCGGGCGAGACGCTGGCGATTGTCGGCGCCTCCGGATCGGGTAAATCGACGCTGCTTGGCCTGCTGGCGGGGCTGGACCTGCCCAGCAACGGCTCCGTGCGCCTGCATGGCCACGACCTGTTCACGCTCGACGAAGACCAGCGCGCGGCGCTACGGGGCCGGCATGTCGGCTTCGTGTTCCAGTCGTTCCAGTTGGTCGGCCATCTGACGGCGCTGGAGAATGTGATGCTGCCGCTGGAATTGCGCGGCGAGGCCGATCGCGTGCGCGAACGCGCCAAAGACATGCTGGAGCGCGTCGGCCTGGGCGCCAGGCTCTCGCACTATCCGCGCACGCTCTCGGGCGGCGAGCAGCAGCGCGTTGCGCTCGCGCGGGCCTTCGTCACGCGTCCCGAGATTCTCTTTGCCGACGAGCCGACCGGCAGCCTCGACACGGCCACCGGCGAGGCGGTGATCGCCCTGATGTTCGACCTCAATCGCGACGCCGGCTCCACGCTGGTGCTGGTGACCCACGACCGTTCCGTGGCCGCGCGCTGCGGACGCATCCTGACCATCGACGCCGGCCGGGTGGCCAGCGACGAGTGGATGGCAACCGAAGTGTAAGGGGCGGGCCGGGCGCCGGCCGCGCTCAGTCGTCGCGCCGCAGCGCCGCGCGCGCGCGGGCGATCAGCGCGGCCGTGGAGGCGTCGTGATGCACGGCCTCGAGAAGCGTGGGATTGCCCTGGCCGGTCAGTTCGGCTTCGATCGGGCGCGCCAGGATCTTGCCCAGCTCCACGCCCCACTGATCGAACGAATTGATATTCCAGACCACGCCTTGCACGAACGTGCGGTGTTCGTACAGCGCGATCAGCGCGCCGAGTGCGTGCGGCGTCAGGTCTTTCATCAGCAGGGTGTTGCTCGGACGGTTGCCCTCGAACACCATGTGGGCGATGCGGACCTCATCGGTCATGCCTGCCGCGCGCAGCTCGTCGGCGGTGCGCCCGCGCATCAGCGACTCGCTTTGGGCGAAGCAGTTGGCCAGCAGCTTGGCGTGATGGCCAGGCAGCTCGCGCGGCGGCACGAGCGGCGCCACGAAGTCCACCGGCACGACCTGCGAGCCCTGGTGAATCATCTGGAAATACGCGTGCTGGCCGTTGGTGCCCGCCGTGCCCCAGACTACCGGCGACGTATGCGCGCGCACGGGGCGGCCATCGAGCTGCACGGACTTGCCGTTGCTTTCCATTTCCAGTTGCTGGAGGAAGGCGGGAAACAACTCCAGCGACGACGAATAGGGCGCCATGCAACTGGTCGGCATGCCGAAGATGTTGCGGTACCAGATACCCAGCATGCCGAGGATGACCGGCATGTTGCGGGCGAGCGGCGCGCTGCGGAAGTGTTCGTCCATGGCCCGCGCGCCCGCCAGCAGCGCGGCAAACGCGTCGAAGCCGATGGCCAGCGTGATCGACAGCCCGACCGACGACCACAGCGAAAACCGCCCGCCGATCCAGTCCCAGAACTCGAACATATTGGCCAGGTCGATGCCGAATTCGCGCACGGCCTCGCGGTTCGTCGAGACGGCGACGAAGTGCCGGGCCAACTGGCCCTCGGGCACGCCGCTGGCAAGGAACCACCGGCGCGCGCTGCACGCATTGGCCATCGTCTCCAGCGTGGTGAACGTCTTGGAGCAGACGATGACGAGCGTGCGCGCCGGATCCAGGCGCGCCAGCACCTCGGCCAGCTCCGTGCCGTCGACATTGGAGACGAAGTGCATGCGCGGCCCGGCATGGCCGTCGGCGGCCGCCAGGTGGGCGAGCGCGCGGCAGACCATGCGCGGCCCGAGGTCCGAGCCGCCGATGCCGAGGTTGATGACGTCCGTGATGCGCTGGCCGGTCGCGCCGGTCCAGTCGCCGCTGCGTACGCGCTGCGAGAACGCCCGCATGCGGGTGAGGACATCGCCGATGGCGGGCATGACCGACGCGCCATCCACCTTGAACGGCGCGTCGAGCGAAGCGCGCAGCGCCACATGCAGCGCCGCGCGGTCTTCCGTCGCATTGACATGCTCGCCGGCGAACATGGCGTCGCGGCGCGATCCCACACCGGCCTCGTCGGCCAACTGCATCAGCAACGCAAACGTCTGCGGCGTGATCCGGTTCTTGGCGTAATCCAGGTACAGGCCGGCAGCTTCCAGCGAGAACTGCGCGACCCGCTGGTCCGCGCCTTCAGCCGCGAACCAGTCGCGCATCGGCGTTTCACGGATGGCGTCGTGATGTTGCAGGAGGGCGTCCCAGGCGTGGAGGTCAGTGGGCATGCACGGAAATGCTGTTCGGGGGCTTGGCGCCTGAATTTAGGAATATGTGACAAGTATATCGCCTGCAACGATGGGGCTAGCCGGCGAAGTGGCTGCTATCTTGTTGCCAGTTGCAACGATGGTGGCGCGGCCACTGGTGTCATGGTGACGATAGGCGCGTGACGCGCAGGTCCAGGTCGGCCCTTTGCCATGCCGCGGATGCGATCACGGTGGGTGCTTGCGCACCCGAGGTCGTGTGGCAGCAGCAGGCAAGAGCATCCGGGGAAATGGCTCCCGGACGCCCGGATGTCGTGCCTTACGTTGCCACGGGCTCCCGCAGCAGGGCATTGAAGATCCGCCGCGCGGGCACGTACAACTCGCTGGCCGAGAGACCGGCTGGGCCGGTGCCTGCGGCGACCAGTTCGTCGGCGGCGCGGCCGTGCATCCACACGGCTGCCTGCGCGGCTGCCAGCGGTGGCATGCCTTGCGCCAGCAGTGCGCCGATCATGCCTGCCAGCACATCGCCCGTGCCGGCCGTGGCCAGCGCGGCGTTGCCGCTGGGGTTGACGGCAAGGGCGGCGGCAGGGCTGGCGATGATGCTTCCAGAGCCTTTCAGCACCACTACCGCCTGCCATTGCATGGCCAACGCGCTGGCGGCCTTCAGGCGGTCGCGCTGGATGTCCGCCACGCTGCAGCCCAGCAGCCTGGCTGCTTCCAGCGGGTGAGGCGTCATCACACGCGGCAGGCCGCTGGCGGCAAGCGCGGCGGCCAGGGTGGCATCGGTGGCGAGCAGGTTCAGTGCATCGGCATCGAGCACCAGCGCCGGTGCGGCTTGCGCCGCGGCGGCGTGCAGAATCCGCGCGAATTCCTTGCGGGCGGCCGTGCCGGTGCCCAGGCCCGGACCGATCACCAGCGCCGATATGGCCGACAAGGCAACTTCGGCGACAGGATGCAGCATCAGTTCGGGGTGTACCGGATCGAGCACCGGCGCAGGCTGCGCGAGGAACCCGACATGTACGCGGCCCGCGCCCAGGAACTGCGCGGCGCGTGCGCCCAGCAGTGGGGCGCCGGTCATGCCGAGACTGCCGCCGATGACCGCCAGCGATCCGAAGCTACCCTTGTGGGCGCCGTGCGGCCTGCGCGGCAGCGCATGGAGGAAGGCGGCGGGCGCGTTGACCGTTGCGCACGGCTGTGCGGGCGGCGGGTCGTCAAGACCCAGCGGCGCGATATCGACCTCGCCCGCGCAGTCGCGGCCGTCCAGCGTCAGCAGCCCGGGCTTGGCGCCGATGAAGGTGAGCGTGCGGCACGCGCGGATCGCGGGTTCGCCGGCGCCGGTGTCGGCGAACAGGCCGCTTGGGATATCCAGCGCAAGCACGGGCAACGGCGCCGCATTGACGTGGGTAATCCAGCGCGACATGGCGCCGCTCGCGGGGCGGTTCAGGCCGATGCCGAGCAGCCCGTCGACGATGCCGGCGCAGCCGTGCGGCCAGTCTGGCAGGGCGTTGTCATCGGGCATGACGCGCACCGGCACGCCGGCGTTGCGCGCCTCTTGCCACGCGCGCGCGGCATCGGCGGGCAACCGGTCCGGCTCGGCGATCAGCCACGCCTGCACCGCGCGGCCGTTGCGGTGCAGATGCGTGGCGGCAACCAGCGCATCGCCGCCGTTGTTGCCGGGGCCGGCCAGCAGCAGCAGCGGGCCGTCCGGCGCATGGTGCGCCAGCCAGTCGGCAGCCGCCGCTCCGGCGCGAGACATCAAGGTAAATGCGGGCAGTTGCTGCAGCGCCGTGTGTTCGATCTGGCGGATGGCGGCCACGTCGTACAGCGGGATGGCATCCCGGCTGTCCGCGCGCAGCGGCAGCCAGCGGGGGGAGGTGGAAGGTGAACGGGAACGGGGCATGGCGGCTCAGGGCAGCATTCAGGCGACATCACGGTGACGTCATCAGGTCGGCGCCATCTGGTAACGGGCCGGCGTCAGCCCCGCCATGTCGATCTCGGGACCGTTGCCAATGCCTGCACTGGCGGCGATCTGGTCTGCGGCGATCTTGCCAGACCCGCAGGCCATTGCCCAGCCCGTCGATCCGTGCCCCAGGTTCAGGAACAGCCCCGGCACGCGGGTGGCGCCGATCAGTGGCGGGCCGTCGGGCAGCATCGGGCGGGCTCCGGCCCACAACGTGGCCTCCTGGTAGTTGCCGGCCGCCGGGAACCAGTCGCGGGCCACCTTCAACAGTGTATGCAGTGCCGCCGGGCGCAGGTCGAGCCGATGCGTGCCCAGTTCGGCGGTGCCCGCCACGCGGATCCGGTTGCCCAGGCGGGTGATGGCCACCTTGTACGATTCATCCATCAGCGCGCCAGCCGGCGCCTGCAACGGGTCGCGCACGGTCACCGTGGCGGAATACCCCTTGACCGGGTACAACGGCACGCGCAAGCCCAGCGGGCGCAGCAGCCGCGCGCTGGCCACGCCGGCCGCGACCAGCACGCGCGAAGCCTGCAGTATCTCGGAGGCATATCCTTGGCCGGCCGGCGCGAGTTCGACCGTCAGGCCGCCGTCCTTGCCCGGCGCGAGCCTGGCGACCTCGACATTGAACCGGAAGCGCACGCCGGCGGCCTCGGCTTGCTGGTGCAGGCGCCGCGTGAACGTCGGGCAGTTGCCGCATTCGTCCTCGGGCAGGTGCAGGCCGCCCGCCAGCGGCGTGCCGGGCGCGAGACCCGGTTCGAGGCGCCGGCATTCCTCGGCGCCAACCAGCCGGTGCGGCACGTTATTCTCGCGCAGCAGCGCGAGGGCGGGCGCGGCCATGTCCAGGTCACGTTGGGTGCGCAAGAGTTGCAGATAGCCCTGCGACCGCTCGTAGTCGATGTCGAGTTCGCTCGCCAGCCGGTGCAGGCAGTCCCGGCTGTAGAAGGCAAGGCGCTGCATGCGCAGCTTATTGGCCCGATACCGCTCCAGCCGGCATTCGCGCAGCCAGCGCGCGATCCAGCGCCACATGGCCGGATCGGCCGTGGGCCGGAACAGCACCGGCGCCTCGCGCGCGAACAGCGTGCGCAGAACCTTGGTCGGCATCCCCGGCGCGGCCCACGGCGTGACATAGCCGGGGGCGATCATGCCGGCATTGCCGAAGCTGGTCTCCTGGGCCGGCGCCGCGGCGCTCCAGCACGGTGACATCGAAGCCAGCCTGGCGCAGATACCAGGCGGAAGTGACGCCGATGACCCCGGCGCCAATGACGATCACATGCATCGTTTCCGTTCCGCTTTCGTCAACAAGCCCCAAGCCCGCGCTACTTCAACTCCTTCTGCATCACGGCGTCGGGCAGCCACGTCACGATTTCCGGCCAGATCGTGACGATCGCGATGGCCAGCACCATCATCATGAAGAACGGCAGCGACACGCGTGCGATGTAGTTGCTGTCCTTCCCCGTCATGCTTTGTAGCACGAACAGGTTGAAGCCCACCGGCGGCGTGACCTCGGCGATCTCCACCAGCAGCACGATGAAGATGCCAAACCATACCAGGTCGAAGCCGGCCGCCTGCACCATCGGCAGCACGGTGGCCGTGGTCAGCGCGATCATCGAGATGCCGTCGAGCGCCGTGCCCAGCAGGATGTAGATCACGGTCAGCACCGCGATCAGCGCCCACGGCGACAGGTGCAGCGCGGCCACCCATTCGGCCAGCGCGCGCGGGATGCCTGTGAAGCTCATGGTGACCGACAGGAACGACGTGGCGCCGAGCACGAACATGATCATGGCCGTCAGCCGCGTGGCGGACATCAGGCTGTCCCAGAACGCCTGGCGTGTGAGCGAGCCGCCGATCCACGCCAGCGCCAGCGAACCGACCACGCCGTAGGCGGCCGCCTCGGTGGCGGTGGAATACCCGGCGATCATGATCCAGGCAATGAACGCGATCAGCACCATGCAGGGCGCCAGTTGCCGCAGCGAGGCCACGCGCGCACGCCAGCCGAACGTTTCCGCCGCGGGCGTCTTCTCGGGATTCATCAACGCCCACACCACGATGTAGCCCGAGAACAGCAGCATCAGCAACAGCCCCGGCAGGAAGCCGGCCAGGAACACGCGGATGATGGAGACATCCGCCGAGACCGCGTAGACCACCATCGTGATCGACGGCGGAATCAGGATGCCGAGCGTGCCGGCCGTCGAGAGCGAGCCGAGCGTAATGCGCTCGTCGTAGCCGCGCCGCGTGAGTTCGGGCAGGGCCGACTTGGCGATCGTCGCGCACGTGGCCGCCGATGACCCGGACACCGAGCCGAAGATGCCGCAGCCGAGGATGTTTACGTGCATCAGGCGCCCGGGCAGCCAGTTCAACCACGGCGACAGGCCGTTGAACATCTGCTCGGACAGCTTGGTGCGAAACAGGATCTCGCCCATCCACACGAACAGTGGCAGCGAGGCGAGCGTGTAGGACGCGCTTGATGACCACCATGCGTTGGCGAGGTTGACCAGTGCATCGCGGTCGGAAAACACCACCAGCCCCAGCCACGAGGTCACGGCGATGGCGACGGGGATCCAGGCGCCAACCGCCAGGAAGGCGATCATCACCAGCAGCAGGATCAAAGCAACCAGTACCGTACTCATCAGACCGTCTCCCCGAAGTCGCCGGCGGCCAGCTTGGTTTCCTGCGCGATCTGGTAACGCGCCTTCTGGCGACGCACCACGCGCATCCATTCGTCGCCAACGGCCAGCAGGAAGCCGGCGCAGCCGAGCACGGCGAAGCTCTGCGGGATCCACAGCGGGATCACGATCTGGCCCTGCGAGACATCGCCGATGTCCCAGCTCTGCCAGGCGAACGTGCCGAGCGCCCAGGTGGCGTAGACGGCAAAGACCATGCAGATGGACAGCGACAGCACTTCCAGCGCCCAGCGGCGACGCGGCCCAACGGCCTCCAGCAGCATCTCCACGCGCACGATGCCGCCGTGCTGGAAGGTCTGCCCGAGCACCAGGAAGGCCGAGGCGGCGCACAGCCAGGCGACGATGTCGTCGCCGCCCTTGAGCGTGAACGCGGTTTCGCGCGAGATCGACATCAGGATCATCATGATGCAGACGAACAGGATGCACAGCGCGCCGAGCGCGGCAAAGCCGTCAAGCAGCCGGTCGAGCCAGCGCCGGCGAATGGGGAGGGTTTCCGTCATGATCGGCAGGAATCCGTTTGGGGCGAGGGATGGCAGTGATTGGCGATGAGGGACGCCCCGCTCTCACGCGGGAGAGCGGGGCATCGCGCTACTTCTTGTAGGCGTCGAGGATGGCCTTGCCGTCATCCCCGGCGCTCTTCGCCCAGTCGTCCACCATGACCTGGCCGACCTTCTGCATGTCGGTCTTCAGTTGCGGGGCGGGTCCCTGCACGGTCATGCCATTCTTGGTGAGCGTGGCCAGGTATTCCCGCGTCTTTTGCTCCGAGATCTGCCAGCCGCGCTTCTCGGCGTCCGCCACGGCCTTGATCAGCGCGTCCTGGCTTGGCTTGTCCAGCGCGGCGAACGCCTTCTTGCTGACCACCAGCATGTTCTTCGGCAGCCAGGCGTCCACGGTGTAGAAGTACTTCACGCTCTCCCAGACCTTGGTGTCCACGCCGGTGGCGCCGGACGACATGAACGAGTTCACCGTGCCCGTCGCCAGCGCCTGCGCCAGGTCCGCGGCCTGGATCGTGACCGGCTGGGCGCTTACCAGTTCGGCGATCTTCGAGGTGGCCGGGTTATAGGCGCGCCACTTCAGGCCCTTCATGTCGGCGGCCGAGTTGATCGGCTTGTTGGCGTAGATGCCCTGCGGCGGCCACGCCACCGCGTACAGCAGCTTCAGGCCTTGTTTATCGAGCACCTTTTCGGTGACGGGGCGCGAGGCCTGCCACAGCTTGTAGGCGTCGCCGTAGCTGGTGGCGAGGAACGGCACCGCGTCCACGCCGAAGACCGGGTTCTCGTTGGCGAGCAGCGACATCAGCACCTCGCCCATCTGCACCTGCCCGGTCTGCACGCCGCGCTTGATCTCGTTGGCCTTGAGCAGCGAGCCGTTCGGGTGCAGCACGATCTTGAACTTGCCGCCCGTGGCCTTCTCGACGTCCTGGGCCATTTGCTGCAGGTTTTCCGTGTGCATGTTGCCCGTCGGATAGCCGGTGGGCAGGTCCCACTTGACGTCCGCCCGGGCCGCCGTGGCGGCGAGCATCAATCCTCCCGCGACGACTGCGATTGCCTTGACTCCCATCTCGATCTCTCCTGGTATGCGCGCACGGCGCGTTATGCATGGGCAGATGGCCCGGACTGCCTGGTTACGGGGCGCGCACGCACTGGGTGTGCGCGCCCGGGCAAGGATCACTGGCAAAGCGAAGGGGCGGGCGCGGCCAGGGCGGCGATCGCCCGTGGCCCGGCGCTCAGTCGCCGCGCATTGACGGTTGCACGATGGTCTCCAATGCAAGGGCCGTGCCCAGCAGTTGCGCATCGCGCATTGGCCCGTGCGACAGCATCAGCCCCACCGGCAACTCGTCGGGCGCGTGGCAGGGCAGGGAAATCGAGCAGCCGTCCAGGAAATTGAAGGCCGAGGTATTGCGCAGCAGCAGCGCGTTGGTGCGGAAGAACGCGGCGTCGTCGTCCACCAGCGGCGCGATCGGCGGCGCCACCATCGGCACCGTCGGGCAGGCCACGGCATCGAAGCGCGCGAGCCGCTGCGTGACGCGCGCGATCCAGTCCAGCCGCGCGCGGCCCAGGTCGACATAGTCGGCGGCGCTCATGGCCGCGCCGCGGTCGATGCGCGATGCCACGCGCGGGTCGTACCGATCGCGGCGCGAGGTGAGCAACTGGCGGTGGATCGCATACGCCTCGGCTGCCGAAAACCCGCCGGCCGCGTTCAGTTGCTGCAGTTCCGCCAGTTCAGGCAGGTCGATGTGCTCCACCTGCACACCGGCGGCCGACAGCCGGCCGAGCGCGCGGTCGAAGGCGCGCGCGACGACCGGGTCCAGGTCATCGAGCAGCATCTGGCGCGGGATCGCGAGCCGGATCGCGGCCGGCGCCGTCACGCGCGGCAGCAATGCCGCCTCGCCCGGCGCGATGTCGGCGATCACGCCGTCGACCAGCACGCAGTCGGCCACCGTGCGCGCCATCGCGCATGCCGTGTCGAGCGTGTACGAGAGCGGAAAGGCGCCCGTGAGCGGCACGCGGCGTGCGGTCGGCTTGAAGCCGGTGATGCCGCACAACGCGGCCGGGATGCGGATCGAGCCGCCCGTGTCGCTGCCGAGCGCCGCCACGGCCAGCCCCAGCGCCACGGAGACCGCCGCGCCTGACGACGAGCCGCCGGGAATGCGGGCAACCTGCGGATCGGCCGGGTTGACCGGCGTGCCGAAATGGGGATTGATGCCGACGCCGGAGAACGCGAACTCGGTCATGTTGGTGCGCCCGATGAGCGCGGCGCCCGCATCGCGCAGCCGCTTCACCACCGCGGCATCGGCGGCGGCGGGCGTTGCGTCGTGCCGGGCGGCGGAGGCGGCAAGCGTGACCTCGCCGGCGATGTCGTAGAGGTCCTTTACCGAAACCGGCAGGCCGGCCAGCGGGTGCAGCGGCTTGCCGGCCCGGGCAGCGGCATCGGCCGCTGCGGCGACCTGTGCGGCGGCGTCGAAAGTGGTGCGCAGGAAGACCGAGCGGGCGGCGGCGCTGGCCGCTTTGTCGCGGACGGTCGCGATGATCTCGGCGCGGCTCGTGGCGCCGTCTCGCAGGCGGGCGTTCAGGGTCTGGAGGTCGGGCAGCATCGTCATGACGGGCGCAGGTCGGTGACGCGGCGCACAGCGCTCCCGCTGTCCGCCCGCTGATCTCCTCCACGCTTTGCCTGTATTTATTAGATGGTCATGCTCATAATTCGCCGATAAACTGTCAAGCAAAAATTGGCCGCAACAGCCCCGGGCTTTCACCTAGCGACCTGCGTTGGGGGAGAGCCCCGGCGAGCCGTTCCGGGTGCCCAGGCCGAGAACCACAAGGAGTCCATGCATGGCACGCAAGCCAGTCGCGGCGAGTTCGGCCGCCAACGCCACCTCGTCCTCCGCCGCACCGGCGCCTTCCGCGCCGGACGCCATTCCGGCACGGCCGCGCCCCGGCGGCGCCAGCATCGTCTCGTCGTCGCATCTGGTTTCGGTGCGCAGTCCGGAGTTGTCGGAGTTCGAGTTCGGGCTGAACACGGCGTACAACGCCTATAGCCGCTGGGTCGTGCGCTGCATGGGCGCGGCCGGCGTGCGGGACCTGACGTTCCTTGACGTGCTGGTGCTGCACCACGTCAACCATCGCGGCCGGGCCAAGCGGCTGGCGGACATCTGCTTCGTGCTCAACGTGGAAGACACCCACCTGGTCACCTACGCGCTGAAGAAGTTGCAGGGGCTGGGATTGGTGGCGGGTGAGCGCGTCGGCAAGGAGGCGACCTACGCCACCACGTCGGCCGGCGCCGAGGCCTGCGCGCGTTACCGCGAGATCCGCGAGCAGTGCCTGACCAGCAACTTCAGCGAGGGTAGCGACGAGAACGTCGAGATCGGCGAACTGGCGCGTCTGTTGCGCGTGCTGACCGGACTCTATGAGCAGGCAGCCCGGTCGGCCACCTCGCTATAGAGTGCCACGCCTCGATATTAAGGTCTTGACCTAAGTTTCTGCGTCGCCTAAAGTCAGGCATATGCCTAACCAATCGATCTCGCTCGACCGGGTCTTCCAGGCCCTGGCCGATCCGACGCGGCGCGCCGTCGTCGAGCGGCTCTGCGGCGGCCCGGCCACGGTGAGCGAACTGGCGCAGCCACATCAGATGGCGCTACCGTCGTTCACCCAGCACCTCGATGTGCTCGAGCGTTGCGGACTCGTATCGTCGAGCAAGGCAGGGCGGGTGCGTACCTACCAGTTGGAGCCGCAGCCGTTGCAGGCCGCCGAGCAATGGATGGATGTGCAGCGCGCCACCTGGACGCACCGGCTGGATCAGTTGGACAGTTTTCTTGACGCGACCAAGGAGCAGGAACCATGACCCAAGCCTACCAGCCGGACCCCCGCCTCGATCTCATGCTGGAGCGCGTCGTCGACGTGCCGCCGGAACGTGTCTGGGCGGCCTGGACGCAGCCGGAACTGATCAAAAAATGGTTCACGCCGGCGCCCTGGCGAACGGTGGATTGCGAGATCGACCTGCGGCCCGGCGGCATTTTCCGGACCACGATGCAATCCCCGGAGGGACAGGATTTCCCGAACCTCGGCTGCTACCTGGAAGTGGTGCCCAATACGCGGCTGGCCTGGACCAACACGCTGCTGCCCGGCTTCCGCCCGGCGGCGAGTGCCGCCGGCGAGCATTGCGGTGGCTTTTTCTTCACTGCCGTGATCTCGCTCGCGCCGGAGGGGCAGGGCACACGCTATAGCGCCCTGGTCATCCACGCCGACGAGGCCGGACGGGCCCGGCACGAGCAGATGGGCTTTCGCGAAGGCTGGAGCACGGCGCTCGACCAGTTGGTGGCCCTCGTCAAGTCGATGTAGCGCGGGCGCGGTCCGGCGGCCAGGGCGGGCGCCGGATTTTCGCGCGCCGGGTGGCGTCCGGGCCGCTGCCGCAGCACGGAAAACCGGTCCCGCTAAGGTATAATTGCCTGCTTTCGCTGCCGGACGCCCCATTCAGCGGCCTCCCGGTTGCAGTCCAGCCCCTCCTACGCCTCCCGACCGCTACGATCATGGCGCATTTCTCGTGCTTCCCCGGCGCCTTGGCGCTTTCCGCCTTCCGCCAGCAACGCCTGCTTACCGCCCTCCAAGAGATCGATGCCGACATCGAGTCGGTGCATGGCCAGTTTCTCCATTTCGTCGATACCGACACGCCGCTGTCCACCGAGGACCGCGGGCGGCTCGCCGCGCTGCTGACCTACGGCGCGCCGTTCGCCGAGCAGTCGGAGGGTGACCGCTTCGTCGTGATCCCGCGCTTCGGCACCATCTCGCCGTGGGCCAGCAAGGCGACCGACATCGCGCACAACTGCGGACTCTCGCACGTGCATCGCATCGAGCGCGGCATGGAAGTCACCGTGGTGTGCAAGAAGGGCCTGCTGCGCGGGCGCAAGACGCTGGACGCACAGACCCGTGCAGCCGTGGCCGCCCACCTGTTCGACCGCATGACGGAAATCGTCGTGGCGACCCGCGAGGACGCCGCCGGCCTGTTCCAGGAGCTGCCGGCCAAGCCGCTGCGCTTCATCGACATTTCCGCCGGCCGCGCGGCGCTGGCCGATGCCAATGTGGCGATGGGCCTGGCGCTGTCGGAAGACGAGATCGACTACCTGCTGGACGCCTACGCCAAGCTGGGCCGCAACCCGACCGACGTCGAGCTGATGATGTTCGCGCAGGCCAACAGCGAGCACTGCCGCCACAAGATCTTCAACGCGACCTGGACCATCGACGGCAAGGATCAGGACAAGTCGCTGTTCGCGATGATCCGCAACACGCACCAACTGAACCCGCAGGGCTCGATCGTCGCGTACTCGGATAACTCGGCTGTCATGGAAGGCGACGTGGCCGAGCGCTGGTTCCCGCGCGGCGCGGATCAGAAGTACGGCCGCCACGAGGCGCTGACGCACACGCTGATGAAGGTCGAGACGCATAATCACCCGACGGCGATCTCGCCGTTCCCGGGTGCGTCCACCGGCGCCGGCGGCGAAATCCGCGACGAGGGCGCCACCGGCCGGGGCGCCAAGCCGAAGGCTGGCCTGACCGGCTTCACGGTGTCCAACCTGATGCTGCCCGGCGCCGTCGAGGGCTGGGAGAACGCGCGCGACGCCGCCCAGCCGGTGGACCACCGCAACCCGGACGACAAGCCCGGCGTGACCGGCAAGCCGGACCGCATCGCCTCGCCGCTGCAGATCATGATTGACGGCCCGCTCGGCGGCGCTGCCTTCAACAACGAATTCGGCCGCGCCAACCTGGGCGGCTACTTCCGCGTCTACGAACAGAACGTCGGCGGCACCGTGCGCGGCTATCACAAGCCGATCATGATCGCCGGCGGCATCGGCAACATCGACGGCGGCCACACGCACAAGGACCCGCTGCCGGCCGGCACGCTGCTGATCCAGCTCGGCGGCCCGGGCATGCGTATCGGCATGGGCGGCGGCGCTGCCAGTTCGATGGCGACCGGCACCAACACTGCCGACCTGGACTTCGACTCCGTCCAGCGCGGCAACCCCGAGATGGAACGCCGCGCGCAGGAAGTCATCAACGCGTGCTGGCAGCTTGGCGACGACAACCCGATCCTGTCGATCCACGACGTGGGCGCGGGCGGCATCTCCAACGCCTTCCCCGAACTGGTGGATGGCGCCGGCCGCGGCGCGCGCTTCGACCTGCGCCAGGTGCACCTGGAAGAATCGGGCATGTCGCCCGCCGAAATCTGGTGCAACGAGTCGCAGGAACGCTACGTGATGGCCGTCGCGCCGAACCGCTTCCCGGAATTCCAGGCCATGTGCCAACGCGAGCGCGCGCCGTTCGCCGTCGTCGGCATCGCCACCGAGGAACAGCAACTGCAACTGGTGGACGCCGAGGTCGATGCCTCGCTCAAGGAACACTACGCCGTCAACATGCCGATGGACGTGCTGCTCGGCAAGCCGCCGCGCATGCACCGCGACGTGACCCGCGTGGAACAGCCGCTGCCGGCTGTCGACGTGACCGGCGTCAGCCTGGAGCAGGCCGTGCGCGATGTGCTGCGCCACCCGACCGTGGCCAGCAAGTCGTTCCTGATCAGCATCGGCGACCGCACCGTGGGTGGCATGAACGCGCGCGACCAGATGGTCGGCCCGTGGCAGGTGCCGGTGGCCGACGTGGCCGTGACCACGCTCGACTACAAGGGCCGCGCCGGCGAAGCCATGACGATGGGCGAGCGCACGCCGCTGGCGGTGATCGACGCGCCGGCCTCCGGCCGCATGGCCATCGGCGAGGCGCTGACCAACCTGGCGGCCGCGCCGGTCAAGGATCTCGGCAAGGTCAAGCTGTCGGCCAACTGGATGGCCGCCTGCGGCGTGGCCGGCGAGGACGCCAAGCTGTACGACACCGTGCATGCCGTCGGCATGGAACTGTGCCCGGCGCTGGGCATCAGCATCCCGGTGGGCAAGGATTCGCTGTCGATGCGCACCAAGTGGACCGATGCCGAGGGCGACAAGGAAGTCGTCGCGCCGGTCTCGCTGATCATCTCGGCCTTTGCCGCCGTGGACGACGTGAACCGCACGCTGACGCCGCAACTGCGTACCGACGCCGGCGACACCGTGCTGATCGCGATCGACCTGGGCCGTGGCAAGAACCGCATGGGCGGCAGCATTTTGGCGCAGGTTACGCAGCAGGTGGGCGACTGCGCGCCGGACGTGGACAGCGCCGAGGACCTGAAGAACTTCTTCAACGTGATCCAGCGCCTGAACCGCGACGGCAAGCTGCTGGCTTACCACGATCGCTCGGACGGTGGCTTCCTGGCCGCCGTCGCGGAAATGGCGTTTGCCGGCCACTGCGGCGTGTCGCTGAATGTGGACATGCTCGCGCTCGATCCGCAGCAGGAGCAGGACTACGGCGACGCCAAGAACTGGGCGCAGCAGATCGCCGAGCGCCGCAACGACCAGACGCTGCGCGCGTTGTTCTCGGAAGAGCTGGGCGCCGTGATCCAGGTGCGCCTGCAGGAGCGCGACGACGTGTTCGGCGTGCTGCGCGAGGCCGGCCTGTCGGCCTGCAGCCATGTGATCGGCAAGCCGAACGCGACCGACCAGATCGAGATCTACCGCGACGCCAAGAAGGTCTACGGCGCCTCGCGCGTCGACCTGCATCGCAACTGGAGCGAGGTCAGCTGGCGCATCGCGCGTCTGCGCGACAACCCGGCGTGCGCCGACAGCGAATATGACAGCCTGCTGGACGCCGCCGACCCTGGCATCAGCCCGGTGCTGACGTTCGATCCGGCCGAGGACATTGCCGCGCCGTTCATCGCCAGCGGCGCTCGTCCGCGCGTGGCGATCCTGCGCGAACAGGGCGTCAACTCGCAGATCGAGATGGCCTACAGCATGGACCGCGCGGGGTTTGACACCCACGACGTCCACATGAGCGACCTGATCGCCGGCCGCGCAAACCTGGCCGACTTCCAGGGCTTCGTGGCCTGCGGCGGTTTCAGCTACGGCGACGTGCTCGGCGCGGGCGAGGGCTGGGCCAAGACCATCCTGTTCAACGCGCAGATGGCCGAACAGTTCGCGGCGTTCTTCAACCGCCAGGACACCTTCGCGCTCGGCGTGTGCAACGGCTGCCAGATGATGAGCAACCTCGCCCCGATCATCCCGGGCGCGGGTGCCTGGCCTCAGTTCACGCGCAACCAGTCGGAGCAGTACGAGGCGCGCTACGTCACGGTGGAAGTGCAGCCGTCGCCGTCGATCTTCTTTGCCGGCATGGAAGGCAGCCGCATCCCGATCGTCGTCGCGCATGGCGAAGGCTTCGCCGACTTCTCCCAGCAGGGCAATATCGGCGATGCCAAGGTGGCGCTGCGCTTCGTGGACAACCACGGCGCCGCCACGCAGGCCTATCCGCTGAACCCGAACGGCTCGCCGCAAGGCATCACGTCGGTAACGACGCAGGACGGCCGCTTCACGGTGCTGATGCCGCACCCGGAGCGTGTGTTCCGCACCGCGACGATGAGCTGGGCGCCGGACGCCTGGAAGCAGGTCGGCGACGGTGCCAGCCCCTGGATGCGCATGTTCCGCAATGCGCGGAAGTGGGTGGGGTAAGGTTCCGCTGATTGTTGGTGACGGCAAAAGGCCCGCGGTTGCGGGCCTTTTGCTTTGTCTGCCTGGCGTTGCGGATGGCGCCCGTGGCAGCCGTCTCGCCTGCGCGGGCCAACGCTACTGGAACGTGCGCAGGTACGCCAGCAGGTCGTCGATCTGCCGTTCGTTGCCGATGCCCCAGAAGCGCATCTTGGTATCCGGCACGACCTTGCCCGGAGACTGGATGAACGCGCGCAGCGTGTCCTGGTTCCAGACCACCTTGGACGCCTTCATCGCGGCGGAATACTGGTAGTCGCTCGTGCCGCCGGCCGGCCTGCCGAAGAGAGCATTGAGCTGCGGCCCGAATGCACCGCGCGCCGAGGGGCCAACCTTATGGCAGGACGCGCATCGGCTATCGAATACGGCTTTGCCGGCCTGGATGTCCGCGCCGTGGGCGGCGGAAAGAAAAGTGAGGGAGACGAGGGCGGGAACGAAAAGGCGAGGGGCGGACTTGAGCATGTCGGTGACGCGGCGATGGCGCGTGTCCATCGCCGCTTGCACAAAGACCACGCGGGCCGGCGATTGCGCCCGCAAGCCTGAGACGGCCGGGCACGGGGCGCCCGGCCGGGGCAATTACTGAATCTTCGCCTTTTCCTTCAGCGATTTCATCATGGCCTGGAACTGCTCGCGCTGCCAGTTCTGGTCGCCCATCAGCATTTGCGTCAGTTGCGGCTTGACCTCTTCGAAGCTCGGGATCTTGGCGTCGCGCACGTCCACCAGCTCGATGATGTGCCAGCCGAACTGGGTCTTGACCGGCGTGTCGGTCATCTGGCCCTTCTTCAACGCCGTCATGGCCGCCGAGAACTCCGGCACGTAGCTGCTGCTGTTGGCCCAGTCCAGGTCGCCGCCGTTGGCCGCCGAGCCCGGATCCTTGGACGCAGCCTTGGCCTGGTCCTCGAACTTGGCGCCGCCCTTGATCTTGGCGATGATGGCCTTGGCATCGGCTTCCTTGGCCACCAGGATGTGGCGCACGTGGTATTCCTTGCCGTTGCCAAACTGCGACTTGATCTTGTCGTACTGCTTGCGCAGTTCGGCGTCGCTGGCACCGTGGGTCTTCACGTAGTCCTCGAACACAGCGCCGGCCAGCACGTTGAGCTTGGCCTGCTCCAGTTGTTCCTGGATATCGTCGCGCTGGGTCAGGCCGCGCTTGTTGGCTTCCTGCAGCAGCAACTCCCGGTCGATCAGCATGGTGCGCGCCCGATCCCGCAGTTCCGGATTGTCGGGCTGGCCGGTGCCGGCGATCAGCTTGTCCAGCTTGGCCGAGGGGATGGCCTTGCCATTCACGACGGCGGCGTTCTGTGCAAGGGCGGGCAGGCTGCCAGCGGCAAGCACAGCCGCCAGGCTGAACGAGAGGACGGTGGTCTTCATGGAATCAGGTCTGAGAGTTGCGGGAAGGGTCGCGTGAAGTTTCGCGAGATTGATATTCTTGATCGGTGAAAGCGGTCACGGCGAGAGCGTGGATCTGCGAGGGGAACAGACCGCGCAGCGCATCATACACCATGCGATGCCGGGCTACGCGCGTGTGGCCCGCAAAGCGCTCGCTGACGATCGTGACGTGATAATGCCCGCCGCCGGACGCGGCGCCGGCATGGCCGGCATGCAAGGCGCTGTCGTCGCGCACGGCGAGCACGGTGGGGGCGAGCGCTTCGCGCAGCATCGCCTCGATGGTGGCGGGATCGGCGGCCATCAGGGAATTCCTTGGAGGTCTTTCAGGGTGGTGAGCGGCGCTCGGCCGGTCATTCCGGGGTGTTTTCCTGCATATGGCGGGACAGCCAGATGCTTTGCGCCACGATGAAGACCAGCATCAGGCCCATGCTGCCGAACAGCTTGAAGTTGACCCAGGTGTCCGTCGAGAACTGGTACGCCACATAGAGATTGACGACCCCCATCACGGCGAAGAAGGCGGCCCAGGCAGCGTTGAGCTTGCCCCACAGGGCATCGGGCAGCGTGACCTGCTTGTCCATCATGGCGCGGATCAGGTTCTTGCGCCAGCCGAGCACCGAGATGATCAGCACGGCGGCGAACAGCCAGTACAGCACGGTCGGTTTCCACTTGATGAAGGTCTCGTTGTGCAGCAGCAGCGTGGCGCCGCCGAACACGCCGATGATGGCGAGGCTGACCCATTGCATCGGCTCGACCTTGCGGTGGCGCAGCCACACCCAGCCGATCTGCAGCACGGTGGCGGCGATGGCGACGGCAGTGGCGGCGAAGATGCCGAACAGCTTGAAGGCGGCAAAAAACAGGATGACCGGGAACAGGTCGAACAGGAATTTCATGCGGACTGGTGTTGGTTGGCTGGCCGGGCAGCCCTGGGGCGCCCGGTCTGATCCTGGCCGGCGAAGGCCGCGGGGCGGGCTGGCCGTCAGGCGGCGTCGCCGGGTTCCCCGCGACTTGCCGGATCGCGATCGTCGAATCGATCGGCGAATTCTAACGCAGCCGAGTTGATGCAATAGCGCAGCCCGGTTGGCGCGGGGCCATCCTCGAAGACATGGCCCAGGTGGCTGCCGCATTCCTTGCAGCGCACTTCCACGCGCACCATGCCGTGGCTGTGGTCGGTGTGCTCGGCAATCACCTCGCCGTTGATCGGGCGGAAGTAGCTCGGCCAGCCGCAGCCGGCGTCGAACTTGGTGGCCGACTCGAACAGCGGCGTGCCGCAGCCGACACAGTGGTAGATGCCGGCATCCCAGTGGTCCCAGTAGCGGCCGGTGAACGGGCGCTCGGTCGAGGCCTCGCGCGTCACGCGGTATTCGATGTCGGAGAGTTGCTGGCGCCACTCGGCGTCGGTTTTGGTCGTGGTCATCTTGGTTCCTTGTCAGCGCGGTGAGGCGCGATGGCTTGTCAGTCGTGCATAGGGGGCGTTTCCTGACAAAGCCGGTCAGGACGAGCAACTGACTTCCAGCCCGGCCGCCCAGTCCGGCGGCAGCGCGGCATAGGCCTGCGCCTCCGGCTGTTCGTCGAAGGGCCGGGACAGGACCGCCAGCAACCGTTCCACTTCGCTGAAGTCTTTTTCCCGCGCGCGCCGGATCGCGGTTTCCGCCAGGTGGTTGCGCAGCACGTACTTGGGGTTGACCGCGCGCATGGACCGCGCGCGTTCGGTGTCGTCCGACGATTCGGCACGCATGCGGGCACGATAGGCATCGGCCCAGACGTCCCAGGCGGCGCGGTCGAGGAACAGGTCGCGCACCGGAGCGTCCTGCGAGCCGTCGGCGGACGAGACGTGAGCGAGGTTGCGCCAGAACAGCGTGTAGTCCACCCGCTGGCCGTGCAGCAGCCGGAACAGGTCGGTCAGCAGTGCCTCGTCGCCGGCGTCTCCATTTTCAGGAACGGTGCGCAGGCCGAGCTTGGCGCGGTAGTGGCGGAAGAACGCCGCCGCGTAGCGGTCCCGGAACGGATCCAGCGCCGCGCGCGCGGCGTCCACCGCAGCCTCGCGGGCGGCTTCGGCGTCCATGGCTTCACGGTCCAACCATAGCGGCAACAGCGCCTGCGCGAGGCAATGCAGGTTCCAGAAGGCGATCTGCGGTTGCTGGCTGTAGGCGTAGCGGCCCTGCGTGTCGGAGTGGTTGCAGATATGGTTGGCGTCGAACGCGTCGAGGAAGCCGAACGGGCCGTAGTCGATGGTCAGGCCCAGGATCGACATGTTGTCCGTGTTCATCACGCCGTGGCAGAAGCCGACCGCCTGCCAGTGCGCGACCAGGTCGGCGGTACGCAGCGACACCTCGCGCAGCAGCGCCAGATAGGGCTGTGCCGATTCGCGGCATGCGGGCAGGAAGCGGTCGATGACGAAGTCCGCCAGTTGCCGCAACGAGGCCACGTCGTCGTGCGCGGCAAAGTGCTCGAAGTGTCCGAAGCGGATGAAAGTCGGCGACAGCCGCGTGACAACCGCCGAGGTCTCGATGGTTTCGCGCCGCACCGGCGCATCCGAGCCGATGATGGACAGTGCGCGCGTGGTCGGCACGCCGAGCGCCGCCATCGCTTCCGAACACAGGTACTCGCGGATCGACGAGCGCAGCACGGCGCGGCCGTCGGCCATGCGCGAGTAGGGTGTCAGGCCCGCGCCCTTCAGTTGGACTTCCCAGGGGCCGCCGGCGGTTTGCGCCTCGGTCAGCCGGATCGCGCGGCCGTCGCCAAGCTGGCCGGCCCAGACGCCGAACTGGTGCCCGGAATACACCGTAGCGATCGGGTTGGCCCAGGCGGGCACGCGATTTCCCGCAAAAATTTCGATGAAGTCCTGCCGCGATGCAACATCGGGCTGCCAACCCAGCAACGCCGCCGCGTCGGGCGCGATGCCGACCAGGTACGGCGACGGCAATGGCGTCGGCGCGAGCCGCGTAAAGAAGCGTTCGCCGAGCGCGGCGAAGCCTTCGGCCGGCTCCAGCGGAAGATCGGAAGCCGGCGAATCGGCCTGCGCGGTCGGCGCGGTCAGCGCGGCGGACGAGGTGGTCATCAGGTTGGGTATCGAGGGCGACAAGGGGGCGGCTAGTCCCGGCGGCATGCGCGCGCGACGCAGCGCCGTTTTAGTGGCGCTGCCCGCAAGTGCGCTTGCAGGCTAGGGAAAACGACATGTTGAGGTGCAACATGGCTCGCAGTATTGTACTTGCACACCGGATTTCCCTGTCTGACCGCGGCGCACGGGCCAAGGTTTCTTATCTGTTCATGAAGGGTACTAATCCGGTGCATGACCAGGGCCCCAACCACCACCTGGCGACCATCAGAACGGCTTCCCGTGTCGCGAATACTGCGGCGCACAACGGATTCACATTGACGTTGCTTCAAAGCTTGGGAACAATCGGCCAAAAAATAGTACGGTTGTTCGTTTTTTGACGGATCACAGAGAAACCAGGAGACGATTTCATGGCATTGATGGGTCAAATGATGAGCGCACCGCTGCTCATTTCCTCCATCATCAAGCACGCGGCCCGCCACTACGGCGATACGGAGATCGTCTCGCGGCGCACGGAAGGCGATATCCATCGCTACACGTACCGCGACTGCGAACTGCGCGCCCGCAAGCTGGCACAGGCCCTCGGCGCGCTTGGCGTGCGGCAGGGCGAGCGGGTTGGCACGCTGGCCTGGAACGGCTATCGCCACCTGGAGATTTACTACGGCGTGTCCGGCATGGGTGCGGTCTGCCATACGATCAATCCGCGCCTGTTCCCCGAGCAGATCGCCTACATCGTCAATCACGCCGAAGACGGCTACGTGCTGTTCGACCTGACGTTCCTGCCGCTGGTGGAGGGCGTCGCGCCGCATTGCCCCAAGGTCAAGGGCTGGGTGCTGATGACCGACCGCGCGCACATGCCGGCCGACAGCAAGGTGCCGCTGCTGTGCTACGAGGACCTGATCGACGCGCAGGACGGCAACTACGAATGGCCGCAGTTCGACGAGAACCAGGCGTCCAGCCTTTGCTATACGTCCGGTACGACGGGCAACCCGAAGGGCGCGCTCTATTCGCACCGCTCGACGGTGCTGCACTCGTATGCCTCGGCGCTGCCCGACGCGCTCGGCTGCTCGGCCCGCGATGTGATCCTGCCGGTGGTGCCGATGTTCCACGTCAACGCCTGGGGCCTGCCGTACTCGGTGCCGCTGGTCGGCGCCAAGCTGGTGTTCCCCGGCGCCAAGCTGGACGGCGCCTCCGTCTACGAGCTGTTCGAGGAAGAGAAGGTCACCTTCTCCGCCGGCGTGCCGACGGTGTGGCTCGGCTTGCTGCAGCATGTGCAGGCCAACAACCTCAAGTTCTCCACGTTCCACCGCACCGTGATCGGCGGCTCGGCCGCGCCGCCGGCCATGATCCGCGCGCTGGAGGCGCTGGGCGTGGAAGTCATCCATGCCTGGGGCATGACCGAGATGTCGCCGCTCGGCACATCGTGCAAGCTGCTGGCCAAGCACGAGTCGCTGTCCGACGACGCGCGCCACAAGATCCTGGAAAAGCAGGGCCGCGTGATCTACGGCGTCGACATGAAGATCGTCGACGGCGATGGCAAGGAACTGCCGTGGGATGGTCGTGCGTTCGGCGACCTGATGGTGCGCGGGCCGTGGGTCATCGAGACCTACTTCCGCAACGACAACAATCCGCTCGTCGACGGCTGGTTCCCGACCGGCGACGTGGCGACGATCGACGCCGACGGCTACATGCAGATCACCGACCGCAGCAAGGACGTCATCAAGTCCGGCGGCGAATGGATCTCGTCGATCGACATCGAGAACGTGGCTGCGGCGCATCCGGCCGTGCACATGGCGGCCTGCATCTCGGTCCACCATCCCAAGTGGGACGAGCGCCCGCTGCTGGTGGTGGTCAAGCGTCCCGGCGCCGAGGTGAGCCGCGAGGAACTGCTGAAGTTCTTTGAGGGCAAGGTCGCCAAGTGGTGGATTCCGGACGACGTGGCATTCGTCAGTGAGATTCCGCTGACCGCGACCGGCAAGATGCAGAAGCTGAAGCTGCGCGAGCAGTTCAAGGACTACCGGCTGCCCGCCTGATCGGGCGGGTGGCGGAAGTACCCGGGACCGCGGGCACATGTATGTCCGCGGCCCGGTGAGGCAGCGGGGGCGCGAGAGGTAAAGGAGGGCGTCTCAGGCATGCCACCGCAATTGGCGGGATCGGCAAGATCGACAGGCAAGCAAGCCAACGACAAGAACGAAGGAGACAGGTATGACGAAGATGCGTCCTCTGGTGATGGCGGTGTCGGCTGTGGCGGCACTGGGTGCGGGGTTGGTGTCGGGGACCGCTGCGGCGGATACGGTGAAGATCGCGTTCATCGACCCGCTCTCCGGCCTGATGGCGCCGGTCGGCCAGAACCAGCTCAAGAGCTGGCAATACGTTGCCGACGTTGCCAACCAGAAGGGCTGGGCCGGCGCGCACAAGCTGGAGGTGGTTGGCTTCGACAATAAACTGTCGCCGCAGGAAAGCCTGACGATCCTCAAGCAGGCGGTCGACCAGGGCATCCGCTACATCGTGCAGGGCAACGGGTCCTCCGTGGGCCTGGCGCTCGAAGACGCGGTGGCCAAGCACAACGAGCGCAATCCCGGCAAGGAAATCGTCTACCTGAACTACGCGGCGGTCGATCCGGACATGACCAACAGCAAGTGCAACTACTGGCACTTCCGGCTCGATGCCAACTCCGACATGAAGATGGAGGCGCTGACCACGTACCTGGCCAAGGATCCGAACGTCAAGAAGGTCTACCTGATCAACCAGAACTACTCGTTCGGCCACCAGGTCACGCGCGCGGCCAAGGACTACCTGAAGCGCAAGCGTCCGGACATCCAGATCGTCGGCGAGGATTTGCACCCGCTGGCGCAGGTCAAGGACTTCGCGCCGTACGCGGCCAAGATCAAGGCCTCGGGCGCCGATACCGTCATCACCGGCAACTGGGGCAGCGACCTGGCCCTGCTGATCAAGGCCGGCAAGGACGCGGGCCTCACCACCAACTACTACACCTACTACGCCGGCACCACGGGCGTGCCCACGGCCATGGGCGCCGCCGGGGCCGAGCACGTCAAGTACGTCGGCTACTACAACCCGAACAACAAGGGCTTCAAGGGCGCGGATATCGTCGAGGGCTACAAGAAGAAGTACAACGACGACTTCTACGTGATGGCTGCCTACACCGGTGTCGCCATGCTCGGCAAGGCGATCAAGGACAGCGGCTCGACCGATCCGGTCAAGGTGGCCAAGGCCCTGGAGGGCATCAAGGTCGACAGCCTGAACGGCATGGTGGAGATGCGCAACACCGACCACCAGGCGCAGCAGTCGCTGGTCGTGGCGACCTGGACCAAGGTGGACGGCAAGGAAGTCAAGTTCGACCAGGAAAACACCGGCTATGGCTGGAAGACCAATGCGCTGCTCGACCAGTTCGTGGCCGCGCAGCCGACTTCCTGCCAGATGAAGCGGCCCGGCTGATCCTTGGCCCACGGGCGGCCGTCCGGCAAGAGAGGCCGCCCGATCCTGCATACTTTCGGTCGTAACCGGGGACGCATGCCGGGCAGCGGATGCCCCCGGAGGGTGACGCTTACCCTTTTTCCAACCGGACGGCGGCCGGCGGAGTCCTCCGCTGGCGCCAGAATGAAGGACGTGTTGTGGAATTCTTCATCATCTCCCTGTTGAACGGCATCAGCTACGGGCTGCTGCTGTTCATGCTGTCGTCGGGGCTCACGCTCATCTTCAGCATGATGGGCGTGCTCAACTTCGCGCACGCGAGTTTCTACATGCTGGGCGCGTACTTCGCCTACACCATCGCCACCAAGGTCGGCTTCTGGCCGGCGCTGATCTTCGCGCCACTGCTGGTGGCGGGGGCGGGCGCGGTGGTCGAGCGCTTCGGGCTGCGCACGGTGCACAAGTTCGGCCACGTGGCCGAGTTGCTGTTCACGTTCGGGCTGGCCTACCTGATCGAGGAAGGCGTCAAGCTGGTCTGGGGCCTCGCCGCGGTGCCGTACCGCATCCCGGCCGAACTGGATGGCCCGCTGTTCACGGTGTTCACGTCCTCCTTCCCGAAATACCGCGCCTTCATGATGCTGGTGTCGTTCGGCATGCTGTTGGCGATCTACCTGGTGCTGACCCGCACGCGCATCGGGCTGGTGATCCAGGCCGCGCTGACGCACCCGGAGATGGTGGAAGCGCTTGGCCACAACGTGCCGCGCGTGTTCATGATGGTCTTCGGCGGCGGCGCCGCGCTCGCGGGACTCGCGGGGGTGATCGGCGGTAATGCCTTCATCACGGAGCCGTCGATGGCCGCGGCGGTCGGCTCCATCGTGTTCGTGGTGGCGGTGGTGGGCGGCATGGGATCGCTGGTCGGGGCGTTCATCGCGTCAATCCTGATTGGCGTGCTGCAGACCTTCGCGGTCACCATCGATGCATCGCTGGCCGGGCTGTTCGGCAGCCTCGGGATGGCGGTGTCCGCTGAGACGCCGCTTTACTCGGTGTGGAAGCTGACCGTGGCGCAGGTGGCGCCGGTGCTGCCGTACCTGCTGCTGGTGGTCATGCTGATTTTCCGCCCGCGCGGGCTGATGGGAACCCGGGAGAGCTGAACGCCATGGAGTCGACAATGGAACAACGCCGCGAGCCGGTCATCACCGGCCGCACCTTGCGCTACCGTCCGATGAACCTGGCGCGCTGGCTGATCTGGGGCGCGACGGTCCTCCTGATGCTGGTGATGCCGCTGGTGTTCTCCGGCGGATTCGCGGTCACGCTGCTATCGCAGATGGGCATCATGATCATCTTCGCGCTCTCGTACAACATGCTGCTCGGGCAGACCGGCATGCTGTCGTTCGGGCACGCCGTGTATGCGGGGCTGGGCGCGTTCATCGCCGTGCACGTGCTCAATATGGCCGGGGCCGGCAAGCTGTGGATGCCGGTATCGATGCTGCCGCTGGTGGGTGGGCTGGCCGGGGCATTCTTCGGCGTGATCTTCGGCTACGTCACGACCAAGAAGTCGGGCACGACCTTCGCCATGATTACCATGGGTATCGGCGAGATGGTGTTCGCCAGCTCGCTGATGTTCCCCGAGTTTTTCGGCGGCGAGGGTGGCATTTCCACCAACCGCGTGATCGGCGACCCGGTGCTGGGCATCACCTTCGGCCCTGGGCGGCAGGTGTACTACCTGATTGCCGCCTGGTGCCTGCTGTCGATGGTGGCGATGTACGCCTGGACGCAGACGCCGCTCGGGCGCATCGCCAACGCGGTGCGCGACAACCCGGAGCGCGTCGAGTTCATCGGCTACAACACGCAGCGCGTGCGCTACCTCGTGCTGATCCTGTCGGCGTTCTTCGCCGGCATCGCGGGCGCGCTGTCCGCGATCAACTTCGAGATCGTCTCGGCCGAGAATGTCAGCGCCGTGCGCTCCGGCGGCGTGCTGCTGGCGGCTTTCATTGGGGGCGCGGGGGTGTTCTTCGGCCCGATCATCGGCGCGGTGGTCTTCATGCTGTTCGCGGTGGCGCTGTCCGACCTCACCAAGGCCTGGCTGCTGTACCTGGGCCTGTTCTTCGTGATGATGGTGATGTTCGTGCCGGGCGGCATCGCCAGCCTCTTGATGATGCAGATGCCACTCCTGGCCCGTGGCGAGCTCGGGCGGATGCTGCCGGCCTACGGCCGCGCGCTCGGTGCCGGCGTGCTCTTGCTGGCCGCGCTGATCCTGACCGTGGAACTGGTCTACAAGGTGCAGGTCGACAGCGCCAACGGCACGGCCATGTCGCTCGTCGGCATCGGCTTCGACGCGGCGTCGATGGTGCCGTGGCTCGTGGCGGGGGCGCTGTGGGCGGGCGGACTGCTGGCCTGGAAGCTGGCGACGGCGCGCGTGCGCGCAGCATGGGACAAGGTACAGATGGAAATCGCGGCTGCGGGAGGCAAGGCATGACGGCGGCACTGGAGTTGACCGATGTGCGCAAGAAATTTGGGCAGACGGAGATCATCCGCGGCGTCAACCTCGCCATCCCCAAGGGCGAGCGTCATGCGCTGATCGGCCCCAACGGCGCGGGCAAGTCGACCACGTTCAACCTGATCTCGGGCCGTTTTGCGCCAAGCGCCGGCTCGGTCAGGCTCAACGGGCAGGAGATTGGCGGACTGCAGCCGTTCGTCATCAACCGGATGGGGCTGTCGCGCAGCTTCCAGATCACCAACATCTTTCATCGGCTGTCGGTGTTCGAGAACCTGCGCTGCGCGGTGCTGTGGTCGCTCGGCTACAAGTACTCGTTCTGGCACCGGCTGTCCGAGTTGCGCGACGCGCGCGCGCGGGCCGAGGAGGTGCTGGAGCTGATCGGCATGCAGCACCGGCGCGACACGCAGGCGGGCCTTCTGACCTACGCGGAACAGCGCGCGCTGGAGATTGGCATCACCATCGCCGGCGGCGCCGAGGTGATCCTGCTGGACGAGCCCACGGCGGGCATGAGCCGCTCGGAGTCCGACCACGCCGTCGAGCTGATCCGCAAGGTGACGGTCGGCAAGACACTGGTGATGGTGGAGCACGACATGAGCGTCGTGTTTGGCCTCGCCGACCGCATCTCGGTACTGGTCTACGGCGAGGTCATCGCGACCGACACCCCCGAGGCCATCCGCAACAATCGGAAGGTCAAGGAAGCCTATCTGGGCACCACGCTCGACGAAGCCGCCACGGAAGGAGCGCACTGATGGGCAAGCGCATGCTGAACGTGCAGGGCCTGCACGCCTACTACGGCAAGAGCCATATCCTTCACGGCGTGGACGCGCACATCGACGAGGGCGAAATCGTGGCGCTGCTGGGCCGCAACGGGGTCGGCCGCTCCACGATGGCCAAGGCGATCCTCGGCATGGTCAAGGCGGAAGGGTCGGTACGGTTCCGCGACGAGGAGATCCTGGGACGGCGCACCTTCGAGATCGCCCACCTGGGCATCGGCTACGTGCCCGAGAACCGCGACATCTTCCCGACGCTGACGGTGCGCCAGAACCTGTTGCTCGGCGAAAAGCGCAATCCGCGCCAGTCCAAACCGCGTTGGACGCTCGATGACATGTACCGGATGTTTCCGCGCCTGAAGGAGCGCGAGAACACCTCGGCGGGGGTGCTGTCCGGCGGCGAGCAGCAGATGCTGACGCTGTGCCGCACGCTGATGGGCGATCCCGACCTGATCCTGATCGACGAGCCGACCGAGGGCCTGGCGCCGATGATCGTTACGTTGGTCGGGGACTACCTCAAGACGCTCAAGGAGCGCGGCGTGTCGGTGCTGCTGATCGAGCAGAAGCTTGCCATTGCGCTGGATATTTCACAGCGCGTCTACGTGATGGGCCACGGCCACATCGTGTTCGAGGGCACGCCGACGGAGTTGAAGGCCAACGCGCAGATCAGGAAGGAGTGGCTGGAGGTGTAGGGGCCGGGCCGCGCAATGATGCTGCGCGCGGCCAACCCATTGCCGCCGTTACACCTGCGCCTTGCCGTCCGCACGCTTCGGCAGGTCGAACGGCATGTCCTCGTAGGCGATCAGCCGCGTTTTCCTGACGAGGCGGTACCCGAGCCACAGCGCCAGGAACACCGGCACGCCGATATAGGTCGCGAGAATCTCGGGCCAGCGGTTGGCGATGTCGCCGAACGCCTGGTAGTTCTGGCCGGCCACGATGACCAGGCACAGCACACCCGCGAAGAGCGGCCCGAACGGGTAGAGCGGCGAGCGGTAGGTCAGTTGGCCGACGTGGTGGCCTTGCGCGACCAGGCCGCGGCGGAAGCGGTAGTGGCTGATGGCAATGCCGAACCAGGCAAAGAAGCCGGTCATGGCCGATATGTTCAGCAGCCACAGGTAGACCGCCTTGTCGCCGAACAGCGAGCTCAGAAAGCACAGCGCGCCGATGGCCACTGTGGCGAGCAGCGAGAAGAACGGCACGCCGCCGCGCGTGAGCCGGGCGAACAGGCGCGGGGCGCGGCCGCTGACCGCCAGGCCGTATAGGATCCGCGTCGAGACATACATGCTCGACGTGCCGGCGGACAGCAGCGCGGTCAGCACGATGGCGTTCATCAGCCCGGCGGCGAAGGCCAGCCCGGCATGGCGGAACACGAGCGCGAAGGGGCTCACGCTCACGTCGGTCACATCGTTGCGCAACAGGCTGGGGTCGGTGTACGGAATCATCACACCGATGATCAGGATGGCGACGATGTAGAACAGCAGGATGCGCCAGAACGTCTGCCGGATCGCGCGTGGGATGGTACGTGCGGGATCGGTCGCCTCGCCGGCCGCCACGCCCACGGTCTCCGTGCCGAGGAACGAGAAGCCGGCGATCATCGCCACGCTCACCATCGCCGGGATGCCGCCGACGAACGGTGCGTCGCCAAGGGTGAAGTTATGCCAGCCCGATTGCGGGCCGCCTTTCATGATGCCGAAGATCATCAGCACGCCGACTACCAGGAACACCACCACCGTCACCACCTTGATCAGCGCGAACCAGTATTCGGCCTCGCCGAAGCCGCGCACAGAGAACGCATTGAGCAGGAACATCAGCACCAGGAAGCCGGCGCTCCAGATCACCCCGTGCATATCCGGGAACCAGTACTGCATCACGATCTGGGCGGCGGCGAGCTCCACGGCGATCGTGACGGCCAGGCTGAACCAGTAGCTCCAGCCCAGCGCAAAGCCGAAGCCTTCCTCGACATAGAGCGCGCTGTAGGTCACGAACGACCCGGCCACCGGCATGTGGACCGCAAGCTCGCCGAGGCTGGTCATCAGGCAATACACCATCAGGCCGATCAGCGCGTACATCAGCAGCGCGCCGCCGGGACCGGCCTGCGCGATCATCGACCCGGAGGCCACGAACAGGCCCGTGCCGATGGCCCCGCCGAGGGCGATCATGGTCAGGTGACGCGCCTTGAGCTTGCGCTGCAGGTCGTCGTGCTCCACGACCGGATGCTGGTGGGGAGGGTGCGAGGAAGGGGGCAGGGACATCAGCGGGAGGGCATCCCGGTCGCCGGAACGTCTGCCGCCGGGCACCTTTTGGGCGCGAAGCGGACACCGGGCAGCCGGGCAAGAGGCGAAAAGCCGCGAGTCTACCGTGTCCGGTCTTCCGCAGCGCCCGCCGGCGTCAAATAAAGTCGCATACTGGATTAGAGGTGTTCTTCGGATCGCGGTCGCGGGCCGCAATCAGCACCGATAAAACCTCAAAATAAGTGCCACTTAAGGCATATTTTATGAGCTGAAACCCGCTGCATGCACGCCGGCAACAGCCGCCATGAACCGGACTTATGGCGGCGCCCCTATTGGGGAAAAATGAAATTGAACGACCGTGCTATTTTGTGTATGCTTGTTTCGCTCGCGGCCCGGAGGGTGGCCGCGAAGCCAACGACAAGGCGGTAAGAAGTGGTGGACGGCGGACAGCGGCAATGCCGCCGGCGCAGCACAAACATCATTCGAGAATTCGAATCCCGAGACAAACCAAGACACCAAAGGAACCAGCATGACAGCGCAGTATCAGGTTCAGGACGGCGTAGCCGTCATCACGCTCGACAATCCCCCTGTCAACGGCCTGGGTCACAGCACCCGGCTCGGCATCGTCGATGGCATGACCCGTGCGCTGGACGATGCGGCCGTCAAGGCCATCGTCATCACCGGCGCCGGCAAGGCTTTCTCGGGCGGCGCCGATATCCGTGAATTCAACACGCCCAAGGCGACGCAGGAGCCGACGCTGCACTCGGTCATCAAGGTGATCGAAGCCTCGTCCAAGCCGGTGGTAGCCGCGGTGCACTCCGTCGCCATGGGCGGCGGCCTGGAACTGGCGCTCGGCTGCAACTACCGCGTGGCGGCCAAGGGCGCGCAGATCGCGCTGCCGGAAGTGAAGCTGGGCCTGTTGCCCGGCGCCGGCGGCACGCAGCGCCTGCCGCGCGTGATCGGCCTGGAAGCGGCCGCCAACATGATCGTCTCGGGCACCGCCGTGCCGAGCGAAAAGTTTGCCGGCACCAAGCTGTTCGACGAGATCGTCGACGGTGATGTCTTGCCCGCCGCCGTCAAGTTCGCCCAGAACGTTGCCGCCGCCAACGGCCCGCACCCAAAGGTGCGCGACCTGAAGGTGCGCCACGAGAACGCGGAGGGTTACCTCGGCTTCGCGCGCAACACCGTGACCGCCATGTCCAAGAACTTCCCGGCGCCGCTGAAGTGCCTGGAAGCCGTGGCCGGCTCGCTCAAGCCGTTCGAGCAGGGCCTGAAGGAAGAGCGCGATGGCTTCCTGTACCTGGTCACCACGCCGGAATCGCGCGCGCTGCGTCATGCGTTCTTCGGCGAGCGCGCCGCCAGCAAGATCCCCGATGTGCCCGACAGCACGCCGGCCCGCAAGATCGAGAAGGTCGCCGTGATCGGCGCCGGCACGATGGGCGGCGGTATCACCATGAACTTCCTGAACGCCGGCATCCCCGTGACGATGCTGGAAATGAAGCAGGAAGCGCTGGACCGCGGCGTCGCCACGATCCGCAAGAACTACGAGAACAGCGCCAAGAAGGGCAAGCTCACGCAGGAGAAGGTCGAGCAGCGCATGGGTCTGCTGACGACGACCGTCTCCTACGATGACATCAAAGATGCCGACCTGGTCATCGAGGCCGTGTTCGAGGAAATGGGCGTCAAGGAAACCGTGTTCAAGAAGCTGGATGAAGTCGTCAAGGACGGCGCGATCCTGGCATCGAACACCTCCACGCTGGACGTCGACAAGATCGCCGCGTTCACGCGCCGCCCGCAAGACGTGGTCGGCATGCACTTCTTCAGCCCGGCCAACGTGATGAAGCTGCTGGAAGTGGTGCGCGGCGGCAAGACTGGCAAGGACGTGCTGGCGACCGTGATGCAGGTGGCCAAGAAGATCAAGAAGACCGCCGTGGTGTCCGGCGTGTGCGACGGCTTCATCGGCAACCGCATGATCGAGCAGTACAGCCGCCAGGCCGGCTATCTGCTCGACGAAGGCGCGCTGCCGGAACAGGTCGACAAGGCCATCGAGAAATTCGGCTTCGCCATGGGCCCGTTCCGCATGGGCGACCTGGCCGGCAACGACATCGGCTGGGCGATCCGCAAGCGCCGCGCCGTGGACAAGCCGGACATCCAGTATTCCAAGACCGCCGACCTGCTGTGCGAAATGGGCCGCTTCGGCCAGAAGACCGGTGCGGGCTGGTACGACTACAAGGCGGGCGACCGCAAGCCGTACCCGAACCAGCAGGTCAACGACATGATCGTGCAGCACTCCAAGGACCTGGGCATCACGCGCCGCAAGATTTCCGACGAAGAGATCGTCGAGCGCCTGGTGTTCGCGCTGGTCAACGAGGGCGCCAAGATCCTGGAAGAAGGCATTGCCTCCAAGGCGTCGGACATCGACATGGTCTACCTGACCGGCTACGGCTTCCCGCTGTTCCGCGGTGGCCCGATGCTGTACGCGGACCAGGTCGGCCTGTACAACGTGGCACTGTCCATGAAGCGCTACGCCAAGGGCTATCACGGCGAGGCATGGACCGTGGCGCCGCTGTTGCAGAAGCTGGCCGACGAAGGCAAGGGCTTTAACGGCTAAGCGGCGCAGCGGCGAGGCGGCAAGGGTAAGCCAGGCAAGCGTGGAGACGACGATGGCACACGGCCCCGAGGATTGCCTGCTGGTGATCGACGTGCAGAACGACTTCATGCCGGGTGGCGCGCTGGCCGTGCCGCGCGGCGACGAGGTTGTGCCCGTCATCAACCGGCTGGCGCGGTCGTTCGCGCACGTGGTGCTGACGCAGGACTGGCACCCGGCAGACCATATTTCGTTTGCCGACAGCCATGCGGGCACGCAGCCGTTCCAGTCGATCGCGCTGCCGTATGGGCCGCAGGTCTTGTGGCCGTCGCACTGCGTGCAGGAAACGCGCGGCGCGGCGCTGCATGACGGGCTCGACGTGCCGCACGCGAGGCTGGTGATCCGCAAGGGCCACCATCGCGACGTGGACAGCTACTCTGCCTTCCTGGAGGCGGACCGTGCCACACGCACGGGCCTGGCCGGCTATCTGCGCGAGCATGGCGTGAAACGCGTGTTCTGCGTGGGCCTGGCGACCGACTACTGCGTGGCCTGGAGCGCGCTCGATGCGCGCGCCGCCGGCTTCGCGGCAACGGTCGTCGAGGACGCGTGCCGCGCGATCGACCTGCAAGGCTCGCTGGCGAAGGCATGGCAGGAACTTGCCGCTGCCGGCGTGGCGCGCCTGTCGTCGGTCGATGTGCTGGCCGTATCGTCCTGAGCCGCCCAAACCGCCAACAAACAGACAACGCGAAACATTCGCATCGAGACACCAAGAGATACCGAGGAGCAAGACATGAACGAGGCAGTCATCGTATCCACGGCCCGCACCGCGCTGGCCAAGAGCTGGAAGGGCGCATTCAACATGACCCACGGCGCCACGCTGGGCGGCCACGCCGTCGAGCACGCCATCGCCCGCGCGAAGATCGAAGCGGGTGAAGTGGAAGACGTGTTGATGGGTTGCGCCAATCCCGAAGGTGCCACCGGCGCCAACATCGCGCGCCAGATCGCACTGCGCGCCGGTTGCCCCGTGACCGTGCCGGGTGCGACGGTCAACCGTTTCTGCTCGTCCGGCCTGCAGACCATCGCAATGGCCGCGCAGCGCGTGATCGCCGACGAAGGCGATATCTTCGTTGCCGGCGGCGTGGAGAGCATCTCCTGCGTGCAGCAGGAAATGAACCGCCACATGATGGCCGACCCGTGGCTGGTCAAGAACAAGCCGGAAATCTACTGGAACATGCTCCAGACCGCCGAGAACGTGGCCAAGCGCTACAACATCGGCAAGGATCGCCAGGACGAGTACGGCGTGCGCAGTCAGCAACGCGCCGCCGCCGCGCAGGAAGCCGGCAAGTTCAAGGACGAAATCGTGCCGATGACGGTGCTCGCCGGCGTGGCCGACAAGTCCACCGGTCAACTGGTGACGAAGGAAGTCACCATCTCCGCTGACGAAGGCATCCGCGCCGACACCACGCTGGAAGCCGTGGCGAAGATCCGCAGCGCCGTGCCGGGCGGCGTGATCACCGCCGGCAACGCGTCGCAGTTCTCGGACGGCGCTTCGGCTGCCGTGGTGATGAACGCCCGCGTGGCGGCTGCCAAGGGCCTGCAGCCGCTGGGCGTGTTCCGCGGCTTTGCCGTGGCGGGCTGCGAGCCGGACGAGATGGGCATCGGCCCCGTCTTTGCCGTGCCCAAGCTGCTGAAAAAAGCGGGCCTGAAGGTCGACGACATCGGCCTGTGGGAGCTGAACGAGGCGTTCGCGGTGCAGGTGCTGTACTGCGCCGACAAGCTGGGCATCCCGATGGACCGCCTGAACGTCAACGGTGGCGCGATCGCCGTGGGTCACCCGTACGGCGTTTCGGGCGCCCGCCTGGTCGGCCACGCGCTGATCGAAGGCAAGCGCCGCGGCGTCAAGTATGTGGTCGTGACCATGTGTATCGGCGGCGGCCAGGGTGCTGCCGGGCTGTTCGAGGTGCTCTGACCTCGTTCTGTTTCCCCTGTCCCATGCACGGGACAGGGGCGGAGGAGCGGGGCAGGCGGTGAATGCGGCGGGTCATCGCACGCCTTGCCCGCATTGTCGCCGGCCCGCTCCTCCATTCCCTCGCCGCCGCTTCCGTGTGCGGACGGGGGCGTTTCCCACGCTTCGCCGAGAGCCAGCCCCATGTCGATGATCCTGCCGCGCCGCGACCTGAACTTCGTGCTCTACGAATGGCTCAGGGTCGAGGGCCTGACCCGCATTCCCCGCTACGCCGACCACTCCCGCGAAACCTTCGACGCCGCGCTCGACACGTGCGAGAAGATCGCGACCGACCTTTTCGCGCCGCACAACAAGAAGAACGACCAGCAGGAGCCGCACTTCGACGGCGAGACGGTCACCATCATTCCCGAGGTCAAGACCGCGCTCGACGCCTTCTGCGAGGCCGGCCTGATGGCCGCCGGACAGGACTACGAACTCGGCGGCATGCAGTTGCCGGTGGTCATGGAGAAGGCCGGCTTTGCCTACTTCAAGGGCGCCAATGTCGGCACCAGTTCCTACCCGTTCCTGACTATTGGCAACGCCAACCTGCTGTTGGCCCACGGCACGGCGGCGCAGATCGAGACCTTCGTCAAGCCGGAACTGGAAGGCCGCTACTTCGGCACCATGTGTCTGTCGGAGCCGCAGGCGGGCTCGTCGCTGTCGGACATCACCACGCGCGCGGAGCATGAAGGCGAATCGCCGCTCGGTGCGCAATACCGGCTGCGCGGCAACAAGATGTGGATCTCGGCCGGCGAGCACGAGCTGTCCGACAACATCGTCCACCTGGTGCTGGCCAAGATCCCCGGGCCGGACGGCAAGCTGATTCCGGGCGTGAAGGGCATCTCGCTCTTCATCGTGCCCAAATACCTGGTCAACGAAGATGGCTCGCGCGGCGAGCACAACGACGTCGTGCTGGCGGGCCTGAACCACAAGATGGGCTATCGTGGCACCACCAACTGCCTGCTGAATTTCGGCGAAGGCATGAAGTACAAGCCGGGCGGCCGCGCCGGCGCGATCGGCTATCTGGTGGGCGAGCCGCACAAGGGCCTGGCCTGCATGTTCCACATGATGAACGAGGCTCGCATCGGCGTGGGTCTCGGCGCCGTCATGCTCGGCTACACCGGCTATCTGCACGCACTCGACTACGCGCGCAACCGCCCGCAAGGCCGCCCGGTCGGCCCCGGCGGCAAGGACGCGGCCAGCCCGCAGGTGAAGCTGGTCGAGCACGCCGACATCCGCCGCATGCTGCTGGCGCAGAAGAGCTACGTGGAGGGCGGCCTGGCGCTGAACCTCTATTGCGCGCAACTGGTGGACGAGGAGCGCGCGGCGTTTGACGCCGGCGACACCGCTGCCCACGCGCGCCTGTCGCTGCTGCTCGATATCCTGACGCCGATCGCCAAAAGCTGGCCGTCGCAATGGTGCCTGGAGGCCAACAGCCTGGCGATCCAGGTGCATGGCGGCTACGGCTACACGCGTGAATACAACGTCGAGCAGTTCTATCGCGACAACCGGCTCAACCCCATCCACGAAGGCACCCACGGCATCCAGGGCCTGGATCTGCTGGGCCGCAAGGTGGTGATGCAGGACGGTGCCGCGTTCAAGCTGCTCGGCGAGCGCCTGCGCAATACCTGCGAGCGTGCGCTGGCGACCGCAGACGCAACGCTTGCCGAACAGGCCAGGGCACTTGGCGCGGCGGCCGCACGCCTGGCCGACGTGACCCGGGCGCTGTGGACCGCTGGCGATCCCAATGTCACGCTGGCCAACGCCACCGTGTACCTGGAGGCGTTCGGCCATGTGGTCGTGAGTTGGATCTGGCTGGAGCAGGCAATCGTCGCGCGGGCGGCGCTGGCTGGCGCCCAGGGCGACGACGCTGCGTTCTACCACGGCAAGCTGGCCGCGGCCGCGTACTTTTTCCGCTGGGAACTGCCCAAGGTCTATCCGCAGCTCGATTTGCTGGCATCGCTCGATCGCACCACGCTCGACATGCAGGACGCCTGGTTCTGAGCCCGGCCGATCCGTAGAGAGACAGAGAGATAAAGAGAAACCGGAGACAACATGCACACCGTCCAACAACTGTTCGACCTGAAGGGTAAAACCGCGCTAATCACCGGCGGCTCGCGCGGCCTGGGGCTGCAGATCGCCGAGGCGCTGGGCGAGCAAGGCGCGCGCATCGTGCTGTCGGCGCGCAAGGCCGACGAGCTGCAGGCCGCGCAGGCGCACCTGTTGGCGCGCGGCATCGAGGCCGACTGGATCGCTGCTGACGGCGCGCGCGATGACGACATCGCGCGGCTGGCCGACGAGGCACTCGCAAAGCTGGGCCATGTCGACATCCTCGTCAACAACGCCGGCGCCACCTGGGGCGCACCGGCCGAGGACCATCCGGCCGAGGCGTGGGACAAGGTCATGAACCTGAACGTGCGCGGCCTGTTCCTGCTGACGCAGCAGATCGGCAAGCGCTCGATGATCCCGCGCCGCTATGGCCGCATCATCAACGTGGCGTCGATCGCCGGGCTGGCCGGCAACCCGCCGGGAACGATGGAGACCATCGCCTACAACACGTCCAAGGGCGCCGTGGTCAACTTCACGCGCACGCTGGCGGGCGAGTGGGGCGAGCACAACATCACGGTCAACGCGCTGGCGCCGGGCTTCTTCCCGTCCAAGATGACGCAAGGCTCGCTCGATCGCATGGGCGTGGAGGCGATGTGCGCGGGCGTGCCGCTCAAGCGCCTGGGCGACGACGAAGATCTCAAGGGCGCTGCGCTGCTCTTTGCCAGCGATGCCGGCAAGCACATCACGGGCCAGATCCTGGCGGTGGACGGCGGCGTGAGCGCGGTCTGAGCGCGAGGCTCGGTGCGTGCTTTAATGCGGACTCCTGTTCCACCGCCACTAGCCAGACCATGACGCAACACAACGGATTTCCCGTCAAGATTCCCTTCCTGACCTCGCTCGGCGTGCGCTTTAACCGCAATGACAGCGGTCACAGCGAGATCGAGCTCGACCTGGAGGAGCGCCACCAGAACAGTTGGGAGATGGCGCACGGCGGCGTGCTGATGACGCTGCTGGACGTCGCGATGGCCATGGCCGGCCGCTCCGCCGACCCCACCGGGCGTGGCCTGGTGACCATCGAGATGAAGACCAGCTTCATGGCGCCGGGCCGAGGCAAGCTCACCGCGCGCGGCCAGTGCGTGCACCGCTCGACGACGATGGCCTTCTGCGAGGGCGAGATCGTCGATGCCGACGGCAAGATCGTGTCGCGCGGCTCGGGCACCTTCAAGTACGTCAAGCGCATGCCGCAGCGACGGCCGGCGTCCGCCAGCGGCGCGGATGAGGGCGCCGACGGCTGACGCCCGCGCTACAGAATATCCAGAACAGCCACACAACAACGACGGAGACAACGAGCATGCCAAACACCCCACGCGCCAGAACCAGGCCCGGCCTGCTGGCCATCCTTGCCGCAGGAGCCATCGTCATGAACCAGCCGATTTCGAGCGAGGCGCAGACCGCGCCGGCCATGCCGAAGTTTCCCGATGCCACCGCGACCGATCCCGTGGCGCTGGGCTGGATGCAGGGTTTCCCGCCCGCTGCCGACAAGCAGATCGGCTTCAACGTGGCCAGCAGCGCCTTCCCGCGCCAGCGCTGGAGCTTCTCGCACATGCGCGAGCTGGTGCCGACGGCCTCCGTCTGGCATGGCCGCGACGGCGTGAGCCCGCTGCCGCGCGCCGAGCGGGACATCGGCACCGTGCCGTTCACCGATGCCGACGGCTCGCGCCGCACGTTCGCCGACATGCTGGGCCTCACCTACACCGACGGCATCCTCGTCATGCACAAGGGCAAGGTGGTCTACGAGCGCTACTTCGGCGCGCTGGACGACCACACGCCGCACCTGGCGATGTCGGTCACCAAGTCGTTCGTCGGCACGCTGGCCGCCACGCTGGCGGCGGACGGCAAGCTGGACCCGTCGGCCCCGGTCACGCGCTACCTGCCCGAGATGGCCGGCACGGCCTACGGCGACGCCACGGTGCGCCAGGTGATGGACATGACCATCGGCGTCAAGTACTCGGAGAACTACGCCGATCCCAAGGCGGAGGTCTTCGACTACGCCCGCGCGGGCGGCATGATGCCGCGCGATCCGAACTACGCTGGCCCGAAGACCTTCTATGATTTCCTGCTCACGCTGCAGAAGGAAGGCGAGCACGACCAGGCCTTTGCCTACAAGACCGTCAACGCCGAGGTGCTGGCGTGGATCGTCAAGCGCGCGTCCGGCCAGTCGCTGGCCAGGCTGTTGTCCGACCGGATCTGGCAGAAGATGGGTGCCGAAAACGACGCGTACTTCACCGTCGACAGCGTCGGCAGCGAATCGGGCGGCGGCGGGCTGAACACCACGCTGCGCGATCTGGCGCGCTTTGGCGAGACCATGCGCAACGACGGCCGCTTCAACGGCAAGCAGGTCATCCCGGCGTCGGTTGTCGCCGACATCCGCCGTGGCGGCGACCGCGCCAAGTTCGCCAAGGCCGGCTACGCCACGTTGCAAGGCTGGAGCTACCGCGACATGTGGTGGGTCTCTAACGACGACCATGGCGTCTTCGAGGCGCGCGGCATCCACGGCCAGCGCATTTATGTCGACCCCAAGGCGGAGATGACGATCGTTCGCTACGCTTCCCACCCGATCGCCGCCAATGGGGCCAACGACCCGGTCACGCACCGCGCCTACCGCGCGCTGGCGCTGACCCTGATGCAACCGACCGCCAAGTAGCGTGGCCACGAAGGCCTCGTCTATTCTTTAATCCCGACCAGGAACGAATCATGCCGACCCAAACGTTCAAGCGCATTGTCCTTGCCTCCCGTCCCGAGGGCGCCGTCACGCCCGGCAACTTCCGCCTGGAGGAAGTGCCCGTGCCCGAACTGGCCGACGGCCAGGTGCTCGTGCGCAACCACTATCTGTCGCTCGATCCGTACATGCGCGGCCGGATGAACGACAGCAAGTCCTACGCCGCGCCGCAACCGCTGGGCGAGGTGATGATCGGCGGCACGGTGGGCGAGGTCGTCGCCAGCAAGAATGCCCGCTATGCCGTCGGCGACAAGGTCGTTGGCATGTTCGGCTGGCAGGAGATGGGCGTCTCCGACGGCAGCGCCCTGCAGAAGGTCGACACCACGCACATTCCGCTGTCGGCGTACCTCGGCTCGGTCGGCATGCCCGGCGTGACCGCCTGGTACGGGCTGAACAAGATCATCCAGCCCAAGGCCGGCCAGACCGTGGTGGTCAGCGCCGCATCGGGCGCCGTCGGCAGCGTGGTCGGTCAACTGGCGAAGCTGGCCGGTTGCCGCGCCGTGGGCTTTGCCGGCGGCAAGGACAAGTGCGACTACGTGGTCAACGAGCTGGGCTTTGACGCCTGCATCGATTACAAGGCCGCGCAGGACGCCAAGGATCTCTACCGGATGCTCAAGGAAGCCACGCCCGACGGCATCGACGGCTACTTCGAGAACGTGGGCGGCGACATCCTGGATGCGGTCCTCACGCGCATGAACGCCTTTGGCCGGATCGCCCTGTGCGGGATGATCGCGGGCTACGACGGCCAGCCGATGCCGCTGAAGAATCCGCAACTGATTCTGGTGTCGCGCCTGACGATCGAGGGCTTCATCGTCTCGGAGCACATGGACGTATGGCCGCAGGCGTTGACCGAGTTGGGCGGCGCCGTCGCGCGCGGCAAGATCAAGTTCCGCGAGAGCATTGCCGAGGGCCTGGCCAGCGCGCCGGAAGCGTTCATGGGCCTGCTCAAGGGCAAGAACTTCGGCAAGCAACTGGTCAAGCTGGTGTAAGAGGCGGCACCCCGCTCCCGAAATCGGGAGCGGAGAACAAACGGCGCGCCCACGATAACAGGAGACAACCCATGAACGCCAAGCAAGCCACAGCCCGGCAGACCGATGACGACATCGGCGCCGGCCTGCCGGAAGAGGTCAAGGCCAAGTACCGCATGCTGCCGCGCCCGCCCCAGTTCGACACGCCCGCGCAGGAGCGGCTGCACCGCAAGCAGCGGCTGGCCGCAGCCTTCCGCCTGTTCTCCAAGTTCGGCTTCGACGAGGGCGTGGCCGGTCACATCACCGCGCGCGACCCGGAGTTCGCCGATACCTTCTGGGTCAATCCGTTCGGCGTGCACTTCAGCCAGGTGAATGTCTCGAACCTGATCCGCTGCGATCACCATGGCAACGTGGTGGAAGGCGACTACCCGGTCAACGCGGCGGCCTTTGCCATCCACTCGCGCGTGCACCAGACCCGTTCGGACGCCGTGGCGGCCGCGCACTCGCACAGCACCCATGGCCGCGCCTGGTCCACGCTGGGCCGCCCGCTCGATCCGCTGACGCAGGACGTGTGCGCGTTCTACAACGACCACGCGCTCTATGACGACTTCGGCGGCGTGGTGGTGGAGCTGGACGAGGGACAGCGCATCGCCAACGCGCTCGGCGCCAACAAGGCTGCCATCCTGCAGAACCACGGCCTGCTGACGGTCGGCAAGACCGTCGACGAGGCGGCCTGGTGGTTCATCACCATGGAACGCTCGTGCCAGGTGCAACTGCTGGCCGAGGCCGCCGCCGCGCGCACCGGCGTGGCGCCCCGGACCATCTCCGACGCCGCCGCGCGCCAGGCGTATTCGATTGTCGGCACCGCGCAGGCGGGCTGGTTCCAGTTCCAGCCGCTGTACGCCCGCATCGTCAAAGAGCAGCCGGACCTGCTGGACTGACGCCATGGCCCCGTTCACCGGCAAGGTGGTACTGATTACGGGCGCCTCCGACGGCATCGGCGCGGAACTGGCGCTGCAGCTCGCCCAGCAGGGCGCGCGGCTCGCGCTGGCCGCGCGCCGGCTGGATCTGCTGGAGGCGCTCGCGGCGCGCATCCGGCGCCAGTTTCCGGCCGCCGACGCGGCGGTCTGGCGCGTGGATGTGTCCGACGAGGCGGCCTGCCGGCGGTTGATCGCCGACGTCGTGGGCCACTTCGGCGGCCTGGATGTGCTGGTCAACAATGCCGGCATCTCCGCGCACGGCTACTTCGAGCAGGTATCGGATTTCAGCTACTACGAGCAGGTCATGCGCGTGAACTACTTCGGCGCGATGTGGTGCACGCGCGAGGCGCTGCCGCACCTGCGCGCACGCCGTGGCCTGATGGTGGCGGTGTCGAGCCTGGCGGGCAAGGTGGGCGTGCCGGGGCGCACGGCGTACTCGGCCAGCAAGTTCGCACTGGCGGGGTTCTGCGAGGCGCTGCGCTGCGAGCTGCAAGGCAGCGGCGTCGATGTCTGCGTGGTGTTTCCGGGCGTGGTGGCGACCGATACTCGCGTCAACGGCTTTGGCCCCGACGGCCGTGCGCTCGGCGAAAGCCGGCTGCGCGAAGACGGTGCGATGACCGCGCAGGAGTGCGCGCGCCAAATGCTGGCGGCGATGACCGCGCGCAAGCGCGAACTGGTCATGACCGCCAAGGGGCGCCTCGGGCTGTGGCTGAAGCTGCTGGTGCCCGCGCTTGTTGACCGCATGGCGTTGAAGGCGCTGAAGCAGGCGGGGCGCTGACACGATAGCGAACCACTGACGCCGCGGCGGGCCGCGTCCCGCTGCCAACGAAGAAGGAGATTGCACGCATGGCCGACATCATTCTTCATCAGTACGCGACATCACCGTTTTCCGAGAAGATCAAGCTGATCCTCGGCGCGAAGGGGTTGCCGTGGTGCGCCGTGGAGATCCCCGTAATCCTGCCCAAGCCGGACCTGGTGGCGCTGACGGGCGGCTACCGGCGTACGCCGGTCATGCAGATCGGCTCGGACATCTATTGCGACACCGCGCTGATCTGTGAAGTGCTGGACGCCCTGGCGCCCACGCCGTCGCTGTACCCGCCCGCGCAGGCGGCACAGGCGCGCATGGTCGCCGCCTGGCTCGACTCGGCGCTCTTCACCGCTGCCGCCACCTACATCTTCCAGCCCGCCGGCGCGCAAGCGGTCCTGGCGCATCTGTCGCCGGCGCAGATCCAGGCGTTCATGGCCGACCGCAAGGCCATGCGCGGCGACACCAGCGCGTTGCGCATGCCGCTGCCCGAGGCCACGGCGCTCTTGCGTGAGGCGTTCGGGCAACTGGAGGCGCAGTTTGCCGCCGGCACGCCGTTCGTGGCCGGCCCGGCGCTGTCCGTGGCGGACTTTTCGCTGTACCACAACCTCTGGTTCATCCGGCGCGCCACGCCGCTCGTCGGGCTGCTCGATGCCTATCCGCGGCTGCAGGACTGGTATGCGCGCATGAAGGCGTACGGGCATGGCGAGGCGAGCGTGATCGACGGCGCAGCGGCTATCGCCGCCGCGCTGGCGTCCGACCCGGCGGCGCTGGCTGAAGGCGTCACCGAGCCGGGGCCGGACGGCGCCACGCTCGCGGCCGGCGACGCCGTGACGGTCACGCCGACCGACTACGCGCGCGATCCGGTGGCGGGCGTGCTGCTGTCGCTGACCGCGAAGCGCGTCACGCTGCGCCGGCAGGACCCGCGCGCCGGGGCGG
>JACXTT010000971.1_pt1 | contig 49155 bp, 44 predicted proteins | sample 9270951 | NCBI WGS metagenome assembly JACXTT01 (sample SAMN15532306, study PRJNA645909) | rock metagenome | isolation source: weathered quartz diorite | place: Puerto Rico | collected 2017-06-21 | reverse complement strand
GAAATAGAAGGGACCGGTGGGGCTTTGCGCCTGCCGGTCCTTTTCCGTTATTCGTCGAGGATCTTGAAAATGTCGTCCACAGGAATTGCGATTTCGCCAGCTTTGAGCTGCCCGCCGGACTGGATCTCTTCCGGTGGCCAGGCCTCAAATTGCCAGGCGCGTCGATTCTCGGGGTCGATGATCCACGTCGTTGGAACACCCCACTCCAGATACTCGTCGCACTTTCCCAGGACTCTGATAAAACGATCTTCGGACGACATGATCTCAACGCATAGGTGAATCGGCTTTGTCGGATAAGGAATTTCTCTTCCTGCCCTCAACCTTACCGAAACGTCAGGAATCAGGAACTTGTTTTCCCGAAGCTTCACGGTCAACTCAGTGGACCCGACAAACGACGGGAATCGCGTGTTGACCAACGTGCCGATCTGCGATTGCACGTCCGCGTGAGCTGAAGTTGGCATCGGTCTCTGCCGCAGTTCTCCGTCGATGTACTCGCACGCAGGCTTGTAGCTCGTGCGAAGATACTCTTCAACCGAAACCAACGGTGTCGTAACGGCCGGCGGCATGCTCACATTTTAACGCGCGGCTACCACCTCTGCGATCCGTCTGGCAGGCGGTTCGGGCTCGGTTTCGCGGTAGTGCTCGATGGTCCAACCGCCGAACTCAGCCGCCAATTCGCCGGGCTTCAGCAGATACAAGGGGTTCATCGGTTTCACGCCATCGCGCGGGTCCTCGAGCGGAATTGCGATCGCTGCCCGTCCACCGGGTTTGACTCCCTTCCGGATGCGCTCGAACAGGCTCCGCTGCAGGTAGAACGAGACCATGATGAGGTCCCATTGGCCGACTTCCATCTCGTAGTTTTCGAGGTCCGCAAGCACGGCTTGGATCTTCGGATTGCGCCCGGCCAGGATGCGCAGGGCGACCTGCGACGAATCCACCGCAGTCACGTCCCAGCCCCGCTCGGCGAATAGGACTGCGTGCCTCCCAGCACCGCAGGCGAGGTCCAACAACCGCGGGCTCCCTGTCGCCGGCAGCCGATCCGCCAATTCCACGAGAAACGGAATCGGGGCCGACGCCGCATGATCTCCCTGGCTGTAACGCTCGTCCCAACTCATGCATCCAGTATCCTGGAATTTGATTCTCACTATCCTGCTTACGCTGCCTCTTCTCGCCGCTGACATGTCCCCGGCGGAGCGCACCGTTCAACTCGACGCCTTTGAACACGTCTGGAAGACCATACGCGACAAGCATTGGGAAGAGCGCCCGGGCGGACTCGACTGGCAGAAGGTGCACGACGAACTGCGCCCCAAGGCGGAAAAGGCCAAGGATGCGGGCGAGGTTCGCGCGGTGATGTCCGAAATGCTGGCGCGGCTCAAGCAGTCGCACTTCAAGATCATCAGCGCGGCGGATTACAAAGACCTGGACCTCGACGCGGAATGGGGCACAGGCGAGGCCGGGTTCGAGGCTCGCGTGCTGGGCGACAGCGCGTATGTGGTCCGCGTAGATCCGCAGGTTCCGGTGAGCCTGGGCTGGAAGATTCTCAAGATCCGCAATCGCGACCTTGCGCGATCCATTCAGGCGATCGACGCGGTGTACAAGAACACGAACTATCGCGATTTGCGCATGACTTCGATGATCCAGTCGAAGCTTACGGGCATGCCGGGCACGGGCATGGCGATCGAGTTCGAAGACGGACATGGCAACGTAGTCACCAAAACCATCCTGCTGAAGCAGCCGCGCGGAAATCCCGCCGCATTTGGCAATCTGCCTCCAGTGCCGGTGTGGATCGAAACACGGAAGCTGGCGAACTCGAACATCGGTTACATTCATTTCAACCTGTTCCTCGATCCCGTGCGTTTGGTGGGGCAGGTAGGCAGTTTCATTTCGACGCAGTGTATGCAGTGCGACGGCATCATTGTGGACGTCCGCGGCAACCCGGGCGGCATTGGCATCATGGCCACAGGCATTGCGGGGTGGTTCGTGAGCAAGCCGAACACCAAACTCGGCACGATGCAGATGCGCGATTCGAAACTGAATTTTGTCGTGAATCCGAGAGCGCAAAACTTCAAGGGTCCGGTGGCGGTGTTGATTGACGGCGCGTCGGCGTCCACGGCGGAAATCTTCGCGGGCGGCATGCAGGATCTTAAGCGGGCTCGCGTGTTCGGAACCAAGTCCGCGGCGGCCGCGCTGCCGTCCATCGTCGAACGCCTCGAGAACGGCGACGGGTTTCAATACGCCGTGGCGAACTACATTTCAGAGGGCGGCAAGGCGCTCGAAGCCAATGGCGTTGCGCCCGACGAAGTTGCGGCCCTCACGCCAGAATCGTTGCTCGCGGGAAAAGATGCGGTGATCGACGCGGCCACGGCGTGGATTCGGAAACAGAAGGGAACGAAGTAATCGAATGAAGTTCATTGTCGCAGCGCTACTCGCAGCATCATCCGCTGCATTTTCACAGGCTTTGCCCAAGGCTGAAACGCTATTCGACAAATACGTGGAAGTGACCGGAGGCAAGGCCGCCTACGAAAAACGACGGACTGAAGTCGGTAAGGGCGTCGTGAAGATGGTGGCGGCAGGCGTGACGGGCACCGTGGAAATCTATTCCGCCGCGCCGAATAGCCAGGTGATCATCATGGACGTGCAGGGCGTGGGAAAGATCGAGCAGGGCACCGACGGCGTGAACGCTTGGGAAGTATCCGCGGTGATGGGACCACGCGTGAAAGACGGCGAGGAAAAGGCGGAAGCTCTGCGCGAGGCGTTGTTCAACCTGCCGACGAACTGGCAAAAGGTATACGCAAAGGTGGAAACCGTTGGCGCCGACACGGTGGAAGGACTCGATTGCTATCGCGTGATCGCGACCCCGCGCGGAGGCGGCAAGCCGGAGACGTTCTGGTTCGACCGTAAGACAGGTTTCACGGTGAAGATCAAGCGAGTGGCTGTCACGTCGATGGGAGAGATTCCCGCCGAAATCATCATGCGCGACTTCAAGTCCGCGGGTGGCGTGCTCCAACCGATGACCATGGTGCAGCGGGCGGGCGGGCAGGACATCATCATTCAACTGCAGTCGGTGACGCAGAACGTGGTGATTCCCAAATCGCGCTTTGCTCCGCCGGAGGAGATCCGCCAGTTGATGGTGAAGAAAGCCGCCTAATTCGCAGGAATTCGCGTTCGTAGCAGGGCGGGCTTCAATGTCCAAGACTGGAGGCGGGCGAGCTCCAGCAACTCTTCAGGCGCGTAGCCTTTCGTGTGGATCACCCAGTTGTAGGCCTTGCCAGCATCGGTGGCGATGCGCTTCTCGAACGCTAGATCGCCCTTGTGGATTGTCACCATCGCGCTTGTTCCCTTATCGTTGACGAGCGTAGCGGCAAAGTCAGCAAGCGACAGGGTATCGTTGCCTACCAAAACCGGAGCGGGCAGGCGGCCGGATTTGGCGATAAAGTCCAACGTATCAGCTTTGGTTTTCTCGAATGCCCACCTGGCAATATCGCCCTTTACCGTCGTCTCGCCGCGGCGTTCGGGACCGTCGACATAACGCGGCGTCATCCCCAACGCGCCGAGCAGCAGGTCGGCGGCGGACCAGCCTTGTTGCGAATCCTGCGTTTTTCGAAGCAATGCCGAGGCCGCCTCGCGCGACACCGGCCGCAGGGGATTATCCACCAGTTTCGGCAACTCGCGCGCGGTGATGATCCGCACGCCGGGCGTAGCCTGCACATGCCGCACAAAGTCGAAGAAGATGCGGAAGGCCGCCGCTTCGGATTCCGGAGTCCGGCGATTCGGCTTCTTCCATTCCGAGCGCGGCGGATTGGCGCCGTATTTGAAATTGACCGCGTCCCAGAACTCGGTCGCCGCCCATTCGGTTGGATGATAGTAGGTCTGCAGCACGCCGCCTCCACGCTTGCGAGCTTCCGCGACCGCCGTGTCGAATTTGGCCTTCGCGTCGCCTAGCTTGGACGCGTCGTTGAGATCCGCGCGCATGGTGAAGTTCTTCAGGTTGAAGGCGTACAACATGCCTCCGTACCAGAACGGTTGGCCGTCGAAGCCTACGTGGTCGCCATCGTCCATGTAGACCGGAATTCCCCACTTGCGAAGCGTGACGTTCGCTTGCGGCGCCCAGGAATTGCCAGGTTGGCCGTAGCAACTGGGCGTAACGCCGAAGATGCGTTTCAGGTCTTCGAAGCCCTGCGCTTCGCGCCGCTCAAATTCCTGGGCGCCTTCATAGAGACCCAGTTTGCGCATATAAACCGCCGGCGCCGGAGGGATGCTGTGGACGTTCGAATGATAGCCGATGTCGTGCAACGCCAAGGCTGCGATCACGTCCCGGCGCCCACGCTCTTCGAGTACGCGCGCCTTTTCGCCTACGACCTTGAAGGTCGCGCGGACGCCCATGGCGTCGAGTTCGCGGGCGAGGCGCAACGCCATGTCGTCTGAAGCGGGTTCGATGTAGTCTTCGGTGTCGAACCACAGCAGCCAGTAGACGGGCGGTTGTTGCGCATCGGCCGCCGCGAAGGCCAGCGCCGCGGCTGCTGCGAAGAATGCGAATGTGGCGAGAGCGCGCTTCGTCATCATCATCATCATCAGATTGCAGCATACACGATGGGAAAAAGTGATAGTATTTTCAGGCGGTGCGGCAGGGGAAAAACCGACAAGCGTATTTGCAGCAATAGGAGGACTTTTTCCAATGTCTCTTTCCAAAAGAGCGATCGCCGAATTCTTCGGCACTTTCTGGCTGGTTTTCGGCGGGTGCGGCAGCGCCGTGCTGGCCGCGGCCTTTCCGGCTCTCGGGATCGGATTCGTGGGCGTGTCGCTCGCATTCGGACTCACCGTTCTCACAATGGCCTACGCAATCGGCCATATTTCGGGTTGTCATCTTAATCCCGCGGTCTCCATTGGCCTGGTAGCCGGCAAACGCTTCCCGGCTTCTGAACTGGCGCACTATATTGTTGCGCAGGTGCTCGGCGGGCTTGCCGGCGCGGGGGTCCTGTTCGTGATCGCAAGCGGCAAGGTGGGCTTCGATGTTTCCGGCGGATTTGCTTCGAATGGCTTTGGGGATCATTCGCCGGGCGGCTACAACATGATGGCGTGCCTCACGGCCGAGGTGGTGCTGACCTTCGCGTTCCTCATGATTATCATGGGCGCGACAGATAAGCGCGCGCCGGCGGGCTTTGCGCCGATCGCCATTGGGCTCGGCTTGACGCTGATCCATCTGATTGGAATTCCGGTGACGAATCTCTCGGTGAATCCGGCACGCAGCACGGCGCCTGCCGTATTTGTTGGCGGCTGGGCCATCGAGCAGTTGTGGCTGTTCTGGGTGGCGCCCATCGTCGGGGCCGCACTCGCTGGCGTGGTGTATTCCACGGTGTTTGCGGAAGAGCCAGTCGCCGCCGGCAAGAGCCGGTCCGCCAGCGCGTAATTAAACTACTCGTTTGCCAGGGTGCGGACGGCGTCCAGCAGAACATTCGCACCATTAGCGCAGTCTTCCCAGTGCGTAAATTCGCGGGGAGAGTGGCTGACGCCGCCCACGCTCGGCACGAAGATCATCCCCATCGGCCCCAGCACGGCCATGCATTGCGCGTCGTGACCCGCACCGCTTGGCAGGCGTTTCGAGGCCAAGCCCAGGGTGCGCGCCGAGGCTTCGATGCGTTCCATCAGTTTCGGGTTCGCAACGGCGCCGTCATGATGGGTATTTCGCTTCATGTCGATTTGCACTTTCGCGGCGGCGGCGATCTTTTGCGCTTCGATCTCGATCTTGCGGCCCAGGCGCGCGAGTTTGACATCCGAAAGATCGCGGAGCTCAACGGTCATACGAACCTCGCCGGGAACGACATTCGGCGAATTTGGCGAGACTTCGAAGCGGCCCACGGTTCCCACCTGACGGCCCGGTTCTGACATCACGATCTCACGCACGGCAAGCGCCAGTTGAGACGCCGCAAGCAAGGCATCCTGCCGGTCTCGCATCGGCGTCGTGCCTGCGTGGTTTGCGAAGCCTTTCACCGTTACTTCGAAGCGGTCCACCGTGACGATGCCTTCGACCACGCCGATGGGCAGCTTTTCCTTCTCGAGCGTTCCGCCCTGTTCGATGTGCAGTTCCAGATAGGCGTGAAACGAGGCGGGTTTGCGCTGCGCCTCCGCGATGCGATCCGGGTTGCCGCCGATCTTGCGGATCGCGGCGGCCTTTCGAACTCCGTTCCACACTTCGTCGAGTTCTCCATCACCCAAGTGGCCGATGGCGGCGCGGCTGCCGTAGAGCGACCGGTTGTATGCGGTGGCTTCTTCCGCGGCCCAGACCACCATTTCGAGCGGGCGGTTCAGTTGCGTATTGCGAAGCGCGTGCAGTACCTCGATCGCCGCGAGCACGCCGAGGTCGCCGTCGAAGTTGCCGCCGCTGGGCACGGAATCAATGTGAGAGCCGAAGAGCACGGGCGCGGCGTTGCGATCGGCTGAGCCAGCTTTCAACCCAAAGATGTTGCCTGCCGTGTCGACGCGGGGTTCCACGCCGGCGTCGCGCATGAGTTGCATCACGTAGGCGCGCCCGGCGACATCGGCATCTGAAAAGCCCACCCGGCTCACTCCACTCGCAAAGGTTCCACCCTGGGGACGCCCGAAGGCGCTCAGCTCTTCGATGTGTTTGCGCAACCGCGCGGCATCGATTCCAGATCCACGCTGCGCGAATGCGGCGCAGGCCCCGGCAGAGAGTGCCCCGAGGAACCGGCCCCGGCTCATGTTTGCCATACGTTCTACTGTATGCCGCTACACTGAAGGATTGAAAATTGCGATCTTCGGAGGGACGTTCGATCCCATACACAATGCGCACCTCGCCGTTGCGCTCGAGGCGGCGCAGCGGCTTGCGCTCGACCGCGTGCTAATCATCCCCGCCGGACAGCCTCCGCATAAAAACAACAGCGAACGAACGGTGTTTGAGGATCGCTACCGGATGGTGGAACTGGCGTGCCTCGCGGATCCGGTCTTCGAGGCCTCGCGGCTTGAAGAAGGAGCGGGGAAGAGCTACTCGATCGACACGATTGAACGAATCCCTCTGGATGCGGGCGACACGTTGTACTTCATCATCGGCGCGGACGCCTTCGCGGAAATCCAAACCTGGCGGCGCTGGCGCGACGTGGTGGCGCGGGTGGAATTCATCGTGCTGAGCCGCCCGGGCCACGAATACGAGATCCCGGAAGGGGCGCGAGTGCATCGCCTGGACACGCTGCATCTCACTACCTCATCCACCGGAATCCGGCAGGCGTTGACGCGCGGCGAGCGTCCCGACGGGCTGCCTGACAGCGTTTGGAACTACATCGTAGAGAAAGGACTCTATGCTCATCGTCACCACTAGCGCGTTCGTCCTGTTCACTTCTGCGGCCACTCTTCTCATTGCTGGAGTGCAAAAAGACATTCCCTATGCAAGCCCGGGCGGCGTGACGCTGAAGCTCGACGTCCACGTGCCTGAGGGACCCGGTCCGTTTCCTGCCGCGATCCTGGTGCATGGCGGCGGTTGGACCGGCGGCAGCAAGCAGGAATACATCACCTACTTGTTTGAGCCCCTCAGCAAAGCGAACTATGTCTGGTTCAGCATCGACTACCGCCTCGCGCCCCAGCATCGCTGGCCGGCCTGCGCCGAAGATGTCGAGACGGCGATCGAGTGGGTGTTCGCGCACACGGCCCAATACAAGGTGGATCCGAAACGCGTGGCGTTGATTGGCGAGTCCGCGGGTGGGCATCTGGCAGCTTACGCCGGCATCAAGACCAAGCAGAAGCTTGCGGCGATGGTGATTTTCTATGGCCTGCACGACTTCATTGCGCGTGCGTTTCAGAACTCCCGCATCGATCCCAGCGTAAGTTCGCTCTTTGGCGTTGGGACGCTCAACTCCGACACGGCGGTGCTGCTTCGCGAGGCCTCGCCGTACACGCACGTTCGCAAAGATCTGCCGCCGTTCCTGATGATCCACGGCGTCGCGGACGCCGCCGTGCCGTATGCGCAATCGGTGGATATGTGCGCGAAGATCCGTCGCATGGGTGGTTCGTGCGAACTGTACACCGTGAACGGGCCGCACGGCATGGATCGCTGGGACATGGACCCGACTCTGCAAGGCTACAAGCAAAAACTCGTGGACTGGCTGGCCGCTACACTCCGATAAAATAGAACGTTGATCCTCACCGTCACCATCAACCCCGCCATCGACCGCACGATCCTCGTCGACAAACTGGTCTTTGAGGACCGTTCGTACATGCGATCGTCCGCCGATTCGCCCGGCGGGCGCGGCATCAACGCCTCGCAGGTGCTCAATTCCTTTGGCGCGGAAACGCTGGCGATCCTTCCCGTCGGCGGCGAAACCGGCAACAAGATCGAAGAGCTGCTGCAGGAAATCGGCTTTCCGACGGAAGTGATCCGCGTTCGATCGGCGACACGCACCAACCTCACCATCTCGGACAAACAGGGCCTCACCATCAAACTCAACGAGGTGGGCGGGCCGATCGAGCCATTCGAGCTACGGCAGATTCAGGAAGCGGTGGAAAACAAGCTCGGGAGTGCGGAATGGCTGATGTTGTGCGGAAGCCTGCCTCCGCAGGTGCCGTCCAATTTCTACGCCAAGCTGATCGAAGCGGCGAAACAGAAGGGCGTCAAAACGTTTTTGGATGCCGACGATGCGGCGCTGCTGCGAGGGCTCGAGGCGGGTCCGGATGTCGTCAAGCCGAACCAGCATGAAGCCGAACGGCTGCTCGGCGGCGCGCTGCTGTCGCGCGCCCGTTGTATCGATGCGGCGAAACAGATTCAGTCCATGGGCGCATCGGTGGTGCTGCTGTCGCTGGGGAGCCGGGGCGTCATCGCCGCGAAGGGAGACGAGGTACTCGAGGTTACGCCTCCGGTGGTGGACGCAATCAGCCCGATCGGCGCGGGCGACGCCGCTGCAGCTGCCTTCGTGTGGGCGAAGAGTTCCGGCTTGACGTTTAGCGAGGCGGTGAAATGGTCCGTCGCATGCGGCACGGTGACCGCCACGCTGCCTGGCATGCAGTTTGCGACGAAGGACCAGAGCGAGGCAATTCTGCGCCGTCTGGAAAGCCGCCTGGTGCGGTAAACTCGAATCCGTCACATGGCAAAAATACTAATGGTCACGTCGGAGGCGGCTCCGTTCGCCAAAACCGGCGGACTGGGAGACGTTCTCGGCGCGCTTCCCGCCGCGCTGGCCAAACAGGGCGATGAAGTCATGGTGCTGTTGCCCGCCTATGGCAACGCCAGTATGCGAGGCGCCGAGCGGTTCTTTCACGATGTTCCGGTGTGGATGACCGGCGGTTATTATCAATGCGCCATCGATCGCGTCATCCGCGATGGCATTCCGTACCTGTTTCTGAGTTGTCCGCCGCTGTTTGGGCGCAACGGCTTTTATGGCGACCGCAACGGGGACTTCGGCGACAACCACGTCCGGTTCGGCGTGCTGTCGCGCGCGGCGCTGACGGTCGCGGCGCGCATTTTCAGGCCGGACATCATTCATTGCCACGACTGGCAGGCCTCGCTCGCACCTGTCTATTTGAAGACCGTCTTTCGGCACGATCCGACGTTTCATGGCGTCAAGACGATGCTGACGATTCACAATCTCGGCTATCAGGGACATTTTCCGGCGGCGTCGGTAAGCGACCTCGGGCTTGACCCTCTCGAGGTATTTCACATCAATGGACTCGAGTATTACGGGGGCGTGAATCTACTCAAGGGCGGCATCAATTACTCGGACTACATCACGACGGTGAGCCCGCGGTATGCGCAGGAGATCCAAACGCCGGAATATGGCTTCGGCCTCGATCCGCTGCTCCGTTCCCGATCTCATGTGTTGGCCGGAATTCTGAATGGAGTCGACTATTCGGAGTGGAATCCTGAAACCGATCGATACCTTCCGTCGGTGTATTCGGCGGATAGCCTCGAAGGCAAGCGGATGTGCAAGAAGGCTCTGCTCGAGGAATTCGGACTCGACGCCAGCGATCTCGACCGTCCCCTGGTCGGCATCGTGTCGCGTTTCGCGTACCAGAAGGGCCTCGATCTTGTCGCCCAATGCATTCGGGGTCTCGCCGACTTGAACCTGCAAATGGTGGTGCTCGGCAGCGGCGACTCCGGGCTCGACGAAGCCTTTGGCCACATCGCGCGAACCCGCCCGGCGCAGTTTGGTTTTCGCAGCGAGTACAACAATGGCCTCTCGCATCGGATTGAAGCGGGTTCGGACATGTTTCTCATGCCGAGCCGTTATGAGCCGTGCGGCTTGAACCAGATTTATTCGCTGCGCTATGGGACCGTGCCGATCGTGCGAGCCACCGGCGGCCTCGACGATACGATCCAGCACGAGACCGGCTTTAAGTTCTGGGGCGCCACGGCGCATGAAGTCTACGTGTGCGTGCGCCACGCTGTGTGGATTTACCAGAACGAGAAGAAGTGGTGGCGAACGATGATGCAGACGGGAATGAGCCGCGATTTTTCCTGGGATGCTTCCGCCCGTGAGTATTCGGATTTGTACCGGCGGCTGGCGGCGGAGTGAACACGCGCGCAAAACAGGGCTGCGGCCGCCCTCAGGCGGCTATAATTGGAGACAATGTTGCCCGAGCGCTGGCAAAAGCTTGAAGAAGTTTTTGACGCAGCCGTAGACCTCACTGAGGACCAACAAAGAGCTTATCTGGACGAAGTGTGCGCGAACGATCCTGAAATGCGCGTGGATCTCGATCACATGCTGGGCCTCGCGCCGGAGTCCGCTCGCTCATCGATCGGCAACCTGATTCAGTCCGCGATCGGCGAGGCGGCTGAGAGCCTATCGAGCGAGCCGGGCGCCGACCCGATGATCGGATCCTTCCTCGGGCCTTACCGGATCGCTTCTATGATCGGCCGCGGCGGGATGGGCGCCGTCTACCGGGCCGTGCGCGAAGACGATCAGTTCCGCAAAGAAGTCGCCATCAAAGTGATTCCGCGCGTGTTGGCTGGCCCGGACGGCGTCGCCCGCTTCCGCGCCGAACGTCAGATTCTCGCCAATCTCGAACATCCCAACATTGCGCGATTGCTCGATGGAGGAACGGCGGAAGGCATTCCGTACCTGGTGATGGAATACATCGAAGGCGTTCCGATCACGAAATACGTGACGGACAAGAACCTTTCGATTCCCGAGCGTTTGCGGCTGGTTCGGAGTGTCTGCAGCGCCGTGCAGTACGCGCACAGCAAGCTGGTCGTACATCGCGACTTGAAGCCCGCCAATATTCTGGTGTCCGCCGACGGCGTGGTCAAGCTGTTGGATTTTGGCGTGGCCAAGCTGCTCGATCCCTCGGCCATTGAAGCCTCCCACACGTCGGCGATGTTGATGACGCCAGACTACGCGAGCCCGGAGCAGATTCGCGGCGAGGCCGTAACCACTACCGGCGACGTGTATTCGCTCGGCATCGTGCTCTACGAAGTCCTGACCGGCGAACGCCCATACCGGGTGACGGGCCAGAGTCCGCTCGAGATGGAGCGCCTCATCTGTCTGACCGAACCGCGCCGGCCCAGCGATGTCGAGATTGTGCCGCGGCGCCTGCGCCGGACTCTCACGGGCGACCTCGACAACATCGTCCTGATGGCGCTGCGCAAGGATGCGAGCCGCCGGTATCAATCCGCCGAACACCTCGCCGAGGATATCCGCCGCTACCTGGAAGGGAAACCGGTGCAGGCGCGTCCCGATACGTTCTGGTACCGCAGCGGCAAGTTCGTGCAGCGTCACCGTTGGGCGCTTGCCGCCGCGGCGATCGTGTCCGCTTCGTTGATCGGCGCCGTGGTGATTTCGCTGCAACAGGCCCGCGTGGCGCGCAACCGGTTCGACCAGTTGCGAGGGTTCGCGCGCACCGTGCTTGTGGACCTGAACGGGCAACTCGCCGATATTCCTGGCACGGCCAATGCACGCAAGGCGCTGATTGCGCATGTCAACGACTATTTGAAGAAAATGGTCGCCGACAATGCGGAGGACGACAAAGCGCTGGCGACCGAAGTCGCCACGACGTTTCTGCGCCTCGGCGAAATGCAAGGCAACACGCCTGGCGCGATCGAGAGCTTTGAGAACGGACGCAGGCTCCTGGAACAGAAACGCCAGCGAGGAGTCTTCGGCCCGGGCGACGCGCTTACTTTGGCGCGCCTCCGGCTGCGATTGGGAATGGTGTCCATGGACCTCGGCAAGGTGGCCGAAGGCAAAGAACATCTGCTCGCCGCGGCCGATATTGCCGGCGGCGAGGCTCCGAATCTCGAAGCGGTGAAGATCAAAGCCCGCGCCAATTGGCGCCTGGGCCGCATGTATCGCACGCAATACAAACTGAGCGACGCCGAACGCCACGCAAGTCTTGCTTTGACGGCTTGCGAGCAACTGGTGGCGACTGGAACGCAGGATCGCGAACTCGACGAAATCTACACTGGCGCGAGGCTGGTTCTGGGTGGCGTCTACCGCAGGCAGGGCCGTTGGGACCTGAGTTTCAAGACCTATAGCGAAGGCTTGGCTTACAGCCAGAAGCGGGCCGACGAAAACCCTGCGAGCGTGGGCATGCAGCGTGAACTCGCGCTCACGCACCAGATCCTTGCAGATATGCTCAGCCAGGTTCCGGGCCAGGCGGAGGCGGTTCGCGTGCACGTGCGCAGTTCGACGGCGATCGCGGAAAAGCTAGCCGCACCCGATCCCACGGATATGGCCGCGCAACAGGATCTCGGCCAGGCTCTCTCGCTTGGCGCGGAGACCCTTGTTCTGACTGGAGATTTCGATGAGTCAGTTCGCTATTTGCAGCGGGCCGTCCCGATCTTTCAGGCGTTGCTCGCGAGGGAGCCGGATAGCGGCGTTTTTCTTCTCTATGCAGGTTTGACGGAAGCGGAACTCGGCGATAGCCTGGGCCACCGAAACCCCGACCAGGGCTCCATTCAGAGGATACGGAACGGGCTGGCGTTGCTCGAGAAGGTGGCGGCCCGCGAGCCCGCCAACACGACTCATCTCATTGAGGTCTTGAAGATCAAACGAATGCTTGCATCGAATCTCGCGCGCGCGAGTCACGAGGCCGAAGCCCTGCACCTGTCAATCGAGATGATTGACACCGCGCGGCGGATTGCCGCGGATCCAGGTTCGCGAACCGCATTGCCCCTGCGCGAATTGCCTCGCGCATTGGCTTCGATGGGGGACGTTCAGACGATTCTGGGCAGGCCGGGGGAGGCTCGCAAATGGTACGCCTCGTCGGCGCAGGAATGGGATGCATTGCGAGCCGCGGGTCACGTCATGCCGGATAGCGAGCCTGAAGCGATCAAGGTCCGCCGGCTGGCGCAGAATCCATGACCAGTCAGGCAATCTGCAGATGGTCGCGGATGGGTTGCGGCAGATCTTCGGCGTAAAGTGTGAAGCCGTCGTAGTCCGGATACGGGTTGCCCTCGTCGTCTTTGTCCGCGAGCATCCAGAATAAATCCGACGCGATCCGATATTTGCGGACGCTCGCCAGCCACTCTCCGTAGGCATCGTGGCGGAGAGCTTTGTCTTTCAAACCGTACTCTTCGAGCAGCACCGGCTTGCCCGCCTTGTCTCCGCTTTCGGCGTGATCTTCAATCCACCGATTGCCGTAGCTCGGCGCCGTGCCGAGCGATTCGGGGTAGAGATGAAAGCCGGCAAAATCCACCGAGGGGATTCGCAGGAACTCATCGAAGTCGTAGCCGTGCGCGCCGTTGAGGTACCACTTGAACGCCAGCGTCCGGTTGAAGAATCCCTCGTCGCCGAGGCCAACGGGATGGTTGCCGTCGATGGACTTGATGTGCCCGCTCATCTCTTCGATCCAACGCCTGAGCATCGGGACGCCGCGCGCGCAGCGAGCCTCGTTCGCGAGTTCCCACCCGAAGATGGCGGGCTCGTCCTTATACGCGCGGCTGGTGAGGGGATTCACTCGATCCAGCAGGCGCGCGCACCAGTCTTTGTATGCCTGGCGCGGACGTGCGTCTTCGTAAAAGTCCTCATGCCGCGGCAGGCCGAACCAGGAATTGTAGGCGTCCATGCCTCCGAAGTCCAGCCAGTTATTGGTGAGCGGCAGGAGCAACCGCAAGCCGCGCAAGGCCGCGCCAGCCACGACATAGTCGAGGCGCTCGAGAAACGCATCGTTGTTCTTTTCAGCTTCCGAATACGCGATGGTGCGGATCAGCCGCAGGCCCAAGGCATCGGCCGCATCGAGCGCGGCGTCCGCCATTTTCCTGCTCTTGTGCGCGAGGTAATAGCAGTTGGTTCCGGAATAACGGATGGGTTCGCCGTCGAGCGTGAATCCGGTTCCGGAGGCCGCGATGAACCCGGCGGGAGGCACAGCGCTACTTCGATCCCGTTACTTCCCGAACGAGGTTGAAGAACGCCTTCTTGCGATCCGTGTTGATGCCCCAGTTGACGGGCGGGCATTGATAACCGTCGCGATAATTCGATTCGCCAGGATCGAAATAGCCCCAGGAGGCATACTCGCCAAGCGCCGCCACCATGTTGTTTTCGGGTTTGTCGAAGTCGAAATGGTCGTCCTCGTTGAAGAGCACAGGCATCGGGCGGTAGCCTTCCACCTCCCGCGTGAGCCGCACCATTTCCGCGATGCGCTTGGGATCCTTGACGCCGTTGCCGTGCAGCAATAGAAAGTCCGAGGCCCCGACGACGTTCGGCTTGGGAATCGTGTTGCCGCCGTAACTCGTTCCCACGAGCAGCTTGCCTTTGCCGAGCGTCTTCGCCATGGCGATCAACTCATGCACGCGTTCCGGCTGCAGGATCTTGTGATCGTAGCGGACGTTCGATTCGTTGTTGATCTCGAGCAGCACGTTGCCATAGCCCTTGTCGAGTATCCACTGCACGGCATTTGTGACGCTGGCTTTCACGGCTGCTTCGTCGCGGACGCGCTCGTCCTGCCCGAAATAGAAGACGCCCACGATCGCCACCATGCCGAGTTCATCGGCTTTGTCGAGGATCCGTTCCAGGCGCTGCATGTAGGGCGTGCGCAGCGATCCGTCGGGGTTGATGGCGTTGTTTTCCCAAGGCTGTTCTTTCGAGTAGCCTTGTGGACTGCCGCCTTGCAGATTCACGGTGAAGCTCAACAGCCCGTGTTTGCTCCATTCCGGCAGCGCTGCGAGAAACTCGCGGACGTTGCGTTCGGCATCCCACTTGCCGGTATCCGGATAAGCCCATCGCTTGACGGTTTCGGGATTCAGATCGTCATAGGTAGCCTGCACCGCGCGATTGTTCAGCAGCAGGCCCTCGATCTTCTTGCCTTTCCACGTCCGGCCGGCGTAAGTCGGCTTGCCATTGATGTGGAACGCGTCCTTCACAATGGATACGGTGGTCTTGCGCTTGGGCGCGGCGATGAGTGAGGAGGCCGCGGCGCCGGCGGCGAACAACAGGGTTCTTCTCGTCATGTTCGTGACCTACCAGGCTAGCGCTGTGGAGAAGACTCGCGGATCGGCAGCGGCGTCGATGACGCCCTGCGCCCAGTCGATGTGGATGCCGCCTGAGGAGTTGAGGCTCCACGGGCCAGCAATCGACAAACGATGTCCGCGCCGCAGCAACTCGTTGCGGACCGGTTCCGGGATACGGCTTTCTATTGTCATCGCGCCGGGATTCATGCGGTGCGGGAACGTGGAGGCCGGAAAGCTGGTGGTGGTCCACCGTGGGGCTTCGATCGCTTGCTGAAGGTTGAGGCCGAAGTCCACCATATTAATCAGCGTTTGAATGGTGCGCATGGGCTGATCGTCGCCGCCTGGGCTGCCGGTGAGCATCCACGGCTTGCCGTCCTTGAGTACTAGAGTGCCTTGCAAGGTGCTGCGAGGCCGTTTGCCAGGCGCCAGCGCGTTGGCGTGACCGGGCACGAGCGAATAATAGTCGCCGCGGCAATTGAAGGTGAAGCCGAGGTCGCCCATCACGACTTTGGTTCCGAATGAGCTATGCACCGAGGGCGTAAAGCTGACGGCGTTGCGGTCGCGATCGGCGGTGGCGATGTAGCTGGTGTCGCCAAAGTGATCGTCGCCTCCGCTGGTGAGATCCACGGGGCGATCGGTTGCGGGGAAGCCGGGCTCGAATTTTTCCGCGTCGCCGGGACGGAAGTTCATCGAGGCTTGCTCCATGTCGATCAGTTTGCGGCGTTCGGCCGCGTAATCCTTCGAAAGCAGGCCTTTGTAGGGGATCTGGATAAAGTCCATATCGCCCAGGTATTTGTCGCGGTCGGCCATGGCGAGCTTACAGGCTTCTACGGAAACATGCAGAAAGTCCGCGGAATTGAGACCCATTTTCTTCAAGTCGTAACCTTCGAGAATGTTCAGCATGAACAGTTCCGCGGGCCCGGCGGAGGCCGACGGGTTTTTGTACACGTCGTAGCCGCGGTAGTTGACGGACACCGGTTCCTCGACCTTCGCCGAGTACGCGGCGAAATCCTCATAGCGGAAGAGTCCGCCGTTTTTTTCTGAAAAATCCGCCATTTCCTGTGCAATGTCGCCTTTGTAGAAGCGGTCGCGCGCGGCCCGGAGTCCGGTTTGACGCGTAGCGCCCTTTAGCGCTAGCGCGGCCGTTTCGGCGTCCACCAGGCGCTGCATGGTGCGCGCCAGATTCGGATTGCGGAAGATCTCGCCTTCCCGAATCGCGCGCCCATTGGGAGCGTACAGTTTGGCGAGGCCCGGAGTCTCGAGTACGAAGGGCGATTGAATCTCGCGCATCAGCCGGCCCTGGGTGGGAAATCCGTTCGTCGCGAGTTCAATGGCGGGCGCGAGCGCTTCGGCGAAACTCTTTGTGCCCCACCGCGAGAGCAGGGTGTACCAGGCGTCCACCATGCCAGGCACGGTGCCGGACAGCAGACTTTCATTCGCCGGAATCCTGCCGCCTTTGTTTTGCTTATACCAGTCGATGGTGGCGAGCTTCGGCGCCGTGCCTTCGGCGTTCAGCGACCAGACCTTGCCTGCCTTGGCGTCGTAGGGCAGCAGTTGCGCGTCGCCTCCGATGCCCGTGGCGCCGGGTTCCACCACGCCCAAAGCCGCCTGTCCTGCGACTGCCGCGTCAAACGCGTTGCCTCCGCGCTGCAGAATCCGGTCGGCCGCCATCGAGGCGAGCTGGTGCATGGACGAGACGCCGTAATTGGCGCCGCGCACCACCTGCTTCATCGTCTGCAAGCTGCGTTCGCGTTCGCGGGGGGCTTCGCGTTGCTGCTGCTGCGGTTGTTGTTGGGCGTATAAAGCCAGGGATGCAGTGGATAGCGCAAGCGCGAAGAGTGGGCGAGGCATATATAACAAGATACTGCGGATGTGATAATGCAGGGATATGAGGAAACTGTTTGCGGTTTTTCTTGCAGCCGCGACCCTGCTTGCGGCGCGCGGCGTCACGCCGGAAGATTATCTAAAGTTCGAGTTCGTGGGTGCGCCGGCGTTGTCGCCGGACGGACGCTCCGTGGTTTATCCGCTCACCAAGATCAACGAGAAACTCAATCGCAGGCAAACTACGCTCTGGATTGTTCCCTATGACGGTTCCGCCGCTCCGAGGCCTTTGACCTCGGAGACTGCTTCTTCGTCGAGCCCGCAGTTCTCGCCCGATGGCAAAATGCTCGCGTTCATTTCGGCGCGCGGAGAAGGCGCGCGGGCGCAGATTTGGCTGCTGCCGCTCGATGGCGGCGGGGAACCGCGGCGCCTCACCGATCTCAAAAATGGCGTGACGAGTTTCAAATGGTCGCCGCAGGGAGATCGTTTTGTAGTGGTTTCGCGCACCGGGCCTTCGGACAAAGGCAAGTCGCCGTCGGACGTCCGCCACTACACGACCATCCGCTACAAATTCAACGATAGCGGCTGGTTCGACGACAAGCGTTCGCATATCTTCGTGGTGGATGCCGCGACGGGGGCCGCGAAACAAATCACCGACGGCCAGGATTGGGACGACACCGATCCGCAATGGTCGCCCGACGGCAAGACGATCGCCTTCGTGAGCGACCGCACCGGTAAAGCGTACGAGGATTCGCGCAATACAGACGTCTTCACCATTCCCGCCGCCGGCGGCTCACTGACCAGGATCTCCGATCATGCCGAGGCGGACAATTCGCCGCGATATAGCCCGGATGGCAAGTGGATCGCCTTTACCGGCGCCACCAACAAACACGAATACGGCAAGCTGTACATTGCTCCGGCGGCAGGCGGCGCGCCTTCGCAACGCGCGCTGGTGAACGCGGATTATCTGCTCACGAACCTGCAGTGGACCTCCGCGAATACGATCCTGTTTGAAACCGGCAATCGCGGATCGTACCACGTGTTCGCGGTGGATGTGAAGAACCGTTCCGCCAAAGCCGTCGTGGCGGGCGACCGCTCGGTGAAAAGCGTGAGTGTGCGCGGCGACGAGTTTGTGTTTCTGGTGAACGATTTCAAACATCTCGACGACGTCTATGTCTCCCGGGCGGACGGAAGCGGCGAGCGGCGCCTCACCAGCTACAATCGCGAGTTGTTCAAAGATCTCGATTTGTCGAATGTAGAACGCATGCAGTACAAGTCCTCCGATGGAACGCCGGTGGAAGGGTTCGTGGTCAAGCCCATCGGCTTTGTCGAAGGCAGGAAGTATCCGCTGCTGCTCAATGTGCACGGAGGTCCCGCGGGGCAGTACGGGGTGGATTGGTATCACGAGTTCCAGGTGTATGCAGGCAAGGGTTACGGCGTCTTCTTCTGCAATCCTCGCGGTTCGACCGGCTATGGCGAGGAGTTCACCAACGGCATCCGCAACAACTGGGGCAAGATGGATTACGCCGACGTGATGGCGGGCCTCGACGAGGCGATCAAACGCAATTCGTGGATCGATACGGACAACCTCGGCGTGGGCGGCGGCAGCTACGGCGGCTTCATGACCAACTGGATCGTTGGTCACACCAACCGGTTCAAGGCCGCGGTGACCCTGCGAAGCGTGGTGAACCTGATCAGCGACGAAGGCACCCGGGATGGCGCCTATGGCCATGAAGAGTCATTCAAAGGAAACTTGTTCGAGGCGTTCGATCAGTATTGGGAAGCGTCGCCGCTGAAATACGCAAAGAACGTCAAGACGCCGACCCTGGTCGTTCATTCGGACAACGATCTGCGCGTGCCGCTCGAACAAGGCGAGCAATGGTATCGCGCCTTGAAACTCTTTGGCGTGACGACGGAGCTGGTGGTGTTCCCCCGCGAGAATCACAATCTGACGCGGACGGGCGAACCCAAGCACATTGTCGAAAGCATGAACTGGCAATTGTATTGGTTCGCGCGATTTATCCTGAAAGACGAGAACGCCAAAGCGCCGGATGCGCTGGTGGCCGCCGCCGAGACAACGGTGTCCGCGCATTGATGTAATGGTTCGTGGAGCACTGTATAGCCAATACGGTCACAGTCGCCGAGGACGACTGCTCCTTCACGATCGGTCTGGCTGATCATCCTGTGGATCCGAAACGGTACCTGATTCTGCAACGAAGGAAGACCGCGGAGGATTCGGAGTCGCTGTATTTTGAACTGGACGATCCGTCCAACGGTTCCTACGGTGAATTGCGAGATGTATCGCTCAGCCGCACGCGCCTGGGCCTGACGGTTGCTTCAACGGTAGGGAATCTTCCGGACGTCATCAGCACAATCGTGTTGCGGCTGGATCTGGCGTTCGCCGATTGGACCAGCCTCCGCGAGGGCCTGATCCACGGTTTATCGGTATCTGTCTCAGGAGAGTTCTAAGAACTCGCGAATGTTCGCTATTGAGTCTTGGCCAGAGTAATCCGGTTGACTTCGAGAGTCTTGCCGAGGGTCTTATCGAGTGCAATTCGCGCCCGAACATAGGTGGCGAGCGCGCTGATTTCGGCGGCCTGCGCATTCGCCAGATCTCTGCGTTGCTGGATCACGTCGTAGGGCCGCGAGGCGCCGTATTCGAACTTCTTTTGTTCCGCAACCAGCAAGTCCTGCTGCAGCTTCAGATTCTTCACCGCGTAGTCATGCCGGACGCGCGCCTGGCGCAGCGAGGTGGTGGCGCTCGCGATTTCCACTTCGAGATCGTGCAGGTGCTTGTTGTAGTTCAGTTCGCTTTGGCGAAGCGAGAGCACGTCCACCGCGTAGTCGGCCTGGGCTTGCCGATTGTGGACCGGCGCCTGAGCGAAGACTCCAATGCGGCGGGTCTGAAAGTCGCCGCTGAAGACCTGCTGCAAGGCCGTGCCCGTCCCGCCGATGAACTTGCCGTCCGGGAGGGCGAGACCTGGCCCTGTCTTGACGGTTCCCGCGAGGCCAGCCTGGCTGATGCCGCCAAACGCCTGGATGTTCGGCAATAGTCCGCTTTTGGTGCCGAGCGAGGATTCCGCACTGGTTTGCAGGCCCGTCTTTTCGGAAATGAGATCCACGCGCTTGGCTTGTGCTTCTTTGAAGAGATCCGCCACCGGCGCGAGCGACTCGCTTTCCGGCATTTCCAAACGATCGATCGGGATAATCTGCGCGGCGAGCAATGCACGGTCGGCGAGGCCGGTGCGGCTGATCAGGTTCTTCAGTCGCAGTTCCTGCTGCTGCAGCGTCGTTTCGGCGTTGACTACCGCAAGTTGGGTATTGACCGCTTCGGTTTCGGCGCTGATCACGTCGGGCGGCGCGGCCGAACCGAGGTCCACCTGGCGTTTGACGTTGGCGAGCAGCGTTTGCGCGGTTTCCGCGGCGACCTTCTTGGCTTTCAGGTCTTCATGGGACGAGGCGAGGTTGTAATAGAGATCTTCGACCTGATTGATGATGTCGATGACGCGGCTTTGAAACGTGAGGTCCGCGACGCCGCAGTTGATGCGCGCCACGGTGATGTTGCGCGCGTTGACCCGCTTGCCGAAGCCGCTGCCGAGAGCGTGTTGAAAGCTGAACTGCAGGTTGGGCGCGACCGTCGGATTGAGAATGTTGGTCGGCGAATTCTCTTTGAGATAGTTCTGGGAAAAGCGTACGGTCACGGCCCCGCCGGTGAGAAAGCCCTGCTGCAGCGATGCGTTGTGCGACCGGGTGTCCGAGATCAGCAGGTTGGTGGCGCTCTGCGTGACGTTCGCCTGCGGAGTGCTGGTGTGGCTAAACGTCGAGGTTTCCTGAAACGCCGGATCGAGGTTCTGGGTCACCGGACCGATCTGGGTGACCGAGGCGTTCGTGCCGCCGCCTCCGCCCTGTCCACTGCCGCCTCCGGCGACGCCCGCCGAGGTTTGGCTACCCGTAACGCCCTGGCCAGCGGCGACCTGTCCGGCTTGCGAGGCCGCACTGGGAACGCCCGGGAGCGCGCCGCCGGCTTCCGCGCGTTCGAGACGCCAGCCGGAAACGATGGGGCCGTAGCGCGCGATCTCGACATCGATGTTGTTTTCGAGTGCGAGCAGGATTGCGTCCTGTACGGTCAAGTGCAACTGGCCGGCGCGAATGAGACCGGCGAGCCGCTGCGAGTTGCTCATGCGGATAACAGGCGTGTCGACCGGTACATAAGGACGGCGAAAGAGCGATCCGGTTGGCTTGATTGGCGCGATGCCGGACACCTGCTGCTGTCCGTGCAGCATGGCGGCGGCAATGTTCCAGATGACCAGCGCTTGTATGGAGCGGGTTCGGAAGGCCGGCATGGCTAGTTCGAACCTCCGTCGCCGCCGCGGTTTGGCGGAAGATTGGCCGGCAGTTCGGAACTCTTCGAGACTTTGCCTTGCAGCGCTTCGCCTACCGAGACGTTGTGGATGTCCAGCGTTACGCCAAGAGCCTGTTCAAACGAGATGCGAGCATGGGTGTAGTTCGCCATCGCCTGCGTTTCGGTATTGCGCGCGTTGGCGAGGTCGCGCTGATCCTGAACGACTTGAAATGGCGTAGCCGCGCCGAGCTCGTACTTGCGGCGGTCCGCGTCGAGGGTCTGTTCCTGCAAAATACGCGACTTGACGGATGCTTCATAGCGGGCGCGCGCCTGGCGCAGACCGATGATCGCGTTGTGGATGTCGAGGCGCACCTGGCTCTCGTTCTTCTTGAGGTCGAGTTCGTTCTGGCGCATTTCGAGCATGCTGGTGGCGTAGTCGGACTGGGCGGCGCGATTGCGCAGCGGGACATTGAGCGAGAATCCCGCCGAATAGTTCGGATAGTTGCGGCGCGCGATCTGGCCGAGCAGGTTCCCGTAGCCTCCTGCGAGGTAAGCGAGACCGGGGTTGGTGGCGCCAAGCTGCGTCAATTCGCCGCTCAAGCCGTTGTTGGTGAGCCCGGCGAAGGCCTGCAGCGTCGGCTTCAAGCCGCTTTTGATGCCCTTCAGGTTGATTTCATTGCTCTGCAGGTTGATGCGAGCCTGCTCGATTTCCACGCGGCGGCCGAGGGCGTCCTGTACAACGTCTTCGACGGGCCGGGCGTCGTCTTTTTCAGGCATCGAAAACTTGTCGAGAGGAACGAGATGCAACGAGGCGAGTCCGCCGCCGGCAACGCCGTTGCGGCTGAGAGCGTTCTTGAGGATCAGTTCCTGCTGCATGAAGTTGGTTTCGGAAATGACGAGATCCTGTTGGCTCGCGTAGAATTGCGATTCGGCGCGGGTCACTTCGATTTCCGCGAGGGGGCCGAGGTCCACGCGGGGCTTGGTTTCGTCGAGAAACAGTTTCGCCGTGTCGACGGCCTGGCGGCGGGCGCTGACGTCTTCGGCGAAAGCGACAAGGTCCCAGTAGAGGTTCAGGACGGCTGCAACCGTGGTGATGATCTGCCGCTTGAACTGAAGCTCGCTGACCTTGACGTTATTGTTCTGGACGCGAATATTGCGTCCATTGACCGGGCGTCCAAAGCCCTGCAACAGGTTCTGTGTGACGTTGAGGGCGAGCGCGCCGTTGGTGAACGGGTTCAAAGCGAAGAATTGGGAATTGACTTTGACACGGGTGCTCGAATAGCTGAGCGAGGCGTTCATGCCGAAGTCGAAGTTTTGCGCGTAGGAGGCCTGAAAGGTGCGGGTGTCCTGCACAAAAGCGGTGGTGCCGGTCAGCACCGTGTTGCTTTGCGGAGTGGTCGCGTGTTGGAAATTTGCAAGTCCCGTCAGGGTGGGATCGAAGGATTGGATCTGCGGGCCGAGCTGGGTGACGATGCCGCCGCCCGAGCCGACGCCGCCTCCGCCCACGTTGACCGTGGAGCCGCCCGTGCTCACGCCCTGCAGGCTGACGCTCTGCGGACCGGCGGCGATGCCGAGCCCCGCGCTGCGCAAAGCGCCTCCCGATTGCGCCCGGCGAAGAATTTCGCGGGCGAGCAGCGGTCCGTAGCGCTGGATCTCAATATCGATATTGTTCTCAATGGCGAGCGAAACGATGTCCCGCGACGCGACATATAGGTTGCCGGCGCGGACCAGAGCGTCCATACGGTTCGAGTTGGCAAGCCGGATCGGGGCGACTTCGCGCGGGCGGTAAGGCCGGGTGAACCAGTCGAGCTTCTTGGCCGCCGCGTTCGAAGAAACAGGGGCGGGTTCGACGCCGAGCGAGGCTGGCGAAGGCGACTGAGCCTCCAAAGACCCGACTAGAGTGATGAAACAACAGGAGATCGTAAGGAGGTGAGAATGTCTAAAGATCATGGACGGGACCGTTTCAGTTTTGCGACGCTCTTCATGAAGATATAAGGGGTAGACGCCGCAAGGAATGTCTTTATTACGCGCGGCAGCCTCAAGTAGTAAGAGACGAAGGCGCAGGGCCGCCAGTTCAACCAAATTAACATGCGAAGGTTTTCCCTCAACGCCCGGCCCGGCTTTTGGCGATCGGTTTGCTTTGGAACGGGTCAAGGACGAAGCGTGCCGCAGGCTGAAACCAAGCAGTTCGGAACCATTGAGTATCGCGAAGAAGAAGCCGTAGAGTTTCCGATTGGACTACCGGCCTTCGAGCAGGAGCGGAAGTTCCTTCCGATCGAGCGGCCGGAGACGAAACCTCTTGTTTTTCTGCAAAGTCTGAGCCACGCGGAACTCTGCTTCGTCACTCTCCCTCTTCTGTTGGTGGACCCAACGTATCGACTGGCCGTCAGCGCCGAGGATCTGCGGATTCTAGGCCTGACGGATATTTTGAACCGTTGCGCGCAGCCGGAAGTGGACCGGGATGTGCGGGCGCTGGTCATCATGTCGGTGACCGATTCCCGCCCCACCGCCAATTTATTGGCGCCGGTCATGATCAACATTTCGCCACCGGATGGGGCTCCGCGACGCGGAGTGCAGGCGATTCGATTCGACAGCCAGTATTCGCACGAACAGATTTGGGAGGGTCCTCCATGCTCGTAATTCGAAGGCGGGCGGGGGAATCATTCCGGATTGGCGACGACATCGAGGTCGAGATTCTGGAAACTTCCGGCGGGCAGGTCAAGATCGGAATCCGCGCGCCGCGGGAAGTTCCAGTGTTGCGGACGGAAGTGTTTCTAACCAGCCAGCAGAATCGCGCCGCGGCGGCGCAGGCGTCGTTGGGTTCCAACCTCGCCGAAACACTTGTCAGACAATTTTCACCTACTCCCCCGAAAACTCCCTCAAACTCCCAGTGACTACCCCGATAAGGGTGAACGTAAGCGTTACACGGATGGACAAAACCGTATAGGCGCTCCGCCGGGAAAGGATTCCCGGCGATCCAACTGTGAGTTCAATTCAAGGAGAGAATTGTGGGCTTTCAAATCAATACCAATGTAGCGTCGCTGCAGGCGCAGGATTATCTGCGGAGCAACAGCGATTTCCAGGCTAAGACCATCAGCAGAGTGACCTCCGGGTTGCGTATCGTGTCCTCTGGCGACGATGCGGCGGGGTTGGCGATCGCCAACGGATTCCGGTCCGACCAGGCGGTGTTGACGCAGGGCGTGCGGAACGCCAACGATGGGCTGAGCCAGTTGCAGATTGCCGACGGCGGCATCAACAACATCTCGAAGCTGCTCGACCGCGCCCGTTCCCTCGCGACGCAATCGGCCTCCGGCACGTTCTCGGGCGACCGTTCGGTGCTGAATAGCGAATTTCAGAGCGTGATTGATGAAATCGACCGTCAGGCGCAGGCGATCGGTCTCGATCAAAATGGAACCTTCGCCAAGAATCTGAGTGTGTTCATCGGCGGCGGCCGGGCCAACAACGGCACGACTGCGATCACCAATGGCAGCGTTTCGGTGGACCTGTCGAACTCGACGGTGGACGCGAAAAGCCTGGGTCTGAAGGGCGTGCAATCCACTGGTCTGGCGAACACGGACATCGGCTCGGGATCGGCGGCCACTTCGGTGGCGCAAATCCTGGCGGATTCGACCAATACAGCGTCTGAGAAGACGCAGGGCTACACGGATTTCTATATCAGCGGTCCCGGGTTTGCGGGCGCGAACAAAGTCAAGTTGTCGGTCAATCTCGCGAACGTATCGGACACCGGCACGCTCGTGACGGCGATCAACAACGCCATCGATTCCGCGGGGGTCGCGGGTACGCAGGCAGCCACGGCCTTCAGGAATGCGGGCATTCAAGCCACCATCAATACCGACGCGGCGGGCAAGAAGCAACTGGCGTTCACCTCGGCGAACGCTTCCTTCCAGGTGCAGTCGGGCGACCGGCTTTCGAACGCGCTGCTCGGAAATTTCAGCTCCGGCGCAATCGGCAAGAATCTGACCAACACGGTCACGGCTGGCGCCGTGACGACCGCTGGGACAGGCACCACAGCGCAGAATATTATCGTTCGAGTGCAGGGCGGCGGTTTGGCGGGTCCGGTGGATCTCCAAATCAGCTCCGGCGCCACGACTGCGAACGCACTGACCACATTGTCGAGCCTGGTGGCGAACAACGCCGCGCTGCAGGCTGCTGGAATCACCGATGGCGGCGTGCAGAGCGTCGGCAGCACAATCACCTTCACGTCGGCGCGCGGCGAGGCCTTTAATGTTTCCGTGATCGGCGACGATCAGAACCGGCTCGGCCTCGGGTCTTACCGCAACTCGGCCAACAACGGCACTTCGTTCGAATACACCTCGATAACTGCTGGCACAGCGTATGCGGCGGCAGCCAAGACGAACACGTTCGATCTGTCGATTGGCGGCGGAGCGGCGCAGAATTTCAGCGTGACCTTTGCGGGAACCGAAACCATTGCGGACGCAACCGTTCTCGTCAATAACCAGTTGGCGACCAATGCGCTTGCCCGTGCGGCGGGAATTTACGCGACCAACAACGGAACCAGCGTGACCCTGCAGTCGTCCAATGGCACTGCCTTCCGGCTCAACGCCACTACGGCGACCGGCGACGATGTTCTCGGTTTTGGCGAAGCTGGCGCGGCCGGAGGCGCTTCGTTCGCCTCGGTGGCGGCGGATGCGACGGACATTGCGTTCTTCAACAACGGCGGCGGCAGCGCTGTTTCGAATGAATTCGCGTTCAACAACATCACGAACGGGCAGGATGTGCAGACGGTGACGCTTGCGGGGCGCGACGCCTCGGGCGCGGAGCAATCTCTCGCCGTCAAGCTGTCCAACAACGCAACGGACGGCCGTAATGCGCGCAATATCGATGAAGCCATTGCGACCATCAACGCGAAGCTGCAGCAGACCAACAACGAGACCTTGAAGAAGATCGTGGCGGTGAAGGACTACGACGGGACCAACTACAAAATCCGGTTCCAGAGCACGCTGCCGGACTTCAACGTTGCTTTGGGCACGACGGGAACGGGCAGCGCAGCAGGTATCGGCACGGCGGGCCAGCAGGGGCAGGTGTACGCATCGGCGGATGTCGCCGGCGGATCCACCTCCGACATCTCCACGGCCGACCTGGCCTCGAACGCGGTGTCCGCGCTCTCGATCGCGGTTGCATCGCTCGGCCGCGCCCAAGCGGTCGTCGGACGCGGTCAGAACCAGTTCAACTATGCCGTCAACCTGGCGCAATCGCAATTGTCCAACATCGCAGCCGCCGAGTCGCGCATCCGGGATGCCGATCTGGCGACGGAAGCGGCCAACCTGTCCAAAGCGCAGATCCTGCTGCAGGCCGGCGTCGCCGCGCTGGCCCAGGCAAACTCGGCGCCGCAGCAAGTGCTGTCGCTGCTCCGTGGGTAACGGGTAGCTTCCATATTGAATCCCTTCGGTGGAGCCTGAGACTGGATCCTGCATCGCTGTCTCGGTTCTGGATGTTTCTCTCGAGCGGTCGGGAGGAGGCGCAAAAACCGCCTCCTTCCGCCTTCCCGTTGCCTACAGCATCTACCGGAACTACCAATGGAACTCTCTCCCCAACAACTCGGCCAGTCTTTGTACCGGCTCGGCAGGCAACTCTTGCTCCGGCGGCATTTTGAAGAAGCGAAAGAGTCGTTCGCGCTCAGCCTTCAATTCATGCCCGGCTCGGCGGAAACCTGCTTTGAACTCGGCAACCTGATGCACGCGTGCGGGCGTCATTCGGAGGCGGCTGACCACTACGTCAAAGCCATCGAAAGCAATCCCCACTTTGCGCAGGCCTGGTACAACCTGGGCGTCGTCCGCATGATCATGCGGGATCTCGGCAAGTCGCGGCTCTGCTTCGAGTACGCGATTTCGCTCGATCCCGGTTATGCGGAAGCTCACAACAATCTCGCGATTCTGATGCAGGCGGCCGGCCAGATCGACAACGCACTGGATCACTATCGCGAGGCGGCGAAGCTGCAGCCGCAGTTTATCGAGCCGCAATACAATCTCGGGCTCGTGTTGCAGGAACGGCAGGAGTTCGAAGAATGCGTGGCCGCGTACGAGGTCCTGCTGGCTCGCAAGGGCGACCACGTCGATGCAAGAAACAACCTCGCCAATGTCCTGCTCGAACTGGGACGTCCTTCAGAAGCCAGAAGGGCGTACGAACGGGTGTTGCAACTGGATCCGAATCATCCGGAGGCCAATTGGAATCTCGGGCTCGTGCAATTGCAGTTGGGCGATTGGGGGAACGGCTGGCGGAACTACGAATGGAGGTTCCGTCAACCGGCCCGCAAGGAAGAAGATCCGCTGATGCCCCGATGGGATGGCCACGCGCTCAAAGGGCGGCGGATTCTTCTCACGGCGGAGCAGGGCTTGGGCGACATGCTGCAGTTTCTGCGCTATGTTCCCGAGGTCGTCTCCCGCGGGGGAAGGGTACTCGTGGAATGCCACGCTCCGCTGACGGGGCTTGTGGGCCGGATTCCGGGGGTGGAGGCCACCGTCGTAAAGGGTGAAGAGCGTCCCCATCACGATTGCTGGGCGCCGCTGTTGAGCATTCCGGCGATCCTGGAACTGCTCGAGCCGGCGGCGCACAGGTTGCCGTATCTCGAACCCGAACCGCAGCGCGTCGAGCTGTGGCGCGAGTTCTTGGATTCGGCCAGGAAGAAGGGCGGCAGTGGCGGACGGAAGATGCGGATCGGGGTGACCTGGTCCGGCAATCCGCAGTTCAAGGCCAACGCCAAGCGAACTCTCGAAGATCGTCATGTGCGAGCTTTGACGCAGGGGCATGAGAAGCAGGCGACTTTCTACAGCCTGCAAAAGGGGCTGCCGATCATTCCGGACGCCAACCTGGTGGATCCGCACGATGACGCATCGTCTCTCGAAGACGTGGCGGCGATCGTGGCCAACCTGGATCTGGTGATTTCGGTCGATACGTCGGTGGCGCACCTCGCGGGGGCTTTGTCGACGCCCGTGTGGACGCTCCTCGCCCATGCCGCCGATTGGCGTTGGATGGCGAGCCGGCGGGATTCGCCCTGGTATCCGTCGATGCGGCTGTTCCGTCAACCGAAGCGGGGAGACTGGAACACGGTCGTAGAAGACGTCCGGCATCAATTGGGCCTTCTGCTAAACTAAGTTAGGCTCCGGATCGAACCTGCTGTTGGGCAGGCTTCGGTCCGGACCTTGTCTTTCGACCAAGATGTCCCAACCAGCCGAACCGACCCCTTCCTCGAAGTCACCGCAACTGACCGTAGGGCAATTTGCAGAGCGTTTCCGCGGGTCCATGATCCCGTTGAGCGGCAGCTTTTCCTATTTTTGCGACGCTTCGCTGCCGTTCACCGAAGAGGATTCACGCGACTATCTGGAAGATCCAGTCGCTGCCCTGCCTCCTGTCATCGTCGCCCAACTGCCCAAGATTTCGATCCTGATCGTTCCTTACCTGACGAAGGAAAAGTCCGAAAAATCCCTTGTCTCGATGGTGGCGCCTCCGAAGGACAAATTGTCCTGGACGGCGCAGGTTCGCAACGGCGAGGAAACCGTTCTGGCGTTTACCTTTACCGGTCACGACGTTTCCGAATACCACTACCGCTTTTACCAGCAGATTGCCGGGCTGATCTGGACCAATCCTTCAGCGTCGGATGCCGAAGCGCGGTCGCGCTACACTGCGCTGGCCGTCGAGGAGTTGAACGCCAATATCCACGGCGAGGTGGACGAAGAAAGCTGGCGGACGAAGCAGCAACTGCAGCGCCGCGCCGGCAAGGTTCGCACGGACTCGAAGATTTTCGCGGAATACAGCAAGGCGTCTTTCATCGACACCATGACGCTGTACCTGCATGGACTCTGCTGCGATATCGACGTCGATACGGGTCCGCGGCAACTGCCGAGCAGGTTCCTGCGCAAGCGGTTGTTGTTGCTGAAGGAACTGTATCCGCCGCCGGCCGACTACTTTGTGCTGCCGGAAGACATCAAGAAGTAGTTACTTGCCCTTGAAAACTGCCTTCCGCCGCTCGCGGAACGACTGGATGCCTTCCTGGTAGTCCTCGCTCGAAGCGACATCCCGTAACCAGTCCCGCACATGGGCTGCGGCATGTGGTTCGCCCTGCTCCCGGCTTTGCCTGGCGGACGCCAGGGTTGCTTGCACTGCAAGCGGCGCCTGCTCCGCGATCCGATCTGCGATTGCGATCGCCCTCGAGAGCGGATTTTCGCAGACTTGCTGCACGAGGCCGATTCGAAGTGCTTCTTCCGCCCCAAACTCATCCCCCGTCAGCAACCATTGCATCGCGTTGCCCCAACCACACTGCTCGGGCATGCGAAACGTCGCGCCACACAGCGGATAGAGACCGCGTTGGACCTCCAGTTGGCTGAATCGCGTTCCTGGCGCGGCGACGCGGATGTCCGCCGCAAGCATGAGCTCAATGCCGATCGTGAAGCAGATCCCCTGCACTGCGACCACGACAGGTTTGCGGCACACCGCATTGCCCTGCATCCCCAGGGGATCTACGCCCCCGTTTACCGGCGCCATCGCTTGCGCGTCCTCGAGAAACGCCGGGCCGAACTGTGCGAGGTCAATGCCTCCCGTAAAGTGATCGCCATGCGCGAACAAGACTCCGCACCGCAGATCGGGCTCCCGGTCGAGCTCCGCATAAGCGAGGCCCAGTTCGTCGAGCATCTGCCGCGAAAACGCATTGCGCTTGGCAGGACGGTTCAAGCCCATCAGCCAGACGTGTCGCCCTCTGCGTTCGGTGGTGATGAACTCCATGGTGGAGGCCCGCCCCGCCTCAGACGAACCGGACGTTGGAACGCCGCGTAATGGAAGAATGCTTCTCAAAGCACGGATTCTTGGCCGGGAAGTCGGTGCGGAAGTGCCCGCCGCGGCTTTCCTCGCGGGCCAGCGCGCACTCGGCGATCAACCGGACTACGGTGTGCACGTTGCGTATCTCGTAGTCGCGGCGGCCGGGGTCAGCCAGCGCCGCTCCATCCTCCATCGCCGCGAGCAGTTCCTTGGCCTTCAACAGGCCGGCAGCGTTGCGCTGGACGCCGCAGTACTTCCAGGCGAGCGCGCGCAACTCGACATCCGTCGCGTCAGGAAACTTCGCGGCCGCAGCCGGACGGGGCGCCGATGACGGCTTTACCTGCCGCATTGCCTTGCCGGTCCGCGCTCCATACACGATTCCTTCGAGCAGGGAATTACTCGCCAGTCGATTCGCCCCGTGAACCCCCGTCGCAGCGACTTCGCCGGCAGCAAACAGGTTAGGCGTGGTCGTCAAACCATTCAGGTTCGTGTGCACGCCACCCATCGAGTAATGTACCGCGGGATACACCGGCGCGCTCTGCGTCCGCAGATCGATGCCGTATTGCATGCAGGTTTCGAAGATACGCGGAAACCGCTGCGCGATGTCGAGGTCCGTGCGATGCGTCAGGTCGAGGTAGACATGGTCGGATCCCTCGCGAATCGTCTCGGTCACGATCGAGCGGGACACTACATCGCGGGGCGCCAATTCTTCGAGCGAATGGTAGCGATGCATGAACCGTTCGCCGGCCATATTGCGCAAGTAGGCGCCTTCGCCTCGTAATGCCTCGGACAGCAGGAAACGCGGCGCACCGGCCACATGCAAGGCGGTTGGATGGAACTGCACGAATTCGATGTCCCGGATTTCCGCCCCGGCGCGATACGCCGCCGCCACGCCGTCGCCAGTCGCCACGTCCGGATTAGTGGTTTCGAGGAACACGTGACCGAGGCCGCCCGTGGCGAGCAACACGGCTTTCGCACGAATTGCGAAGTGCTCTCCGCGCTCGGCATGCAGGACCACGGCGCCAGCCGCCGCGCCATTTTCGTCGAGCAGGATGTCGGTCATGCCCGAAAAGCTACGGAACTGAACGCCGCTAAGCGACGCCGCTTTCCAGTACAGCGTGCGCGCAATCTCGCGCCCGGTCGAGTCGCCGTGGGCGTGCAGAATGCGGTTCCGCGAATGCGCTCCTTCGCGTGTGAACAGCAGCTTTGAACCCTCGCGGTCGAACTCCGTGCCCCAGTCGATCAGTTCCTGAATCGCCGCGGGACCTTCTTCCACCAGCGTGCGCACTGCCGCGAGATCGCAGAGTCCATCGCCCGCGTAGAGGGTGTCTTGTTCATGCAGCGAAACTTCGTCGTCGTCGCTCAGCGCTACGGCGATGCCTCCCTGCGCATATTCGGAGGCGGATTCCCGCAGACTTTCCTTGGCTACCACCAGAACCTGGCCGGCTTCGGCGAGTTCGATGGCGGCGCGCAGGCCAGCGACACCCGCGCCGATGACCAGATAATCCGTATTGATTGTGTCCACTAGTGCTTTACCGGTGCTGCTGTCAGATACTGCTGGATGTCAGGAAACAAGAGTTCTTTCACTTCCGGTTTGTCGAGATCGGAGGCTTTGACGAGGGTTGCGCCGGAATCGAGCTGTGGCGCAGGGTCCTGGCCCTTCAATTTCATCAGGACCGCCTTTGTCGATTCGTAACCCATCTTGAACGGGTTTTGCACGACCAGCGAATCGATCCAGCCGTCCTTCATGTCTTGAATGAGTTGGTCGGAGGCGTCGAACGCCACGAGCTTGACGTTCTTCGCGTTGCGCGACTTGAGGGCTTGCACGGCGCCTGATGAGCTGGATTCGTTGTCGGCGAACAGGCCTGCGAGATCGCTGTTGGCGGTCATCAGGTTTTCGGTCACCGCCATCGATTTTGCCCGGTTCGCCATGCCGAACTGGACGCCAAGAAGCTGAATTCCGGGATACTTTTTGATCTCTTCGGTGAAACCGTCTTCGCGCTCCATCGTCGAGGCGCTGCCCGCCATGAAACCGATCACCGCGACTTTGCCTTTCCCGCCAATCACTTCGGCGAGCCGCCGCGCGGCCATCCGGCCGCCTTCGCGGTTGTCTGTGGCTACAAACGTGATTCGCTTCTTCGTATCGATATCCGAATCGAAAATCGCCACCGGCATTCCCGCCGCCGCCGCCCGTTCCACCGGGGCGACGAGAGCCTTGCGATCTACGGGCGCGAGCACCAGGCCCGCGAGTTGTTTGTTGACCATCGAATCCACGATCTCGATTTGGCGCGACGAATCGACTTCGAGGGTCGGGGCGTTCCATTCGATTTCCGCGCCGCCTTCACGCGCCGCTTTGACTGCTCCCGCATGCACCGTCTGCCAGAAGATGTGGTTTGCTCCCTTGGGCACGACGCCAATCGTAATCTTCTTCTCACGGTTACAACCCGTTGAAGTCAGGCCGATCGCGGTCAGGGCGATGAGGGAAAACAGGATTTCGCGACGCATGGTAGACAATTGTTAGTATGCCATTCGTTAAGGCCGCCTCAGTGGCGGCGTTGCCAGCCGGAGCCATGGTAGGTGCGGAATTCGGCGAGGATCTGTATGTGATTTGTAACGTGGAAGGCAACCTTCACGCAATGGACGGGCGATGTCCGCACGCCGGAGGTCCGCTGGCTCAGGGCACGCTGCATGGCAGCACAGTGGTGTGTCCGTGGCATTGCTGGGAGTTCGATTGCCGGAGCGGTGAAACCGATTTCAACCCGCGTTTCAAACTGAAGACCTTTCCGGTCAAGACCGATGGCGACGACATCCTGATCGAAGTGTAGCGTTGTGCCAGAACTGCCTGAAGTTGAAACGGTCGTCCGCACGATCGCGCCGCACATCGTCGGCCGAACGATTCTGCATGCGGAGTTCGATTCGCAGTGGGTGACGCCCGGGGACCGGGACCTGCTCGCGCGCCAGTTGGCCTCCCGCAGGATCGAAGCGGTGCGGCGTCACGGTAAATTCATCCTCGGCGAACTCGATCGCGGGTTTCTCGTCATCCATCTCGGCATGACGGGCCGGTTGCTGCACGATACGCCGCGCAATGCCTATACGCACGGTTTCTTTGCGCTCGACCACGGCGCGCTCGTGTATGACGACATCCGGCAGTTCGGCACCATCGAATGGACCCAAGGAGCGAACCCTCGCATCGCCGCGCTTGGGCCAGACGCACTTTCCGTTAGCGCCGAAGAATTCGGCGTGAAATTACGCGCCCGTAAAACGCCGCTGAAATCCTTGTTGTTAAATCAATCCTTCGTGGCGGGTCTGGGGAATATCTACGTCGATGAAATACTCTTTCGGGCCCGTTTGCATCCACTATTGCCCGCGGCCCGCTTGAGCCGGCCCCGGGCTCTACTACTACATACGGAAATGCAGCGAGTACTAAGTGAATCGATCGAACACGGCGGCTCTTCGATCTCCGACTACGTAGACGCCGAAGGGCGCAAAGGCAGCTTTCAGGAACGCCATCGCGTATACGGCCGCGAAGCGCAACCGTGCACCGTGTGTGGAACGATAATCCGGAAAATCATTGTCGCGCAGCGGGGCACCCATTTCTGCCCCATGTGTCAAGTCCGCAAATAGTTTGCATGATAGCTGGAATGGGGCGCCCAAGAAATCTCTATTGGACAGATTCGGGTTTTCCGGTTATCCTGAATTTGTAAGTATCACCGGCATCGACGCCAGTGGCGTCTGATCGCCGTGTCCTAGTCTGACCTTATATCGGTACCCCGCCCAAACTTTGAACTATCGCCACTATGGCATAGCGTTTGAGCCCCTTGGTTCCGAACCTGTTTCATAACGAACGAGCGCGCGAATCAGTAGCCGCACTTGTCCGTGCCTACTCCCGCGCGTATTTTGCAGCCCACGCAGTGCTGAGCCATGGCTTCACGCCAAAAACAACATCTTAAAGGAGAATTTCCATGACTCGCAGAATGATCAACCTATTCGCTCTTTCCACCCTGCTCGCCGCCTCGAGCCTGTTCGCCGCCGAAACCCGCGTCGCGACTGTCAAGGTGCCCTTCGCTTTCCGCGCCGGCGAAGAATCGATGCCCGCTGGTGAATACCAGATCTCGAAGGGCGACCAGAGCGTGCTCTATTTGCGCACTGTTGGCAAGTCCATCGTGATCCTGCCCGTCGGTTCCATCGCCCCGAGCTTCAAAACCTCGAATCTGGTCCGGTTCGAGCGCGTCAACGGCACCCCTGTCCTGACCGAAGTCCTGGTGGACGGCGGCCAGGGCTTCCTGCTCCGTCACTAGTACTGGAAGTAGTTGGACCAACGAAGTTGGGCGGGGCATTGTCGTGGCGCCCTGCCCATATTCATTTCCCTATTCGTCACGTAGCGCGGACGCTGGATCGCAGCGCATGGCGGTCCACGCAGGGCTCAGACTGGCCGCCAGGGAAATAGCCATCAGCGAGGCAATCGCTCCTACGATGGTCCAGAGGTCGAAGGCAGTCACATTGTAGAGCAGAGCCTTCAAGAGCTTCCCCGCTACGGGTATCAGAACGGCGCAGAGAGCCGAACCGGCGGCGGAAATCTTCAAACTGTCGGCAACGATCATCCGCCAGAGCATGCTCCGGCTGGCGCCCATTGCCGCCCGGATGCCGAATTCCTTCCTCCGTTGCTGCACCAAATAGGCGAGCAGTCCGTAGATTCCTGCTGCCGCGAGCAAGAGTCCGAGCGCGGCAAAAGTCTCAAACAGCCACAAAGCCAAACGCGCCCCTGCCATCGCGCCTTCCGAATGCCGCTCGAGCGTTCTCAGATCGGCGACGGGCAATTCGGAATCCACGGCGTGGACCGCTTCCGTCACCGCGGCCGCGTACTTTGCAGGATCCTGACCTGCCAGAACCCGGACCGCGAAGAACACGCGAAGAAACGGTTGCTGTGCATTCGAAAACCACAGGGCGGGCTTCACCGAAAGGTCCGCGGGAAAGTCGCGGATTCCCACCACCACTCCTGCAATCCGCCGTTTCTTGCCGAAGACGTCGATCATCTGGCCCGCGGCGTCCTCCCCTCGAAAGTAGCGCTTTGCCAGTGCGTCGTTGACGATCACCGACGGAGGCTGATCCGCTTCGTCGCGGCCTGTTTCGAAGAACCGCCCCGAGATCAGTTGCATGCCGGCCGCTTCGAAATATCCTGGCGTCGCCGCCTGAAATCGCGCCGAGGGGCTGTCCTTGCTGTCTTCCGGCAGCCGGCCCGGGATGCCGAATGAAGTGTTCTCGTCATAGCCGCTCCACGGTAAATTCGTGGTTGCCCCCGCAGAGACCACACCGGGCGTCATGAGGATCTTGCGGCGAACGTCCTCGACCACGATGGGAGCCTTTTCGCGGTAGACGTTGAATGGCACGGTGAGTTGGAATACGAGCGCGTCCTTGGCGTTGAAGCCATGATTGCGGCTGCCGACTTCGACGTAGCTCCGCAGCAGGAAGAGTGCGGAAGCGGCGCGCAAGCCTGCAAGCGCGATTTCACCGGCCACCAGCGCGGTGCGCGTATGGCGGGAATCGCGGCTGGCTGTCGAACGCGGCGCGGAGTGCATGGCGCTCAGAAACTTCATCGACGGGAAGAGTCCGGCGGCGATCGCGCTCGCGAGAGCAACTGCGACCGCGAAGCAGGCGGACGATAGGGTGAGGCTGATCTCGTGAGATCTGGGAAAGTCCGCGGGCAAAAGCTGGTGCAGGATTCGCAAGCCCGCTGCCGCGGCGGCAATGCCGAGCGCGGAACTCACCAGCCCCATGATCAGGTTTTCAGCGAGGCCAACATGAATCAACTGCCAGCGATTCGCGCCGAGAGCCTGCCGCAGGGCCAGTTCCTGCTGCCTCGCCAGCGATCGCGCAATGCAGAGCCCCGCGATGTTGGCGCACGCAATCAGCAGCACCAGGCCGCCAGCCAGGGCCAGGAGCCAAACCACTTCCCGCGAACGTCCCGTGACTTCACCCAGCAAGGGTTCTATGCGAGCGTTCCAATCGCCGGAATTGGGAAATCGCTGCCGATGGCCCGCCATCAGACGGTTCAGTTCCTCGCGCACCTGAGACTGCTGGAAGCCCGCGCGGGTCCGCGCGACGGCGTTGCAATAATGCCAGTTGTTGAGCCCTTGGTCGGGGATGTCGAGGGCCAAAGGAAGCCAGAGGTCGACGGTTTCGCCTTGTACCGGCGACCGGTAGTCGCCGCCGACGTGTTGGAAGCCCCGCGGCGCCACGCCGATCACCGTCCACGGCATCCGGTTGAGGCGGATGACCTGGCCGACAATCGACGGGTCGGATTGAAAGCGATTCGTCCATAGACGGTGGCTGATCACGACGCTGCGGCTTTCGTCGCGCAGATCGGCATCGGCGAAGGCCCGGCCCGCGGCGGGCGACATTCCGAGCAGCTTGAAGAAGTCCGACGTGATTTGCACTCCCGTGAGGCGTTCGGGCCTGCCATCCGGCGCGCCGAATTCCATGTCCCGGCCCGTGTAGAGCGCGATTCCATCGAGTGAAGCAGCGTGCTTCCGGTACTCGAGAAAGTGGCCGATCGCAACGGGAAACTTCGGCTCGGTCTTGCCGCCATCGTAGATTCGAATCAGACCTTCCGGCGAGGAGTAAGGCAGCGGCCGCAGCACCACGCCTTCGAGCATGAAGAAGATCAGCGTGTTCATCGCGACGCTCGCCGTGAGCACCAGAATCGCGATCGACGCAAAGCCCGGTTTACGGCGCAGCGCGCGCCCCGCATGACGCAGGTTCATCCACAGGCTGTCGAACCAGCGGAAGCCGGCTTCCTCGCGAGTGGATTCCAAACCCTGCGAAATCCGGCCCGCGCGGAGTGTGGCCTGCCTGCGCGCCTCCGTTTCATCGAGCCCTCGCCGGAGGCCCGCCTCCACTTCCATGTCGAAGTGGAATTGCAGTTCTTCGGTGCGGCCGGCTGCGGCCTTTTTGACTCGCAGCAGGTTTCGAAGACGCCAGGCCCAGTCAGGAAGCATGATTTCCGCTCAATACTTTCGTCATGATTTCGGACATGCGAAGCCACTCGGCCCTTTCGTGCTCGAGTTGCTTGCGTCCCTTTGCCGTCAATTGATAGAAGCGCGCGCGGCGGTTGGACTCGGTCTGATCCCACTTGGCAGTCACCCAACCACGGGCCTCGAGGCGCATCAGGGCGGGGTAGAGCGTGCCCATGTTCAATTGCAAAGCTCCCCCGGAGACTGTCTCCAGCCGGGCGGCGATGGCGTAACCATGCTGAGGGCCCATGGCGGCGAGGGTTTGGAGGATCATCAGGTCGAGAGTTCCCTGCAGGACCCCGGCCCGTGGCGCTTCATTCGGCATTCTAATGAAGAGTATGCCTGGGTTCCATTTGAATGTCAAATGGTGATTAGTGCGCGAGTAGTTCGGCGTAGCGCACGAGCTTGCAGCCGTGCTCCCGCAGGGCCTCGCGGACTTCCGGCGCGATCAGCGCGGCCAATTCCTCGGCCCGGCTCTCTTTGAGGCGGGTTTTGGACGCCTGCAGTTCCGCGGTGCAATGTCCTGGGTGGCACATGAACTCCGTGGACCCTTCCGGCAGGCTGGCGATCAGTTCCACCAGGTCCTTGGCCGCGAACGCGCCAGTGAGCGCAAATCCCGCAAAATAGTCCGTATTGCGGCAGCCGTGCTGCTGGAGCGAACGTTCGAACTTGCCTTTGACGATCTGAAACGACTTGCTTACGATCCGTTTGCCAAGCGGCGCCTTGCCGGGGCGAATCGGAAAATCGAAAGGCCGGCGGACGAATGGGATCTTGTACTCTTCGGAAAGCCTGGCTACCGCATGCAGCACCGCGGGAAACAGGTGCGTATGTTTGTGGGTGTCGAGATGCAGCGGTTTCAGCCCGGCGCCGAGAATCTTCTTGATCTGCAGCTTCAGTTCGAGATAGGGATTGAGCTTGCGCATCACGACCGCTCGAATCATCTCCGCGACGGAGCGTGGAAACGGCTCGTCTGAAACCAGGGAATGCCCGCCGACGAGCACCAGATGGCAGCCCACATCGAGCGACGGCGTCTGATGCGCGAGGCGCACCGCATCGTCGAACGCCGCGCCATTCGCCATCAGGGTAGTGGCGGTAAGAATGCCCTTGTGGTGCGCTTCGAGGATTCCGGAATTGACATCGCGCGTATAGCCGAAGTCGTCTGCGTTGACCGTGAGAAATTTCGTCAAAACAGTTTCAACTGAATCCGCAGGAACTTCTTGGGGTTGGCCCTGAAATCCTTCATCAGTCCATTCATTTCGCGCGTCGTGCCATTCAGGTTGTCGTACAACTGGGGATTCACCATCAACTGTCCCAGAGTGCCCTGGCCCTGGTTAATCCGGTCGAGCATGGTGTCGAGCCTGCCGATGGTGGTCACGATCTTGTCGTGCAACTCAGTGCTCTTGAGCAGTTTACCGGCCGAACCCTCACCATGGTCGATGCCCGCCAGAATCTTACGGACATCTTTGATCGTGCCTCGCATGTCGTCGTAGAGCGCGGGGTCTTTGAGCAGTTTGCCTGCCGTTCCCTGGCCTTCCTGCAAGCCCTGCATCAGAGCGTCCACGCGCGCCAGAGAACCGCGAATGTCGCCGTAGAGCTTCTCGTCCTTGAGCAGCTTACCTGCGGTGCCCTCGCCGCGATTGAGCGCCTTGGTGAGGCTATCCGCTTCGTTGACGATCGATAGCAGCTTGTTGTAGATCTCTTCGTCCACGAGCAGTTTGCCGATGGAGCCCTTGCCTACTTCAACCTGGCCGACGATGCCGTCGACCTTTTTCAAAATGCCCTGTAAGGAGCCGAGCAGCGAATATCCCTGCTGCACGACATCGTCGAACTCTCGCGTGTCCAAGCTTTGAATCTCGGAGCCGGCTTTGATGGTCTGGGCCGCTTTGCCTTTCTTGATATTGATGAACTTTGTACCCAGCAGGTTTTCGGCGCCCAGTGCAGCCTGCGAATCAATGGGGATCGAGGGGAACCATTTGTCCGCGATCTTGAGGTCGATCTTGACCACGCGCCGCGCTTCGTTCGAGCCCGACAGACTGATCTTTTGCACCTTGCCGATCGGAATGCCATTGAGCCGGACGGCGGAACCCTCGGTCAAAGCGGCGGAATCGTCCAAATAAGTGACCACCACGCTGTGGTCTTCAAATAGTGAAGTCTGGCCGGTGATCAGAAAGATCAACACCGCCAGAATAACCAGGGCAAACAAGGCCATGATGCCAACTTTGAGTCTTGCCCAGGAACCCTTGTCTTGTAGCGCCATTTGACTGTGTTTCCTATCGTCGCACGAACTTACGGACGTATGCGTCCGGCGAGTGCTCCAACTCGCGTTGAGAACCTTCAAAAATCAATTTACCGTCGCGCATCACCATGAAGACCGTGCCGGGGCGCTCGGCAGCGTTCGGGGCGATTTTGCCCGCCGTCTCGTCCCAGTGAAAATTGGCCATGATCTGGCCGTCCTGATAGCGGTGCGTCACGATAATGCTGGGCGTATTTCGCGAGTCGCGTTCTTTGACGACCAGCGCCATGATGGTGTTTGCGGTAATCGGGTCGAGGCCCGCGGTGGGCGAATCGTACAGAACCAGTGGGGGCTCGGTGACGGTGGCGCGGGCGATGCCAACCCGGCGGCGCATGCCTCCCGACAATTCGCTGGGGAACTTTTCGAGCGTATGATCGAGTTCCACGAACTGCAACGCGCGTAATACCCGCTGTTCGATCACCGCAATCTGCTCTTTGCGTAACGTCTCTTTCGCGCGGTTCAGCAGCGGATACGCAACATTTTCTTCTACGGTTTCCGAGTCGAACAGAGCGCCTTCCTGAAACAACATGCCCAACTTCTGGCGAACTTCAAATAACTCTTTTTCGCGCAGATTCGTGATGTTCTGGCCGAACAGAGTAATCGTTCCGGAGTCAGCGTGAACGAGCCCCAACGCACATTTGAGCAGGATGGTTTTGCCCGCGCCGGCCTCTCCCAACAGGATGCGCGTTTCGCCAGGAACCAGGCTGAAGGTGATCCGGTCGAGAACCGTCCGCCCCTCGTACCGTACCGTTACGTTGTCAAAGCAGAGTACGGGAATCTGCATTGTCACCAGCGCGGCAGGCTCACGAAGATTTGCGTAATCATCAGGTCGACAATGAAAACCCACACCGATGCGCTGACGACTGCTTCAGTTGTGGCTCGGCCGACGCCCTGTGTGCCGCCTTTCGTACGCAAGCCTTCGAAGCAACCCACAAGCGAGATGATGATGCCGAAAATGAAGGGCTTCAGCAGTCCTTGCGTCACGTCCTGGAAGTCGAGGGCACGATAGGCGGTGGTCCAATACTGGGTGGAAGTGGTGAGCCGGAGACTGACGCTCGCCATCAGATAACCGCCCACGAGCCCAATGAAATCCGAAATGACGGTGAGCAGCGGCAGCATCGTGGCGGTGGCGATGAGACGAGGCGTCACCAGTTTTTGAGTAGGGTCCGTGCCAAGAGCGCGCATCGCGTCGATCTGCTCCGTCACTTTCATCGAGCCGAGTTCGGAGGCGATGCCCGAGGCGTTGCGGCCCGATACCAGTAGCGCCGTGAGCACAGGCCCGAGTTCGCGGACCAGCGTGATGGAAACGATCTGTCCGACTTGCCCCGTCGCGCCGTACTGCGATAAGGCTTTCGACATCTGGAGCGCCATGACGGCGCCGCTGAAGAATCCGGTCAGAATGACGATCGGCAGGGAACCGACGCCGATGATGTCCGCCTGCATGGCGATATCGTTTACGTAATGCGGCTTGCGGAGGACGTTGCGGAACGCTTGTCCGGTCAGGATGGTGAAATCCTGGAGCGCTAGGATTGGGGGCTTCAGGAAGTCGAGCAAGCGGTCAATGGCCTCTTTTCACAGATGCTAACACGGCTGCCCCTGCCGCCATTCCACCGGCGGCCAGGCAGGTCCACGCGAACCAGTCGCCAAAACGCGAGTAGGGCGTGATCTCACGATTCACTCCGTAGCGGACGATCGCCGAAGTGTGCTGGTATTCGGGTAGTGTCTGCGCCACGCGTCCGAGCGGGTCGATCACAGCGGTGATCCCGCTATTGGTGGCGCGGATGATCCAGCGGCGGTTTTCGACGGCGCGCATGCGCACGAGCGATAGGTGCTGCTCGCGAGCTTTGCTTTCGCCGAAGTAGCCGTCGTTCGAGATATTCGCGAAGTAACTGGCGCCTGCGCGCGCGAATTGCCGGACGAATTCAGGGAACGCCGATTCGTAGCAGATGAAGACGCCCGCCGTCGCCTCTCCCGCTGCCGGAAAGGTTGTTAACGAGGCGCCGGGTTCGAAGTCTCCCGCTTCCTGGGTAATGCGGTTAACCCACGAAAACGCCGAGGGTACGTATTCGCCGAAGGGAACGAGGTTCACTTTGCTGTAACGGCCCATTTCCGCGCCCGTTGGCGAAAGCATGATTGCAGTGTTGAGTGGCGCCTTGCTGCTAGCACCGCGCGTCACCGTGCCGAACAGGAAATAGCGGCTCCGCGATTGCGCGAGCGTCACCGCGATCTCATGGAAAGCCGGATCGCCGTCAAAATACAATGGGCCCGGCATTTCGGGCCAGATCAGGAGAGGCGCGTCGCCGGTCATCGAAAGCGCGACCAGCCCCTTCAGTTTCTGGTCGAGCAGTTCGCGCGTCCATTCACTTGCCTGCGGCATCATTGGCTGCACGACGAGTGCGCTCTGCGTGGGGGCGGAGGGCGCCGCGGGCAGCGCCAGAAACGGCAGCAGGAACGCTGCGAGCCATGCGAGATGCTGGGCGTGCCTGGTTTCAATGGTGAGGGCCGCGGCGGCCGCTGAGAGTGCGAAGAGAAACGACAGGCCGTAGACGCCGATGAGAGACGGCACGCCCAGAAGCCAGGGAATGTCTATGCCGGCATCGCCGAGCGTGAGCCAGGCGAAGCCAAAGGTTCCGTGTGTCCGTTCGATGCCGACCCAGAGGGCGGCGGTGACGGGTACGAACCATCGCGAGGATCGCGGCAGCGTTCCTGCTAGCCCGCTGAACAGCGCCAGATGCAGCGACTTCAGGATGCAAAACAGGAGGAATGACACCCACGCCAGCCACTTGTCGAGTCCGCCATGAAAGCTCAGCACGTGTTCGATCCAGAGGCAGACGAAGAACCAGTACGGGATGCCGGCTGCGAGTCCGAGCAGAAGCCTGCGCCGGAAACTGATTTCTTCACGGATTGCCAGCAGCAATGGCGCCAGCGCAACCGGCGCCAGAAAGCCGAAGCTCCAACGCGGGGCGATGAGGATAAGCAACAGCGAGGAACTAAGCGCGAGCAGCAGTCGCTTCGTCATTCACGAGGTCCGCCATGTAGGAACTGCGCACGAAAGGTCCGCTGAAGACGGCCTTGAAGCCGATGGAAAGTCCAAAGTCGCGGTAGGAGTCGAACTGCTCCGGCGTTACGTATTCATGCACGCGGCGATTGCGTCGCGTCGGCTGCAGATACTGTCCCAGCGTTGCGACATCGGCGCCATGCGCATGCAAGTCGCGCAGCAGGGTCTCGATCTCGCCGGTGGTTTCGCCGAGGCCCACCATGGCGCCGGACTTCGTGAGCACGTCCGGACGGTAGCTTTTCGCAAAGCGCAGCACGTCGAGCGATTGCTGGTAGTTCGCCTGCGGACGGATCCACCGGTACAGGCGCGGAACCGTTTCCATATTGTGGTTGAAGACGTGCGGCCCGGCGTCGAGCACGCGCGCCACTGCGTCAAAGTCGCCGCAGAAGTCCGGCGTCAGGACTTCGACACGGGCGTCCGGCAATGCAGCGCGAACCTCGCGCACGGTTTCCGCAAAGTGGCGCGAGCCGCCATCCGCTAAATCGTCGCGATTGACGCTTGTGATCACCACGTAGCGCAGGTTCATGTCGCGAGCCATGCGGGCGACGTTTTGCGGCTCCCCGTCATCGAGCGTGAACTCGCGCTTTTCCGGCGAGCCTTTGGGAACCGAACAGAACGTGCAGCCGCGCGTACACAGGTTGCCGAGAATCATGAAGGTCGCCGCGCCGCGGTGAAAGCATTCGTGGATGTTCGGGCAACGAGCCGACTCGCACACCGTGTGCAGCTTCAGATGGCGCAGATCGCGCTTGAGTGCGGTAACCGATTCAAAGTGCGTCGCCGGCTTGCGAAGCCATTCGGGCAAGCGAGGACGAGCCGGTTCGATCTGGACGAGCGATGACGAAGTCGAAGGTTCCAATTCGCTATTTTCGCAGCAAATCAGAACTTGCGCAGAATCGCCTGTTTCCCCTTGAAGCCCGCGGCTTCAAGCTTGTCCTTCATGTCGCCCGCGGATGCCGGAGTCACTGGACCAACCAGAATGCGCGTGAGCGCGGGTTTGTTGGGCACGCCTTCGGTAATCGCCGAAAAACCCTTCTTGCGCATGACTTCGGCAACAAGCCCCGCCTGATCGGTGGGCAGCGCCTGCACCTGCAGGAAGTGCTGACCCTTTTGCGGCGAACCACCGGACGAGACGGCCGGAGGGGCAGGCTCAGATTCGGCCGGCTTCCTGGGCTTTTCCTTCTCTTTGACTGGCTCTTTGACCGCTTCTGTGACAGGTTCCTTCGGCTTTTCCGCTACCGGAGCCGGAGCGGCCGCCGAGGGCTTGGAAGTTTCTTCGGCTGGCTTGGTCTCGGTCGCCGTGGGAATCTGCGATGGCGGCGGAGCGGTCGGAGAATCGACAATCAGCGGGCTGCGCTGCTCGGCGGCAGCGACGCCCTTCCGGTTGGTCGCCTCGATCGGGGGGGGAGAACTATTGCGGCCAACAATATATCCCATGGTGAAGAAGACCCCGAGCAGGATCACCACGATAAAGAAGACGCTCAGCAATTGCTTGTTGCCAAGCACCAGTTCAAATTCGCCTGTTTCGTTCTTTGACATCGGGGGTCCTTGTCAGCACGCGTTTGGCGGACTCGCAGTCTCCGCCCGATCTGCCTGTTGAAAACGCTGCTTATAGTCGAGAATATATCGTTTGGGGCCTGAAACACAACTCGGACGTTTTGTTCTCACGATGGAGAAGTCCTTGTTGCGGTTTGCCCGGATTGCCGTCGCCAGCAGGAACACCGCAGCCATCGAGAAGATCAACGACACTGGAAGCGCGACCGCTGGCCGTATGCGGACTGGGCCTGTTACGAGTCCTAGAGCGCCCGCACACAATCCGATGGCGCCGCAAATGCCAGCGACGCCATAGCAGCCGGCGTAGGCTTCGATGCCGAGTAGCACGAGGCCCAACAGAATCAGCCCAACGCCTGTCCATTGGATGGAAAGCAGAGAGAGACTGTAGATGCCGAGCATGGCGAGTACGCCGCCCAACGCGCCAGGGACGATGAGACCTGGGGCCGTGAACTCATAGCATACGCCTATGAGTCCCGCGGACGCGACGGCGAACGCCACGTTCGGATCGGCGGTGAACGATAACACTAGTTCGCGAAGAGCACCCACAAATTCAATTTTACTTGGGAGGCATGCGTAACGCGCCGTCAATACGGATCACTTCTCCGTTGAGCATTGCGTTTTCGATGATATGCCTGGCGAGCGAGGCGTATTCCGCCGGATCGCCGAGGCGCGACGGATGGGGCACGTTCGCGCCCAATACCTGCTTCACTTCAAGCGGCAATTTACCCAGCAGCGGCGTGTCGAAAACGCCGGGCGCGATGGTCATCACGCGGATGCAGAGCTTCGATAGATCGCGTGCCAAAGGCAGCGTCATGCCGACGATGCCCCCCTTCGAGGCCGAATAAGCGGACTGTCCGATTTGCCCGTCATACGCGGCGATAGACGCCGTGTTGATGATCACGCCCCGTTCGCCGCCTTCATCCACGGCGTTGGACGCCATCGCGGCAGCCGCGAGGCGAATGCAGTTGAATGTGCCGATGAGATTGACGCGAATCACCCGTTCAAAGCTTTCGAGGGGCGAAGGACCGTCCTTCGAAATCACACGCTGCGAAATGCCGATGCCTGCGCAGTTGATCAGGATATCCACATGCCCGGCCCCTTTCACTACAGCTTCCATCGCCGCGGAATCTGAAACATCGGCCTTCACAAATGTCGCGCCGGTTTCAGCGGCAATTGCGTTGCCGGCTTCTTCGTTGACGTCCACGACGATCGCCTTACCGCCGTTCGCGGCGATCATCCGCGTGCAGGCGCCGCCCAATCCGGACGCGCCTCCGGTGACGATTGCCAGTTTGCCTTCGATCTTCATTGTTTGGTTGCGTGTCCTTCCACCAGTTGGATCAGAATCCGATCCGGACCTTCAATAAACGCCGCGCGCTGGCTGGTTCCGCGGAACTTGCCGGGCTTGCCTAGGATCTTGACGCCTTTGCCACGCAGGCTCGCGAGCGTCGCTTCGAGGTTGTCCACGCTGAAGCCGATATGGTCAATCGCGCGTCCTTTCGGCGAGATGAATCCCTTGCGTTCGGCCCAGATCCTGGGCCACTGCTTTTCAATGTAGCCGGAGGGGAAAAGGATGACGTTCACGTTGTCCGCGTTGAAAGAAGCCGACGGACCAACCTGAAACCCCTCGTAATAACGCGGCTCTCGCGTCGCGGGCCGGCGAGACTTTGGCATGCCAAGCATTTCGGAATACCATTCCGACGCGGCAATCGCGTCTTCGCTGAGCAAATGCAAATGCCCGAAGCGATGATGCTGCGCGGTATTCAGTTCGATGAGGCTATGGCTGGGACCATCGACGTAGGCGTAGAAAAAGCCCGCGAAGTTCGCGAGCTTCGAAATGTCGGTGATCGGTGTTTCGAACTTTGTCCCGAGGTCCAACTGGCGTTGGTATTCCCGCTTCATGTCCTCCGCACCCCAGCCGATGTGCCAGATCGTGGATAGCACTTCGTGAGGAGGGTCCTGCTTGACCTTGTTCAGAAAGATCCAGGATTTCTGCGTCCAGACCGCGTCTTCCTTCCCCTTGAACTTCGCGCGTTCGCAGTCGAAGCGCTTGGTGTAGAAGTCAATCGCGGCTTGCGGATCCGTGACATTGATCGCGACGTGGTGAAAGTGCGCCGCGGGCGTTTGGGCAAACATGGCCCAGGCGCCAGTCAGAAACAACAGGGATTTCATGATCTTGCTTGTTTTACCACTTCCAGGTACTGCTTGGCGCGCGCTTCGAACACCTCGTATTTACCAGCCTTGATGGTTGCGGCATCGATTAGTTCGCTGCCCACCGCCACGGCGCACGCGCCGGCCTTTAGAAAGTCCGCCGCAGTGTCGAGGTTCACGCCGCCGGTGGGGATCATTTCGACCTGCGGCAGAGGTCCCTTCAACGCCTTGATGTACTTCGCGCCGCCCATCGCCGACGCTGGAAAAATCTTCACTGCGTCGGCGCCCGCTTCCCACGCGGCGATGACTTCGGTCGGCGTGAGAGCGCCCGGAAAGATCGGCTTCGAATAGCGGCGCGACAGCGCGATAGTCGCGATGTTGAGGGCGGGAGTGACGATGAACTGCGCGCCGGCGAGGATGCACGCACGGCAGGTTTCGGGGTCGAGCACTGTGCCCGCGCCGAGAATCATCTTGTCGCCGAACTGGTCCGCGAGCTTTTCAAGGGCCTTGATGGCGCCTGGAACCGTCATCGTAATTTCCGCCGAACGGATACCGCCGTTGTATACGGCTTCGATAGACTTGATGGCGCTTTCGGCGCTCGAGGTGCGGACAATGGGTACGACGCCGACGTCGATGAGGGTGTTGAGGATCGCGTTCTTCTGCATGAAATTTCGATCTTAGCAGAGTGACATAATGCTCCTTGCATGAAAGCCACACGCCGCGGTTTTATCCCCTTTCTTGGCATCGCCGCCTGGCAGCCCGGCGGCGCCCGCAAGCTTCGCGTTGGCATCGCCGGAGGACGCTTCGGGCTCGGCTTCCAGTTTCACGAGCATCCTGATTGCATCGTTGAAGGCGTCGCGGAGCTCCGTTCCGACCGGCGCGGCGAACTCGCCAGGACCTACCGTTGCGAGAAGACTTTCACTTCGCTCGAGGGCATGTTGCGCGATCGCAACATCGAAGCGATCGGGCTGTTCACGCCCGCGCCAGATCACGTCCGCCACGCGTTGTTATGCCTGGAAGCGGGCAAACACGTGCTTTCCGCCGTGCCCGCGGCAATGACGCTCGACGAGTGCGCCAGACTGGCGGCTGCGGTCAAGCGCAGCGGCCTGACGTACATGATGGCCGAGACCAGCTACTACCAGCAGACCTCAATTTCCGCGCGGCTGATGCAGCAGCGCGGCGAGTTCGGGCGCGTCTTTTCTTGCGAGAGCGAGTACCATCACGCGGGTCTCGAAGCGCTGTTTGTCGAGGATGGCCAGCGAACGTGGCGCTACGGTTTCCCTCCGATGCACTATCCGACGCATTGCACAGCGCATCTGCTCGGCGTCGTTCCGGGCGAAAGGCTCACGCAGGTGTCGTGCCTGGGCTGGGGTGACGGCGATCAGGCGCTCAAGGACAATCCGTATCAAAATCCATTCTGGAACGAGACGGCGTTCTTTCAGTCGAACAGGGGCACGGCGTTTCGCGTGGCGGTCTACTGGAAAGGCGCCCACCGGGGCGGGGAACGCGCGCAGTGGTACGGCGACAAGATGAGCTTCTTCTGCCCCCATCCCAACGGACTCGGCGCTGTGAAGGTGTTGAATAGCGAGGAGCGCGAGAAGGATACGGGAGGCTTCGTTCGCCAGCGATCTTTGCTTGAAAAGGTCGAAGTTCCCAACTGGTGGGCGACCGAGATGCTGCCGCCCACGTTGCGTCACAACAGCGGCCATGAGGGTTCGCACTGCTTCATCACGCACGAGTTCGTGAGCGCCATCTTGCAAGACCGCAAGCCAACCGTCGATGTCCACGAGGCGATCGCCTACACGGCGCCCGGCATTGTGGCCCATCAGTCGGCCTTGGCCAAGGGGCGGCAACTGTCGATTCCATCCTTCGACGCCTAATAGTGATTAGTAGATCAAGTTTGTAGGGTATTGACACTTTCAATCAAACACTGTATTCTCGATGTGAGATGTCGAGAATAACTGATCGCGCATTCCGCTGTAGTTGACTCCGCTCATTAAACCAATTCTCTAGAATCGTTTACACAGCATCAAAGACACTGGAAGCGGAGCTGTGCCTCAACCCATGAAACTCAGAACTATTGCCTTGGCCACTGTAGGCCTTCTACTCATTTTCGCCTTACATTTGCCTGCCCAATCCGGCAGCGCTGGCATTACCGGGGCAGTTGCCGACCAAACCGGCGCCAGCGTTCCGAACGCGATGTTGCGTATTACGAATGAAGAGTCAGGCGCGCATGTGGAACTGCAGTCTGGCGAGGAAGGCCGTTTTCATGCCGCCTCCCTTCTGCCCGGGACCTATCGGATCGAAGTCACCAAGCAGGGTTTTGACCGGCTACTTCGCAAGGGCTTGGTCGTCACCACCGGCCAAACGGTTGCCGTGGAACTGGTGCTCAATGTTGGCGCCAACAGCGAAATCGTGACGGTCCAGGAATCCGCTGGACCGCTGGCCGAAACCCAGTCGCAATCGGTCGGGCAGTTGATCAACCGCCGAATGGTGGCCGGTCTGCCCATGCCGAACCGGGCCGCATCCTCTCTTGTCGCGCTCGCACCGGGGGTGGTCATGATTGACCCGGGGCAGGGCGCCGAAAACTATCCGGTCTTCAGCGTCGCTGGTGGCCGTGGACGCAACCAGCATTTCTCACTCGACGGCGGCAACGCCACCAACGCCACCGGACTGACGCGCCCCCAGCAGATGACCAGCCTGCCAATGGATGCGATGCAGGAGTTCCGGGTGGTCAGCAACAACTACTCAGCCGAATAT
>JACXTT010000970.1_pt1 | contig 49173 bp, 53 predicted proteins | sample 9270951 | NCBI WGS metagenome assembly JACXTT01 (sample SAMN15532306, study PRJNA645909) | rock metagenome | isolation source: weathered quartz diorite | place: Puerto Rico | collected 2017-06-21 | reverse complement strand
CCCACTACCTCGAAACCAAGCAGGCCAAGCTGGGTCACATGATGACGCCGCTGGCCGAAGCGGTCGCCGAAGACGGCGAACTGTAAGCACCCTTCAGCGGGCCTGTCCCCGCGCGGTCAAATAAGTTAAGCTGCTGACAAGGTGTTTATTACTGTCTTGTTTAACTTGGGATTGCATGGATTTTCTGAAGATTGCCGCATTGGCGCTGGGCAGTGCCTGCGCTCTGGCCACCGCTGCCCCGCCGGCGGCTGAAAAAGCCACCACCAACACCGTCGCCGCCACCGCGGGCCAGTTGCCGGCCGCCCCCGCCGGCGTCCAGCCGCGCACCGGCGCCCAGGCCGTGCAGCAGCTGGCGCCGCCGGTGCCCGGCCAATTGCAGGGACCGGGCAGCCCACCCGCCGCCACTCCGCAAGCGCCGCCCGAAGTGGACAGCACGGTGGCACTGCCGCCGCCCTCCTCGGCCGCGCAAAGTCTGTATGCGCGCGCCAAATCGGACCTGCTGCAAATCCGCATGCTGCTGAAAAACGGCCGCAGCCAGTCGACCGTCGGTTCCGGCTTCCTGGTCGGCACCAGCAACCTGGTGCTGACCAACTACCACGTGGTCTCGCAGATGGCGCTCGACCCCGACGTCTATACGGCCGAATACGTAGACACCGACGGCAAGCGCGGTCCCGTCGAACTGCTGGCCGTCGACGTGCTGCACGACCTGGCCGTGGTGCGCGTGAACCGCGCCGGCACCGGCTTTTTCAGCATCCCCGACAAACTCGCCAGGCTCACCCAAGGCCAGTACCTGTACTCGCTCGGCAATCCGCTCGACCTGGGATTTGCGATTTCCGAAGGCTCGTACAACGGCGTCATCACCCGCAGCTTTTACGATCAGCTGATGTTCACGGGGCCGATCAACTCCGGCATGAGCGGCGGCCCCAGTGTGACGGGATCGGGCGAAGTGGCGGGCGTGAACGTCTCCAAGCGCCGGGACGGAGAGCTGGTCAGCTTCCTGGTGCCGGTCCATTATGCGCAAGACCTGCTCAAATCGGTGGCGGCGCAGAAGGCGGTGCCGAAGGATTTCAATCCTCTGATCGGCCAGCAGCTGCTGGCGCACCAGAAGGCCATGATCGACAAGCTGCTGGAAACGCCGCTCACCACCAAGACCATGGGACCCTATCTCGTGCCGGTGCGCGAGTCCGACCAGGTACGCTGCTGGGGGCGCTCGAACGTCAAGGCGGAAGCCAGTTTCACGGCCGATACCATCAGCTGCCAGATGGAGTCGGCCATCTTCGTCTCCGAATCGCAGCAGACCGGCCACGTCGCCATGACACACCAGTACGTCCATTCCGCGTCGCTGGACAAGCTGCGCTTCGCCGTACTGGCCACCACCTTGTTCAAGGTCGATAACCTCGGCCGCAGCAAGGACACCCGCCTGACCGGCCCGCGCTGCACCGAGCAATTCGTCGCCACCCGCAGCCTGCCGCTGCGCGCCGTCACCTGCGTGCGCGCCTACCGCAAATTCCCCGGCCTGTATAACTTCACCTTGCTGACGGCGAGCACCGACGACGCCCGCGCCAGCCTGCAAAGCCGCCTCGATGTCTCCGGCGTCTCCTTCGAAAACGGCATGCGAAGTACCCGTGCCTTCCTCGAAGCGCTGGGCCGGGGAGCGAAGCGATGAGCGCTCCCTGCATTCACCGCCTGTGCAGCGGAGGTCGGCCATGAGCGCACCTTACTTTGTCGAGACCCTTGCAAGGAATGGCGACGTGCTGCACCGCCACCAGGTCAACGCGACGCCGATCCGCCTGGGCCGCGGCTACGACAACGACTACATCGTCGACGACGCCCACTGCGCCGCGCGCCATGCCGTCATCGATCTCGATGGCGAGGGCCGCCTCGTGCTGCGCGATCTTGGCAGCAAAAACGGCGTGGTCCACCGCGGCAAACGGGCCGACAAGGTCGTCATGACGGGCGACACCGTGGTGCGCCTCGGCCACACCAGCCTGCGCGTGCGCGGCGCCGACTTCCCGGTCCCCGCCGAGCAGCTGGACCGCACCCGCCACGGCTGGGAGGGCGGCTTGCCCGGCCTGGTCGGCATGCTCTTGATCGGCCTGACCTCGCTGTTCACGGTGTGGCTGAACGACACGCAGCCGTTCCAGCTGATCCGCTATCTGCAGGCACTGGCCTACGGTTTTGGGGCCGGCCTGATATGGAGTGGGGCCTGGGCCTTCGCCAACCGCCTGTTCGGCCGCCACGCAAGGCTGGGCCGCCACCTGTTCATTTTCGGTTGTGGCGTCGCCGCCGTCACCGTCTACAAACTGGTGTCGTCGCTGCTGGCCTACAGCTTCTCGCTCGAATTCATCACCCGCTACAGCGCCCACGTGGCCGTGGCCATCGCCGCGGTCATGCTGTTCTACCACCTGACCACCGTCAAGCCGAGCGGCCGCCGCCGCTTCGCCATCATCTGCGCCGTGCTCGGCGTACTCGGTTCCGGCCTGACCCTGATCAGTAACGAGCAGCGCACCGGGCGCCTGGGCGACGAGCTGTATATGTCGGTGATCCTGCCGCCTGCAACCAAGGTGGCGAAGGACCACAGCGTCGACCAGTTCATGGGCGAAGTGGGCGCCATGCGCGCCAAACTCGATGCGGAGCGGGCCAAAAAGGTCAAGGATGCGGCGGCGGCCGAGGAAGACGACGACGATTGATGGTTTCAGTGCCGGCCATGGCTGACGCGGATTCGACTGGCGCGCAGGCCTGGAGCCGGCGCGCCTTGACGGCATTCGTGCTGGCCTGGCTGCTGTTCTGGGCCCTGCTGGTGGCGGTCGGCGTGCAGGATTACGTGCGCAACGAGCATGGCACGCAGCTGTGGAAACCGCTGTTGTGGGAATCGTCGTCGATGTTCACCGCCACCGCCCTGATGGTGCTGCAGCTGCGCTGGACCCGGCGCTGGCGCCATTTATTGGGCAGCCCGTGGCGCTGGTTCGGCATGCAAGCCCTGTGGCTGCCGTATTACTGGCTGTTGTTCACGCCGATCGCCTTCGGCATCCGCCACGGCGTGTACGCGCTGGCCGGCGAAGACTATTCGCACCGTCCGCTGGGCGAACTGTTTGTTTACGAATCGCTGAAAATCACCGTGTTCATCGGCCTGCTGACGGCCGTCCGTTTCGGCATGCTGTCATGGCAGGCGCTGTTGCAGGCCAAGCTGAACGCGGAACGGGCCAACGCCCTGTTGCAGCAGGCGCAGTTGCAGCGCCTCGCGCAGCAGATGCAGCCGCACTTCCTGTTCAACGCCCTCAATACCATCTCCTCGCTGATGCACCTCGACGTCGACAAGGCCGACGCCACCCTGATCGAGCTGGCCGGCGTGCTGCGCGCCACCCTCGACAGCGGCGACAGCCAGGATGCGCCCCTGTCGCGCGAACTGGAACTGGCACGCGGCTATGCCCAGGTCATGCTGGCGCGCTTCGGCGAACGCGTGTCCATTGCGTGGCACATCGATCAAGCTGCCCTCGATTGCCGCCTGCCCGTCATGAGTCTGCAGCCGCTGCTGGAGAACGTTTTCAAGCACACCGTGGAGCGGCGGCGCGGGATCACGCACATCGCTGTGTCGGCATCGGTCGACGCCGATCAGTCGCTGCTGCGGGTGGTGGTGGAAGACGATGGCGGCACCTTGACGAACGAGACCCCTGCCAGCGGCATCGGCCTGGCCAACCTGCGCGCCCGCCTGGCCATGCTGCATGACGCGCGTGCCAGCCTCACGCTGGAACAGCTGGCGCCAGCCGGGGTGCGGGCGACGATGGTGCTGCCATGCATGCGCTGAATGCCGCTCCGCTACGCGTGCTGATCGTCGACGACGAACTGCCGGCGCGCGCCAAGCTGCGCCGGCTGCTGGGCCAGACGGCGGGCGGCGGGAACCTGATCGTCGATGAAGCACGCGATGGCGTCGAGGCGCTGGCCGCCGTGGCGGCGCATCCGCCCGATCTGCTGTTCCTCGATATCCAGATGCCCGAAGTGAGCGGCCTGGAAGTGGCGGCCTCGCTGCCCGCCCCCGCTCCGCTGGTGGTGTTCGTCACTGCCTTCGACCAGTATGCCGTGCCGGCCTTCGACGCCAACGCCATCGACTATTTATTGAAACCGTACGACCTGGCGCGCTTGCAGCGGGCGATGGACAGGGTGCGGCGGCAGCTGGCGCTAACGCCCTCTTCTTCGCCGCCCGCCTCACACGGCCTGGCCTTGCAGCAGTTGCTGGTGACGGAACGGGGCGTCACGCGGGTGGTGCGCATCGAGGCCATCGGCTGGATCGAGACGGCCGACAATTACGTGGTGCTGCACTGCGCCGATGCCGCGCCTTTGCTGCGCCAGACCTTGTCGGCGCTGCTGGAAAGCCTGGGAGCGCTCTTCGTGCGCTGCCACCGGCGCGCTGCCGTACAGCTGTCGTGGATCGAGCGGGTCGAGACGGGAGACAAGGGCGATGGCGAACTGCTGCTGCGGGGCGGCGCGCGGGTGCCGTGCAGCCGGCAGTTTCGGGCGGAGGTGATGGCGCGGCTGGCCGGGCACGCGCCGCCGCGCGTTTGAACCAGCATTGGAAACGCTGGACATCTCAAATGGTCCCTGCGAGGATAGCGAGGTTTTAATTTCGACCGCGAACATGCACCAGTCAAGCTTGTATAAATATTCGATGCCCCTCCCCTTATTCCATGTTTTGAATCGCGCATGAGCGACGCCGTATCGTCACTTGCGCGCGACACCGGCTTCTCGGAATGCGCGATCGCGCTGCGCCGTGCGCTCAGCACCACGCCGGTGGGATGGATGCTGGCCATCTGGTTTTGCTGGAATCGCGTGCCCGTCCACGCCATCGTGCAATGGCTGGCGATCGCCGGCGCCATATGGGCCGGCAGCCTGGCGCTGCTGCTGCACATGATCAGGAGCGGTCCGCAGTTGGCCATCCACGCACGCCGGCTGCGATGGATCGCCGGCCTGGATGGTTTTGCCTGGGGTTTGCTGACCTGGTTCTTGATAGGACACGATCCTGTGCTGGACGCCATCCTGATGGCGCTGCTGTGCGGCGTCACCTCGATCAATGCGCAGGTGTACGGCACCTATATCAGCGCCTACTACGGACAAATCGGCATTCTGTGGCTGGTCGCGGTGTCCGGACTATTAGGCATCGCCGGCAGCCAGGGCGCGCGCGATTACGTGGCCGGCCTGAGCGTTTTCACTGCCCTCACCGCTTACTACACCCGCGCGATCTCGATCCGCCTGCTCGAAGGTATTCGCTTGCAGCACGCCAATGCCGCACTGGCGGCACAGCTGGGTACCGCCCTGCGCAAGGTGGAAATCGATGCGGCCACCGACGCCCTGACCGGGCACTGGAACCGCCGCGCACTCGATGAGATCATCCAGCAGCAGGATGCGCGCCACACCACTTTCGGCAAACCGTTTTCGATCCTGATGGTCGACATCGACTATTTCAAAAAAATCAATGATGAATTCGGCCACATGGTGGGCGATGACGTCTTGCGCGCTTTCGCCGGGAGATTGCGCGAATTTCTGCGGTCGGATGATTTTTGCGCACGTTTCGGCGGCGAGGAATTCGTCGTCGTTTTGCCGGACACATCGCTGGTCGCCGCCATGGAGATTGGCGAACGCATCCGCAAGGGCATCGCGCAGGCGCCGCTGCTGGTCAAGCCGAAAATTCTGGCGACGGTGTCGATCGGGGCGGCAAGCAGGGAAGACGAACAAAGTATTCCCGCCTTGTTTGCCGCTGCGGATGCCGCGGTCTATCTTGCCAAGAATGACGGGCGCGACCAAGTGCGCTCGCACGTCGATCGCGCTCCCGATTTTTCGACAAGAACATCGTTGGACCGCAATGAAAGCTAAAACGCTTGCCCTTGGAGGTGGATTATTGTTGGCCGCCTCATTCGTGTACGAGGTAGTGGCTGAAGTGTATTTCGATGATTGTGGATTGTCGGAAGCACAGGCCAGGCATGTCGTACTCGATGAGCTTGCTCGCTCTGGATTGGACAGAAATACCTCTCAAATCCCGAAAGTCGAAAAGGAAGTTGTTCCTACAGCTTTTACTTCACGGGTCAGGGGCGGAAATTGAATTATGTCGTGATGAGCACTTGGCTGCATGGCGTTGAGCTCAATACCTGGGACTATCAGCGCGACGAGGCCGAGAACGCGAAACCATCAGTCGAACGGAAGTCCGACAGCACTGCCAGATAAACCTGTGAAACACGCCCGGCTGGCCGGAGCATCCGCAATGCGATTGGCGTTTTGGAGCGCTTGCAGCCGCTTCGCCCCGCCCCGCTCCCGGTTCGCCCCATTCCTCTGGCACGCCTCCGCGCGTCGATTTACCTTGGCATCTGAGTCAACTTCGGACCCGCCATCATGTCAACAAAAAACACGTCGAACCTTCACCAGCCGCCATCGGCACGCCTGTACTTCCTCGACTGGGTACGCATCGTCGCCTTTTTCCTGTTGATTCTCTACCATGTCGGCATGTACTACGTCAGCTGGGGTTGGCACGTGAAAAGTCCTTACGCCAGCGATGCCCTGGAGGGCTTGATGATGCTGTCGTCGCCGTGGCGCCTGTCTCTGCTGTTCCTGGTAGCGGGAGTGGCGTCGAGCATGATGCTTTCTAAAGTGATGCCCGGCGCGTTTGCCCGCAAGCGCAGCTGGCGATTGCTGCTGCCGCTGGTGTTCGGCATGCTGGTGATCGTGCCGCCGCAGCCGTTTTGCGAGGTGATCGAAAAGTTCGACTACACCGGCAACTACGGCGAGTTTCTCGGCCTGTATCTGCACAACTACCGCGGCTTCGAAACGGGTCCGGGCACCCACTTGGTGATGCCGACCTGGAATCACCTGTGGTTCGTGGTGTATCTATGGGCTTACAGCATGCTGCTGGCGGCACTTTTTGGCCTCGGCGGGAAATATGCGGAACGCATCTCGATCGCTGCCGGCCGCCTGCTGACGGGCTGGCGCGTGCTGCTGTTGCCGGCGGCGCTGCTGGCGCTGTACCGCCTGAGCCTGATGGCGCGCTTTCCCGTCACCCACGCCTTGGTCGATGACTGGTTCAATCATGCCGTGTATTTCAGCGTGTTCGTGATCGGTGCGCTGGTGGCGCGGCAGGCTGCGGTATGGGCGTCGATGGAATCGCTGCGCTTTTGGGCGCTGGGGCTGGCCTTGTCGGTGTGGGCGATGTTCAAGGTGTATACCTCGATGCCGGACGATGTGGTGCCGGCCCAGACCATGGTGTGGCTGCTACCGGTGCAGCGGGTGGTGTATGCGCTGGGGCAGTGGGCGGCGATGGTGGCGGCGTGCGGGTTTGCGCGGCGGCATTTGAATTTCGATAGCGCCAAGCGGCGATACCTGACGGAGGCGGTGTTTCCGGTGTATATCGTGCACCAGACCCTGATCGTGGTGATGGCGCATTATCTGAAACCCGTGCGGCTCGGGGCGGGGACGGAGGGGGCGATCCTGGTGGTGCTGACCTTGTGTGGGAGTTTTGCGGTGTTCGAGGTGGTGCGGCGGGTGGGGGTGTTGCGGCCCTTGTTTGGGTTGGGGGCGCAAGGGGAATTAACTCAGGTGCAGAAGAAGCGTGCGCCGTCGCTCGAGGTTGAAGCTCATAAAGTTGGGCTTGTTTCCTGATCGTCGGCGCAGGCTTTCCAAATGGCCGCGTTTCCAATCTCGGCCGTAACGCTTCTTGTGGCTGCAGAACCAAGGGGGTCAAGGCATTCGCATGCGAATGCGGCGGGGGGATCCAAGCCCCCCGGACTTGATCCCCCGGATGCTGCCGCCGCTGCCGATGCTAATTAATGCGCTGCAGCGCCACCGGTGGTGCGGCTGGTGGGCGTGGGTTGCTTGGTGCTGGCGGCGGCGGTGTTGACGTTGCCGTCGGCGCCGTCGGTCTGGCTGCGGCTGTCGGCGCGCTGGGTGATTTCCTTGAAGGGGTCGGTGAAGTTGCGCATGGTTTCTTGCTGGTTACGCATGCCGCGTTCGGTTTCCTCGGTGGCGACGCGCTGCACTTCGTCGGCCAGGGCCTTGGCGGTGCGGGTGGTTTCCTGCACGTGCTGCTCGGTGACACGGGCCAGTTCGACCTGGGCGTCGGCCGCCACGCGCGACAGGTGCTGCTGGTAGGCACGCAGTTTTTCGGCGGTCGGCTGGGCGCGGGCGCTGACGGCGCTGATGGCTTCGGTCGGGCGCGTGTGGGTGGAGATTTGCTGGGTGGCCGTCGTCGTTTCTTCCAGCATGGTCTGGGCCAGCTGGATGTTGAGGTCGCACATTTGCTGGAACGATTTGAACATCGATTTCGACAAATCGTTAATAAAGGAAACTTGCGCGTCCAAGTGGGTTTGGACGGCAGGGGTTACGGCTTGGGAAAATGGATACATTTTTAAGTCCTCTTCGCGAATGAATGAATGGGCTGACACTGGGCTGACTGAAGCCGGCAATAGCTTTCCCTCGGCCTGAAGGCCGGAGAAAAAATTATGCATGGCATCGGAATGGCCTCCCCCGGTTTGCTGCGGCTTTCGGTGGGTGACTCAAGTGAGAAGGTTAGGCTGTCATCATTACGCGAGTTTGATCTACATCAATCGTGCGGGGCATCGGGCGTAGTTTGTTTCCTGGATAATTCCGCTCCGCAATCTTTGCAAAAGCAGGCGCGTGCTTCGTGGCCGACGCTGCCGCAGCTGCCGCAACGGCGGTTGTCGTGGTCGTCCTTGCGAAAGCGCAAGGACGTCATTTCCGCGGTGACAATGCCGGTCGGCACCGCCAGGATGCCCCATCCCAGCAGCATCATGAAGGACGCGATCATCTTGCCGAGACCCGTCTGCGGCGTGATGTCGCCGTAGCCTACCGTCGTCATCGTCACCGTCGCCCAGTACATGGCCACCGGGATGCTGGTGTAGCCGTGTTTCGGTCCTTCGACCACGTACATCACGGTGCCCAGGATCAGCACCGCCATCAGAACCACCGACAGGAACACCAGGATTTTGCGCCCGCTGGCGCGCAGCGCGCCGCCCAGCATGGTGTATTCGTTGACGTACAGGGTCAGTTTGAAAATCCGAAACACGCGCAGCAAACGCAGGATGCGGATGTCGAGCAGGGCCGCCGCTTCCGGCACGAACAGGGAAAAATAGGTGGGTAATACCGACAACAGGTCGATGATGCCGAAAAAGCTGGTGGCGTAGCGCCAGGGCCGTCTGACGCAGGACAGCCGGGCCACATATTCGATGGTGAACAGCCCGGTGAAAAACCATTCCAGCAGATTCATTTCGCGCAGGTGCGGCCGGTGCACGGCGGGCACGCTGTCGAGCACCACCACCAGGATCGACAGCAGAATCACGAACACCAGCACGATATCGAAAATGCGCCCGGCGCGGGTGTCGGCTTCGAAAATGATGTTGTAGAGCGTGCGGCGCAGCCCGGCCGGCGGCTTGCCGAAGGCGTCGGCCGCCTCCTGTTCGGCTACGGGGGTGGCGGTGTCGTTCAGGGCCGCGCTCATTGCAGGGGACTCGGCGGGCCCTTCAGCTCGATGGTATTGCCTTCGGGGTCGGCGATGTAGATCGACGGCCCTTCTCCCTCGGCGCCGTAGCGCATTTCGACATTGCCCGCCTGCACGCCATGCGCGGCCAGGTGGGCGGCGATGGCGCCGGCGTCGAAACTTTCGACCCTAAAACAGATGTGGTCGAGATTTCTGCCCTCGGGACCGGGCGGCGCCCCGCCCTGCCGGCCCAGCTTGCCATCGACCGGCACCAGGTCGAGCATCGACGCGCCGGCGCGCAACTGCACCAGGCCGATGGCATCCTGCCGCCTTTCGATACGGCAGCCGAGCACCTTACAATAAAACTGTAGCATCGGCTCCAGCTGTATCACGCGCAGGACGATGTGGTCGATGCGGGCCAGGATCAGCGACATGGCGAATCAGTCCGCGTGGCGCTCCACCCAGCTGGCAAAGGCATCGACAAAGGTTTGCAGGAAAGCCTTGGTGCTATCGTTGGTCAGGGTATCGCCATCGAACATTTTGCTGATGCCGCCGATATACGCTTCCGGCTGGGCCATCGCCGGCATATTCAGGAACACCAGCATCTGCCGCAGATGGTGATTGGCGCCGAAGCCGCCCACCGCGCCGGGAGACACGGACATCACGCCGGCCGGCTTGCCGCTCCAGGCGCTGTGGCCGTAGGGCCGCGAGCCGACGTCGATGGCATTTTTCAGGGCACCCGGCACCGAGCGGTTGTATTCGGGGGTGACGAACAGCACGCCGTCGAAGCCCTTGATTTTCTCGCGAAACTCCGTGTACAGCGGTGGCGGCGTGACATCGATGTCCTCGTTGTACAGGGGCAGCTGGCCGATTTCCACGATCTCCATGTCCAGCTTGGGACCGGCCAGCAGCATCAGGGTCTTGGCCACTTTGCGGTTGAACGATTCCTTGCGCAGGCTGCCGACGATGACGGCGACTTTACGAAATGCCATGGTGTGTCCTTTGGAGAGTGGTTGGATTGCTACTGTCCATTTTCACATTTTTTCGCGAGAGGTGCGCGCACGGCAGTGCTGGAGCGCTATCCTTGGCCAGGAAAGGCGGTGCGAATGCTCGACCTCAAGTTTTCGCACTTCGATCGCCCAGCGCACGCAGCATGGCATCGGCACTCACGGCACGTTCGCCGCCCTGCTCCGCCCGCCGCACCAGCGCGACGATCGCTTCATTCGCCGGCGTCGGCACAGCAAACTTGTTCCCCAGCCGCACCACCGCGCCATTCAGATAATCGATCTCGGTGCGCCGCCCCGCCTGCAAATCCTCCCACATCGACGAGCGCGCGTCGGCATCGATGCGCAGCATGGCGGCGGCGATGCGGGTGAACAGCCAGTCGGGCAGGCGCAGCAAAGCAGGTAACAGGCGCGGCGAAACTTTGGCCACCTTGGCGGGCTCGATGCCGGCGGCATCCAGCACGCGCAGGGCTTCGGCGATCAACAGGGCCAGGCAGCGGCGGTAAGCGCGCTGCGACAGCTGCGCCTTCAAGGGCAGGCCGGCGACGGCGTTGACGGCGTTGTTGAGATTGAGCAGCAGCTTGCCCCATTGCACCTGGAGAAAATCGTCGCGCTGGTCGAGCGGCAGGCCGGCGGTGGCGAAGGCGGGCAGCCACGGAGATAGCGCGCTCGATGATTCCGTCATCAGGCCGCCTTCGGTGCCGCAGTGAAAGCGGCTGCCCTCCATCTGCGCCACGTTGAACACCACCGTGCCTCCCAGTACCGTGCGGCCGGGCAAGGCGGCGCGCAAGGCGTCGACGTTGCCGACGCCGTTCTGCAAGCTCAGCACCGGCGCTGCGGGCGGTGCGAAGCGGGCGATGTCGGCGGCGGCGCCGGCGGTGTCGGCGCTTTTCACGCACAGCAGGATCAGACCGGCATCGCGCAGCGCGGCCGGGTCGGTGGCGAAGGGCACGCGGCCGCCATCGAGCTGCTGGCGGCGGCCGTGCAGGTCGGTCAGCAGCAAGCCGTCGCGGCGGATGCGTTCGGCCATGCGCGGGCGGCCCAGCAGCTGGATGTCGGCATCCGCCGCCAGCAGGCAGCCGCCGACATACACGCCGATCGAGCCGGCGCCGAATATGACGATTTTCAGATTTCCTCCCGGTCGGATGGGATGCGATTTACAGGGCGGCGAAATGTCGATGGCGCGCAAAGCGTGTACCATTTCACAACATGGCTCGATGTTAGCAGACGCCAAGGACCGCAACGTGGAGTACGCATGCCCCTGTCATTGAAACAATCAGCAGAGATCGCGCCCGCCGCCCTGTCGCTGGCGGCGCGCCGGCCCTTGTTCATCGCCCTGGCGCTGTCGCTGGGCGCCGCCATTTCGCTCGGCCTGTCGCGCTTTTCCTACGCCCTGCTGCTGCCGCCCATGCGCCTGGACCTGGGCTGGTCTTACTTTCTGTCGGGCTCCATGAACACCGGCAATGCACTAGGATACTTCATCGGCGCCCTGGCCTCGCCGTGGATCATGCGCCGCTGGCGTGCGCAGGTGCCGCTGGTGGGCGGCGCGCTGCTGGCCGGCGTGGTGATGATGCTGTCCGGCCTGGTGGTCGACGCCCACTTGCTGATGCTGCAGCGGGTGCTGGCCGGGATCGCCAGCGCATTTATCTTTGTCGCCGGCGGCGTGCTGACGGCACGTTTGAGCTCGCTGCATCCCGAGCGCGCCGGCCTGTTGATCGGCATTTATTATGGCGGCACCGGCTTCGGCATCCTGGTCTCGGCCCTGCTGGTGCCGCAGGCACTGGCCGCCGCCGCGCGTCACGGCGCGGCGCACGGCTGGCAATGGGCATGGGTGGCGCTGGGCGCCGTCTGCCTGCTGGCGACCGTGGCGATGGCGCTGGTCGCCGCGCGGATCGACGGCCAGCCGGCCGCGGCGGGCACGCAGGGACAGTTCCGCATCAAGCCCTTCGCCTACGGCCTGGCCGGCTACCTGATGTTCGGCGTCGGCTACATCGCCTACATGACCTTCGTCATCGCTCTGTTGCCCGAGCAGGGCATGAACGGCCCCGCCATCCCCTGGTTTTATGCGGCGCTGGGCGTGGCCGTGATGGCCTCCTCCGCCATCTGGGCGCGCATGCTGGACCGTTACAAAGGCGGCCAGTCGATGGCGATCCTGAATGCCCTGCTGGGCGCGGCCACCATCCTGCCGGCGCTGACCAGCTGGCCGCCGCTGGTGTTTTTGTCGGGCCTGATGTTCGGCGGTATATTTTTATCGGTGGTCGCCTCGACCACGGCGCTGTTGCGCCACAACCTGCCCCAACACGCCTGGTCGGCCGGCATCAGCGCGTTCACCACCGTGTTCGCCTTCGGCCAGATCGTCGGGCCGTCGGTGATCGGCTGGATCGCCGACGGCCCGGGTGGCTTGCAGCGCGGCCTGATTTTCTCGGCGCTGGCGCTGTTCATCGGCGCTGGCCTGGCGTCGCGGCAAAAACCCTCGTATTGCGGTGCCGGTCATACCGCCGTACACTGAGCGCACATCAACATTATCTTCTCGATATGAAATCTTCGCTCGAACGCAAATGGTGGTTCGTGGTTCCGGTGACAGTGCTGGCCATGTTCGTCACGCGCTATCTGATGGACGGCGCCGGGCTGGCGCATCCTCAAAATCTCTGCCAATGGGCGCTGTTCTGCCTGTGTTTCGGTGCGCTCCACCAGATTTTCTCCCTCCTCGGCTGGTTTCTGGTGCTGACCTTGTCGCCGGCAGACAAGGCTCGCGAGCGCACCCGCTGATCAAGCTATCGGGCGCCGCAACAACAGCATCACCGCCAGCAGCACCATCACCAGCAGGACGGCGCCGAAGCCCAGCGCCGTGTTCTGCAAGCCGGCACTACCCACCGCCACCCCGGCCAGGATCGCCGGCACGCTGAAAGCGAGGTAGCTGAAAGTAAAAAATCCCGCCATCAATTCTCCCCGCTCCTGCGGCGCCGCCAGCGATACCAGGCTGCGCAGCGAGCCGTTGAAACTGGCGCCGAAGCCGAGCCCCCCGATCACGGTGCCGATGAAATACACGGGGCCGGACAGCATGGCGATGCCGGCCAGGCTGACCGCCAGTCCCAAGCCCAGCAAGGCCGAGCCTCCCAGCAGCGCGAAACGCGGCGAACGCGAGCGCACCCACAGGATGGCGACGGCGCTGGGCAGCACCAGCGCGGCAATCGCGGCGCCGCCGATGACGGCGGAGTGGCTGCCGCTGACCAGGCGCGCCACCGATGGTCCCAGCGACAAATAAAAGCCGCCCAGCGCCCATTGCGCCGTGTTCACCGGCATGACGCCCCACATGGCTGCGCGCGCCTGCACCGGGATCGCGATACGGGGCCGCAGCGATTTCAAGGCGCCGGGACGGCGAGTCACCGTTTCCGGCAAAAACCAGGTCAACGCCAGCTGCAGCGCGAACAGCGCCAGCAGCAATTCATACACCAGCGCGGTCGGCGCCGGCGCGAACTGCACCAGCACGCTGGTGCCCAGCGCACCCACGCCCATGCCAACCATTGGCGCGGCGCTGTTGACCAGCGCACCCTGGGCCTGGTCGATGTCGATCAGGGCCGCGCCCAGCGCGCTGGTGGCGATACCGGTGGCGACGCCCTGCAACAGGCGCGCGGCCAGCAGCGACGCCACCGAATGCGCGTGCAAAAACAGCAGCAGCGAGCCCGCTTCCAGCACCATCGCCAGCATGATCACCGGGCGCCGCCCCCGGTAATCGGACAGGGCGCCAAACACCAGCAACCCGGCCAGCAAGGCGAAGGCATAACTGGAGAACACTACTGTCAGGGTCAGCGCCGAAAATCCCCAGGCCTCGCGGTACAGCGCGTACAAGGGAGATGGGGCGCTGGAGGCGGCGAGATAGGCCATCTGGATGCTGGCAAGCAGCCACAGGGAAGCGGTTTTCCCGAGCCGTGGTGCGGTGGAAGATGGAACAGAAGCGGCGTGCGAGGTTTTCATCGTACAATCCATTCAAAGGCTAAACGCAAAGAATTTGCGTTTGTCGACACCGGATTAAACCACTAAAGCAAAATCTTTGCATTAAGACGCATAAAAATGAACCAGATCGCCACCCCGCGCCCCGGCGGCCGCAGCGCCCGCGTGCAGGCCGCCGTCCACGCGGCCGCCAACGCCCTGATCGAAGAACTGGGCCGCGACGCCCTCACCGTCCCCCTGATCGCCGCCCGCGCCGGCGTGACTCCGTCGACCATCTACCGGCGCTGGGGCGACCTGGCCGACCTGCTGGCCGACCTCGCCCTGGGCCGCATGCGCGGCGACCCGGTGCCGCTCGACACCGGCAGCGTGCAAGGCGATTTGCAGGCCTGGGCCGAGCAATACATGGAAGAAATGAGTTCGCCGGTCGGCCTGACCATGATGCGCGACGTGCTGGCCGGCGGCAGCAGCGGCGACGCCAACGGCCAGTGCGCCGCCTTTGTCGCCAGCCAGGTGGCCATCATCGTCGAACGGGGCGCTGCCAGGGGCCAGCCGGCCCCGACGGTCGATGCGGTAATGGATGGCGTGGTGGCGCCGGTTATTTACCGGTCGTTGTTCGGGCCGGTGGCGCCGACGGTGGCCCAGGTGACGGCGTGGGTCGAGCGCTGCATCAAGGGTGCAGCGTAAGCCGCCATTTCGCGCAGTCCGGCCCATCTGCAAAGAGTTGCTGACTTTCTTTGCCTGGCGATCCACTACCCCTAAGCGCGCCGCGCTGATAATGCCGGTAAGTTGCATGTAAGCCAAATTTCCACACCGCACCTACAAAGTTTGCGCTGTCGCAAACTCGCCATATGTGGTGGCGCAATAATCGCCCTTCGATAACGGTTGAGCCCGCTGATAAAGCCGCGCTGATTCAGGCGCCACGCTCGACACCGTCTGAATTGGAGTGCAGCGCCATGGCCACCTTGACTTCCAGTGTATGGGACCGCTTGATCGAACCGGCGCCACCATGCCCCGGCCAGCGCGGGCCGCTTCACCTGTCGCTGGCGCACTACAAACGCGTCATCGCGCGCGACCTCGAGGCGCTGCTCAATACCCGCGTCGCAATCAGCGAAGAAGAGTTGGCGCAGTATCCCGCGTGCAAAGCGTCCATCGTCAATTTCGGCCTGACCGATTTCGCCCAGCTGTGCCTGACCAGCAGCGAGGACCGCAAGATCGTTTGCGACCTGATCACCAGCGCGATTGCCCGCCACGAGCCGCGCCTGACCCAGGTGCGGGCGCGGCTGGTCGAAGAAACCGGCATGGTCAACCGGCTCAGCTTCGCCATCTCGGGCCAACTGCGAGCGCTGGCCGCCAACGACCGCGTGCAGTTCGACCTGATGCTGGAATCGTCGAACCTGCACTATTCGATCCGCTGACTGTTCAACGACTTCGCCGGCGCGCACATGAAAACACTGTTGAAGAAAATCCGCCAATACTACGAGCGCGAACTGACCGCCATGCAGCGCTTTAACGCCGAGTTCGCCGCCGAGTTTCCCGCGCAGGCGGGCCTCTTGGGCATGCAGGACGGCCAGCGCGACGATCCCCACATCGAACGGTTTATCCAGGCCACGGCGTTGTCGAACGCGCGCACCGCCAAACTGATCGACGACAACGATCACAAAATGACCGAAGCGCTGTTGCAGGTGAATTATCCCCATTACGTGCAGCCGTTCCCGTCGGCGACCATTGTCCGCGCCGTCGCGCGCACCGGCGCCGAAACGATGACGGCGTGCGGACTGATCGCGCGTGGCGCCACCTTGACCGCACGCATGGCCGATGCACCGCTGTGCCGTTTCAGCACCGTCTACGACGTGCCGCTCACGCCGGCGACGCTGGCGAAGGTGAGGTTTGCTTCTTACTATGCGCTGCCGTCGTCACTGCCACGCCCACCGGATGTCACCACCTTGCTGTCCTTCGACATCGAATGCAAGGCGGCCGGTATCAGCCTCGCGCAGTTGCAGCTCGACCAGTTGCGCATCTTCATCGATGCCGAGGCCTCGCTGTGCGCGACCACGCGCGACGTGCTGTTCATGCACGCCAAGGCGGCCTGCCTGCAAATCGACGGTGTGCATGTGGCGCTGAAAACGGTGCCGCTCAAACCAGTGGGTTTTGCGGCGAACGAGGCGCTGCTGCCGCGCAATCCCTTGTCGCATCCCGCCTATCTGCTGCTGACCGAGTATTTTGCGTATCCCGAAAAATTCAACTTCTTCGACATCGACTGGGCGGCGCTGGCGCCGCATGTGCCCCAAGCATGCCGCAGCCTGACCTTGCATCTTGGGCTGGCTGGGATCGCCGCCGATTCACACCTTTCCCAAAGCCTGAGCCAGCTGTCGAAAGACAATTTTTTGCTCGGCTGCACGCCGGCGGTGAACCTGTTCAAGTGGGCCGCCAGTCCCATCGAACTGACCCACGCGGCGCCCGATTACGCGCTGATCGCCGATGGCAGTCCGGCCGACGCCTACGACGTCCATAGTGTCGACCGGGTGACCAGCGTGCAAAAATCGGGCCGCGGCCAGACCCTCACCGAATTTCGCCCGTATTACTCGCTGCGCCACGGCGAGGCCGGCGGCAGCAAAGGCCGCTACTACGTGGTGCGCCGCGACGCGCTCATGGCGCTGTCCGACCCCGGTCACGAAACGCGCATCTCTTTGGTGGACCTGGACCTCGATCCGCTGGCAAATGCGGACGCCAGCGTGTCGATAGCCCTCACCTGCACCAACCGCGATCTGCCCGCCCGTCTCGGCGTCGGCGACGGCGAAACTACGGGCGCGCTCTCGCTCGAGCGCGCCGTGGACGGCCTGTCGATGCGCTTGCTGCGCCGGCCCACCCGTCAGTTTCGCTTCAACGCCGAGGATCACTGGCGCCTGATTGCGCACCTGGCGCTGAGCCATTGCGCGCTCTCGCCCGACGGCCTCGATCTGCTGAAGGAAACGCTGACCCTGTACGACCTGCCCCAATCATCGCGGTCGCAGCGGCAGATCGCCGGCATTGTCGGACTCGAACATCGCAAGGCGACCGCCTGGATGCGCGACGACGGCCATAGCAGCCTCGTGCATGGGCTGGCGATCGTCATCACTCTCGACGAGGACGCCTTTGCCGGCACCGGCATCGACCTGTTCGTTTCGGTGCTCGACCATTTTTTTGCTCTGTATGCGCACTGCCAAAGTTTTACTCAATTGACGGCCCTGTCGCACGCGAGCGGAAAGGAGCTGATCCGATGCCAAGCACGCAGCGGCGCACGCACTCTGGTCTGATCGACCGCTTGATCGCACAACCGCAGCGCTTCAATTTTTTTCAGGCGGTACGGCTGCTCGAGCTGTGGCTACGGCGCGGTGCGCCCGTGCACGGCAAGACGCTCGACAAGGTGCTGCGGTTCAAGAACAGCGTTTCGTTGAGCTTTCCGCCCAGCCAGATCGAAGCGATCGATGTCAGCGTCGATGCCGGCACGCCTGACGAGGGTAGTCTGGACCGCATCCACCAGGTGCGCCTGACGCCCGCTTTCATGGGTTTTTTAGGCGTCAACGGCGTGCTGCCCTACGACTACACGGCCACCATTGCCGCCCAGATCGCTGTCGAGAAGAACGCGGCGGGCCGCGCCTTCTTCGACTGCTTTTCGCAGCGCTCGATGCTGCTGTTCTACCGCGCCTGGGCCAAGTGCCGCATCGAATGCCGCGGCGACGCCGAGGGCCGCGGCGGCTTTCTCGACATGCAATTGGCGCTGGCAGGCCGGCCGCGCCGGCACGTCGCGGCCGCGGCAACTGCGACTGCAACTGCAACTGCAACTGCACCCTTGCCCGACGAAGTGGTGGCCCGCTACGCCGCGCTGATTCGCCATCGTCCGCTACACGCCGACATGCTCGCCGGCGTGCTCAGCGAATACTTCGGCCTGCCGTTCCGCTGCCAGCCGCTGGTGGGCTCGTGGTCTCGCCTGGACGCCGCCAATCGCACCGTTCTCGGCGTGCAAAACAAGGTGCTGGGCCGCGGCATGATGCTGGGCCCCCGCTACTGGCGGCGCGACGCCATCGTGCGCTTGTGGGCCGGCCCGCTCTCGCGCACTGCTTTCGATAGCTTGCTTCCTGGCGGCAGCGCCGCCGCGGCACTCGAGGCCATGCTGTCGCTGTTCGCTCTGCCCGCTGTGACCTTTGAAATCCGCCCCATGTTGCGCGCTGCCGACGTGCGCCCGGCCGCGCTGGGCGGGACCACCCGGCTTTGCCGCGGCGCCATTCTTCTGACGAGGCCGCCTATGGTGGACCATGAGCGCGCCAGCTACCTCATCGACTTTTCACCGGAGTAAGCGACGATGGATGACCACGTTTTTGATGAATATGACAATCATGGCGGCGCCGATCAGCTCGAGAAATTGCTGACAGCGACCAACCGTCCCCTGCGCATGCAGCTCGGCTTCCCGGAAGGCGTGAACAGCAAGGTGCTGCTGCCGCAACGGGTCGAAGGTGTGGAGGCAATCTGCGACGGCATCGAGATGCGCATCTATTGTCTCTCTCTGGACGCGCAGCTGCCCCTCAAAACGCTGATCGGCCTGCCCGTGGAAGTACAGATCGTCACTGACCAGGGCAACTTGCGCAATATTTGCGGCATCGTCGCCGAAGCCAGCGCGGGAGAGAGCGACGGCGGCCTTGCCAGTTACCAGCTGGTGATGCGCGACGCCCTCGCCATCCTCGACTTGGGTGCGAGCACGCGGGTGTTCCTGAACCAGAGCGAGCTCGACGTCGTCAAGACCTTGCTGTCCGAGGCGCGACGCGCCAATCCGGCGCTGGCCGCCGCTTTCGAGTTCGAAGTCGAGGTATCGCTTGGCGTGCGGGCATATCCGGTACGCAGCCAGATCCTGCAGTATAACGAAGGCACCGGCGCCTTCATCCGCCGCCTGCTCAAGCGGCGCGGCATCTCCTGGTTTTTCCGGCCGGGCCGCGCCAGTGACTCGCGCACGCAAGACACTGCCGCCAGCGCCACACCGACGCCGACGCCGGCCCACACCATGGTGCTGTTCCAGAACGCCAAGCGGCTGCAGCCCAGCAGCGCCGGCACCATCCGTTTTCACCGCGACAGCGCCACCGAGGAGCGCGATGCGATCACCGCTTTCGGCGCCGTGCGCACGCTGCGTCCAAGCCGGATCAGCCGCCACAGCTGGGACTACGCCAACCCGCAAGGCGCCGTCTTCATGGTCACCAACGCCGACAGCACGGCCGACCAGGGAATAAAAGGCGGCAAGATCGCCGCCACGCTGGAACACTACCTCGCCGAGGCGCCCCACGTGCGCGATAACTACGACGATCTGGAAGCGCTGGCCCGCCAGGCCCTGGCCCGTTCCGACTTCGAGGCCAAGTGCCATCACGCCGAGGGCGGCGTACGGGACTGCACCGCGGGCGAATATTTTATTTTGAAAGATCACCCCGCCGTCGACCGGCACCCGCTTGCCGAGCGCGAGTTCATCGTGCTGTCTTCGCACATCACGGCGCAGAACAACTTGCCGAAAGATTTCAATGCCCGCGTGGCGCGCCTGTTCGCTCGCAACCGCTGGCATGTGGATGGCGCCGGCCTGCCGCTGGCGGCGGAGAACTGGTTCGATGCGGGACAGATGCGTTTCCTCTGGCGCGCCACCTGCGTGCGCCGCGACATCGCCTTCGTGCCGGCCTGGGACGCGCGTACCGACGTGCCGCGGGCGCAACTGCAAAGCGCCATCGTCGTCGGCGCACCGGGCGAGCCCGTCCACTGCGATGCCCAGGGCCGTGTCAAGGTACGTTTCACAGCGATGCGCGAGCAAGAACACGCCCACGCCGAGGGCGCCGGCGCCTCCGGCTCCGACCGCGATTCCGCCTGGGTCCGGGTGGCGAGCAACTGGTCCGGCACCGGCAACGGCATGCCGTTCGGCGCCCTCTTCCTGCCGCGCCCCGGCACCGAGGTCCTGATCGGATTTCTGGGCGGCGATCCGGACAAGCCCATCATCATCGGCCAGCTGTACAACGCGCTGGCCCGTCCGACTTATCTCGGCGCCGGCGATTTGCCGGGTAACAAATATTTGTCGGGCGTGCGCAGCCTGGAAATCAAGGGATCGCGCGGGAATCAATTGCGCTTCGATGACACGCCCGGACAGATCAACGCGCAACTGGCGAGCGACCATGGTCGTAGTGAACTGAATCTGGGCTGGCTGACCCAGCCGCGCAAGCAGGGCAGCGGCACGCCGCGCGGCGAAGGGGCCGAATTGACCACCGACGCGCAGCTGGCGCTGCGCGCGGGCCGCGGCATGTTGCTGTCGGCCTGGGCACGCCTGGACGGCGGCGGCAAGCAGCTCGACCGTGCTGGCTATCTGACGCTGATGGAGGATTGCCTTGAACTATTTCGTTCGCTGGGGCAATGCGCTGCGGAGAACCACGCCTCGCCGATCGATGAGCAGGCACAGGCAGAGTTGCGGACGGCTATCAAGGAGTGGGAAAACGGCAGCAATACGGCGCCAGGCACCGGCGGCGGCGCCGCGGCAATCGGCATCACCGCGCCCGCCGGGATCGGCTTCGCCAGCGCCAAGACCATCGTCAGCTATGCCGCCGTGAACATCGACAGCGTAGCTCAGAAGCATTTGCAGATGACTGCCGGCCAGCGTTTCAGTCTCAACGCCGGCAAGGGCGTTTCCTTGTTCGCCCAGCAGGAGGGCTTCTCCGCCATTGCCAATCACGGGAAGCTGTTAATGCAGAGTCAACACGATGACATGCAGCTCGATTCCGCCAAGGACTTGAAGCTGACGGCTGGCAAAAGAATGCTGGTCATGGCGGAGGACGAAGTGACCTTCATCGTCAGCGGTGGCGCCTACCTGACGCTCAAGGGCGGCGAAGTCGAAATCGGCGGTCCAGGCCCGCTGACCGTCAAGACCAAAGGCCACCACTGGAACAGCGGTGCCAGCGCCGGCACCGAATTGCCTACTTTCGGCGAAGGCAGCTTCGGCCGCACGCCGCGCCTGCTGCGCGCCACCGACAACCATCCGGTCGAAGGAATGGAGGTTCATGTCGAGCGTTCGGACGGATCGGTGCTATCTGGCAAGACCAACCACGCCGGCGAGAGCCAAAAAATGACCGCTGACAAGCTGCAGCAATTCAAAGCGACATTCCGCCGCCCGGCCAAATAAATGTCGTTAACTTTTGACTGACCACCATGCCCATTCTTCCCCCTACTGCAACTTCTGGCGGCGGCCACCCGGCGACACCTGGCGCGCATGCTGAAGATAATACGCTCGACGATTCCTGCGGAGTGATCGTAGCCCAGTGCAACGGCAGCTACCTGGTTTCACAGAGCTATCGCGACGCCATCGTGCAATTGCCGCTCCCCGGCATCGTCATCTTCGTCCATGGCGTCAATTCGGATGGCGAGTGGTTTCAGGCCGCGGAGGAAGGGCTGTGCCAGGGACTCAATGACCGGCTGAAACGCCGCGACGAGCATCTGGCGCATCCGACTGTCGAGGGCGGACAGTTGCGCCCGGCGCAGTATATGCCCGAGCTCTCGTCGGACGGCTTCGTCGATCCGGATCGCACCTCGACCAATTTCATTTCGGACAAAGGGCACTTCTCGCCGGTGATCCAATTTCGCTGGGGCTACAAAGCCGGTAGCCAGGAATTGCAGGAGTTCAGCAACGGCATTTACCTCAATGAATACAATTACTGGGGCGGCGGGCCGTTCGCCAACGGCTGCACTTCGCTGCCCGATTTGTGGGGGGCTGGCTTGGCCGACCAAATGTTCCTCTGGCTGCATGTGCAACACATGAACCCGACCAACAACCGGCGGGTGTACGCCTGCCCACCCCGGTCTTACTTCGTCCTCGCGGCCATGCGCCTGGCCCGGCTGGTGGAAGCAATCCGCCAGAAGCAGGCCGATGCGCCGATCACCATCGTCTGCCACAGCCAGGGCAACATGATCGGCATGGCGGCGGCCTTTCTCGGCGACCGCTTCGACGACGCCAGCGACCAGACGGGCAAGAAGGGGCGCTGTGTGGCCGACAATTACATCCTGTGTAATCCGCCATATAGCCTGGTGACCGACAACGCCTTGCAGGGCATCGCCGAATTCGGCATGAAGGACAAGCACGGCAATGGTGGCCGCCAGAGCTACGATTCGCGCAAGCACACGATGGTCGAGTTTTTCAAGATCTTGCGGGGTCAGAAGAAGGCGGAACAGTCTCCTAAAACGATTGACGAAGCCATGGCAAACGTCGCCCACGGTTTCGATGCCGCCAGCGACCGCGACCGTTTCGGTTTCGGCAAGACCCGGTCTACTTACGGCCGCGTTACCTTGTATTTCAATCCGCACGATCAGGTTATTTCAGCAAGTACCATCCAGGGCATTGGCTGGCGCGGAATGAACGCGCATGAAATGCGCGGTACCGAAGGCAGCGAGGTATTTTGCCAGCGAGTGTTCGCCCAGGGCTTCAAGGTCGGTCTTCCGGAAAAATACGACTTTTGGGTCGACCAACACAATCATCCCAAGTGCGGCAGCGATCAGTTCTGGTATCCCCTATCGCCTCCGGCAAAATATTCACCAGCAAAGGGCGCCGCAGCAAATTCGAACTTCGTCGGGAGAATATTTACTTGGCTAACCGCACCGATATTCATTGTCGCCACTTCCGCCTTCAACTTGCGCATCAATGCCAACCCGCCCAAAGAATGGATTACACCGCTCACTGCGCGTGACTTGCCTGAACCGTTCGAACCGCAGGCAGTGCGCTTCGGCCAAGCCAGCGCCCAATTCGACCAGGGCATGGACGCTCCCGGAGAATACCGCGCCAAGGAACGCCTTCACGGCGCTGACGATCCTTACACCGGCAATCACGCCGTCCCGCCCGACGCCACAGATGAACTCAAGCGCAAGGGCAGCGATGCCGCGGAAGGCGATCTGGAAACCGAAGCCTCTTTACGCTGCGAACACCATGCAATGCTGCGCATGGAAGCCAAGCGCGAAAAGATGTATAAAAACGACGCCCAGGTGACCGAAGAAGACAAGCCCGAGACTGCCAGCGCGGCCTACAACGCCTGGCGGACTCAAAAAATTCGCGATGAAATGGCTGAAAATGTGGATGCCCATGCTACCGACCATTCGACCATCATGACCAATCCCATGCATGCGCGGAAGGCGCTGGCGTACGACGTGGCGATTGGCGCCTGTCATATCAGGCCGGAAGAGTTACGTGAACTGCGCATCATGGCTGACTGGCGTCTTTTGAAGGCGCTGGATAAAGACAGCCCATGTAAGAAATTTGAGGAATATTTCAAATCCGGCTTGCTCAACGACAAAGCACTTCAAAAATGGGCAACGTCAGACGAGGCATGCATGCCCGAAAAAATTCGCGACGAGCGCGAGGTGTTTAACTCCGCTAAGGAAAAAACATGACACCCCGGACACGCACGATCCTTGCCTGCATTGCATGGGGCGGCTTCACTCTAGTCGCCGCCTGTATCGTCTCTCTCAAATTCGTCAATCTTGCCGAGGCACCTCCCGCCTCTTCACTCACCGATGGAGAAATCATGATACGACTGATTGCGATTCCCACGCTTCTGACGGCGCTGGTCGTCGCATTGATTGCTGTTGGGGCACCAGCAAGGGCAGCCCCCTCTGTCGCCGCTACGGCGAGCACGCCGGCCACTCCTGCCACGCCATTCATGGCCCAGGTAGTAGGGCTGCAATGGCTGAACCCGCTGCAACGCGTCGATTACCCGACTGAGTGGCAACTGCTGTGGACGATGGGCTTGGTGAAACCGAATGCGGACGATGCAAAGGTCAAGCAAAAGCCTGCGAAATACACAAAAGTGCAGCAGATTGGTGATATCGCCTACGGCAACAATGGTAGGGAGACATTTGCAGGATATCACTATAAATATCTTAGCGAACTAATCACGCCCTTCCGGGACATCTACTTCACCGATTCAAGCTATTTTTATAATGCGCACTCCTTGACTGACAAATCGACCTGGCGAGAACTGGCCGGCATCCATGTCGAATATGCGCTGCCCGCTGGGAAACTCGATTCCGAGGAGGCTGTCGCGACGACGCGGAAGGAGATCAAAAGCGCCTTCGATATCGGCAACGAGGAATTCCCCAAAGCCTGGAGCCGCGCCACCCCGCCCGATATCCACCTCACCATGGGCGGCGCCAACGCCGGCTTCACCTCATTGTCCGCCGGTCTGAGCTATCTGCAATCCCATCCCGCCGAAACCGTCTGGGTAATGAACTGGGACGCCCCCAGCCGGCCGCTGGACGCCCAGATCAATGAAAACATGGTGCTACTATTCCTGGCCGGCCCCGACTACAAAACCGGCCGCGCTCCGCTCGCCTGGCTGGGTCAGCCGGCGAGCGCCAAAGTAGAAGGCTACGAACGAAAGGCCGAGTTGCCGCCGCGTTTGGTGCAGGCATGGAAAACGGTGTTCGACAAAGCAGCGGCGCAAGCGCAAAAGCAGGTGATCGACATCGGCTTCATCATCCACGACGCCAACAATGTACACGTCGATTCATCCGATCGCTTGGCCGGGCTAGCGCGCACGGCAACCGAGACGATTCCGGAATTCGATTTCGTCAAACAGACTTTCAACACGCCCGCGCTGTTGGGAGAGATGGGCGCCGGCACCGCGCTGACCAACGTCGCGCTGGCAATTGCCTACGCCAATCACTTCGGAAAGCCCGTGCTTGTGGCCGGCACCACCGATCCCGCCCATCCCACCGCCACGATGGTGACGCCGCCTGCGGTGGTGCGCCCGATCGATCCCGCAAAACCGTGGTTCCGCGCGCGCTCCATCATTCATGCCCACCTGCCTTGGTGGGGCAAACGCTTCGACGCGAAAGACGACATCCAAGGCTATTCCCAATAAATAAAATGCACCAGGGAGCCATCATGCGCAAAGTCATCCGCCTGAACGACCCAACCAGCCACGGCGGCAAAGTCATTTCCGCCGCCCCTCACAGCACCGTGCTGGGCAAGGCCGTGGCGCGCAAAGGGGACCTTTGTTCGTGCCCCATCAAAGGGCACGATGCTTGCACGATCGCCGAAGGCGACGACAACGTTTTGATCGACGGCGTGCCGGTGGCGCTTGAAGGACACAAGACCAGTTGCGGCGCCAGCCTGATATCGACCGTGGCCGAAAGTGGCTGTGGATGAGAGAGATCGCCCAGGCGATTGGCTGGTGCGGTGAATTGTTCGCCAGCCGCTTTCTCGTGCAGTCGGTGACCGAAGTGGTGGAAAGCGCGATCTCGATCCCGCAAGATTCACCCTTCAGCGCGGCCGCTGCAATCTGAGCAGCAACCACGCCAACACCCCCGTAAACCCGGCTATACACGCCAGCACGATCCAGAAGCCCTGCGCATGCTGGGCCAGCGGAATGCCGCCCACGTTCATGCCCAGCAGGCCGGCGATCAAATTGATCGGCAGCGCCATCACCGTGACGATGGTCAGCAGGAACAGGCTGCGGTTGTTGTCTTCGTTGACCTGGGCGGCGATTTCTTCCTGCAGCAGCTTGATGCGTTCCTGCAGCGATGCCAGGTCGGTCAGCACCACCGTGAATTCCTCGGTGGCCTGGCGCAGGTCCTGGCGGTCGTCGGGCGCAATCCAGGGCGGCGGGCGCTGCAGCAGGCGAAACATGGCGGCCGGCTCCGGCGCCAGCAGGCGCTGCAGGCGCACCAGCACGCGGCGCAGGGCGCCCAGGTCTTCTCGCTTGCGGGTCAGGCGGCCGGCCAGCAGCTGGTCTTCGGTGACGTCGACCCGCGCCACCGCATCGCGTACGATATTCACCAAGACATCGGCCTGGTCGCGCAGCAAATGCACCAGCAACTCGACGGGCGAACGCAAGGGCTCGCCGTGGACGACGGCGTGGCGCAGCCGTTCGATCGATTCGAGCGGCTTGCGGCGCGCGCTGATGACGCCGATCGGGGTGACGTGCACCCACAGGGTGGAGATGTCGGCGCTGTCGAAGGAAAAATTGTGCAGCACGTCGTTGACGACCGCGATCAGCGCGCTGTCGTCGATTTCGATGCGGGTCGAGCGCGAGCCCTGGTGCAGCATCTCGTAAAAATTCTCGCCCAGGTCCGCATGACTGCGCAGCCAGCGCTCGCTGGCGGCATTCGACAAATTGAAATGCAGCCAGACGAATTGTCCCGGCAGCGGCGCGCGCATGCGCTCGATGGCGTCGGCCGCGTTGACCGGCACCGCGCCCACGCCCTCGCCGATGACAAATCCCCAGACCAGCCCCGAGTCGTCGGAACCATAACTAAATGATGGCAAGGCCATGTCCATCCTGTTCGAGGCAAATGATGGGCAATTGTAGTTGAACTTCCACTCGCGCTTCTTCGCCTATCGCCGATAGCGGCTCAGCGCGTGTAGGCGCTCACCGAACCGTAGCAGGCGCCGGCGAGCAGCGCCGCCGTCAGCAAGTAGATCTTCCATTTGCCGCGGCCCTGCATCTCCAGGAACAGCCGCAGCACGGTGAACAGGGTGACGGTCGATTGCGCCAGCAGCATTTTCAGGTAGCGTGGAGCGGTCAGGCCGTGGGCGAGGGGCACCGCATCGGGGTCACCGGCGATCGTTGCGTCGTCGAGGGGCATGATGTAATCGAAGCAATACCAACTCAATATGCTCAAAAGCGGCACGCAAAGCACCAGACCGAACAAGCCCCGCTTGCCGTATCGGCGCAAAAGGGGTGACGCCAACAGGATCTGGATCGCATGTGCGGGACCGAATATCAGGGCTACAGCGACGCATGCGAGCACCGCGAACACGGGTGGGAAGATCACCATCATCTGCATCGCATTCCCCTGCGACCGGTGTGGATTGAAGTGCAGGAAATCGACCTTCAGGACGTCCGTGAGGATCCAAAAAATCGTCGCGCATGCGGCAACCACGGCGGTCAGGAAGAGACTTTTGACGAAGCTGGGGATGATGATATTACCGGCTTCGTTAGGTGAAATGTGGTCCCGCATATTCGCCTGCATATGCCTCAAAGACGAAGGTTCCAGAGAATTACGCAAGTGCGTCGATAAAACACTCGGACCATCCATGCTGATTCTCGAGCAAGTCATCGATCTGCGAGGAATCCAGGTCAACCAGCAAAGCCCCCACTTTCAGATGGCCCTTGGCCAACGCCAGCACGCTGAGGATTGCTTGCATGGTCATGGCGTCTGGTGTTGAAGAAAGCTCGGTGACAGCGAGGTCGAACGCATCTCTCCATGCTGCTTCATAACTTTCACGAAGCCAAAGAGGCAAAGGCGGATTATCGATTCGGTGACGTCCCACTTCGATAATTGCAAGCAAACTGTAGAAATTCCAGTCGCGCGACACGGCGGTACGGGCGATCGCCACCAGATGCGGCACTGCGGCGTATGACGCTTCGCCGATATCGCCCTGGTGATGCAGCTCGGACCACAATTGTTCCCAAACGTCCTTACCGTCTCGCAGAGCACGCAGGGCACGGGAAGCGTCGTAGGGAGCGCGATAAGCGCCATGCAGTTGTTGCCACTTCGGATCGTCAAGGCTGAGCATCATTGGGATCGTCACTCGCTCTATCACATTATCGGTTAAATTTTTCATCACTGAGAACGACGGCTAGTCGGAGACCGAACCGACAATCAAGCGATGCTCTTCCTTGCCGAGAAACAGATAAGCGAAATCCCAAAACACGGGATAAGCCGGATGCCCTTCGCTGATTCTCAGGGACTTGATTTCCTGGCTCCAACCGCCGACCTCGGCAACATCAACTCTAATTTCGTCAAGGAGCCTCGCGTACTCATGGGTTCCAAGTGTCACCGGTCCCGGCCCGTCGCCTTCATCGCCGGCAAATCCCAGGCAGTCCGCCATTTCATCCTGCACCTGCGCCAAACTGCAATCCTGGATTTGCTCGGCCACCGTTCCCGGTCCAAGAAGCTGGCGCATGACATCGTCCACGGTCGCAGCATTGTCCGCGGCACAGCAATACCATTTCAGGAATACCGTGTAGTCGATCCCGTCGGATTCCAGCAGTTCAGCCATCTCCGAGAGTAAGGTTTGACTCGTCATATTTTTATCGACGGGCGTGACAGAAATTGGGCGAACCAGGGATTTTCCAAAAATACCCCCGGCACCTCAACGCCCAATGCCGCGCGCCATCAACTCGTCGAGCGCCACCAGTTCGCCGTCGTGCGTGGCGCTCGCGCCGGCGAGGTTGCGCAAGCGCCTGGGATCGACGAACACACGGCCGTCACGCAACGTGACGGGCGACCAGGTCACCGACTCGCCCACCTGGCTGACCACGATCTGCTGCGCGGTCGCGCTGAACGTCGGCCCCCATTCGCCGATGCGGGTTTTGAAAAGACGTCTGCCTTCGCCCGCCTGGCCGCCGTAGACATGGTCGACTTCGACTTCCATTGTCTGGCAGCCGCCACCATTACTGATGCAGACCGACTGCAAGCCATCGGCGCGCGGCGATGGCGTTCCGCACGGCGGCGGACAATCTTCCGTACCCGACGGTTGAAGAATCACCCGCTGCACATGCCCGGAAACGATGACATCCGCCGCGAACGCGGTCGTAGACAGGCACAGCAGCAAGCTTGCGACGGGCAGAACACGGGGCATCGTTGGCTTTCGGTGGACCTTGTTTATCTTGCAATCATACTAAATCCGTCCGCGCCGAAACGCCAGCAAAAATTTCTTCGCCGCCGCCGCGCTCAGCACCGTCACCGCATCGCCGTGATAACTGTACAAAAATTGTGGCCCGCCCAGTCGGTCGGTCAATTTGGCATTCAACAAAAACCGCGACCCTGCCGGATATTTCACGGGGTCGGTCAGTTCGCGCGCCGCGTGTACCGGCAAGCTGGGCGCGAAGGCCTGCCCCGCCATCGGCCGCAGGCGCAGGACGCCGCGCGCGTCCATAAACGATTCAACCGCCACTTCCCGATACGCCCAGCTGTCGCGCGCCATGGTCAGACCGCGGCGACAAGCGCCTTGGGCACCACGCGTGCTTCGCGGATCGGCAGGTTGCACAGGGCGGCGGCCAGGGCCAGCACGATATCGGCGTACCACATCCAGGTGTAATCGCCGAAGTGGACGAAGGACAAGCCGCCCAGCCACGCGCCGAGGAAGCCGCCGATCTGGTGCGACAGCAAGGTCAGGCCGAACAGGGTCGACAGGTAGCGCGTGCCGAACAGTTTGCCGACCAGCCCCGCGGTGGGCGGCACGGTGGCCAGCCAGGTGAAACCAAGGGCGGCGGCGAACACGTAGAAGGTCAGCGGCGTTTTCGGCGAAATCAGGTAGAGGCCGACGATGACGGCGCGGCTGGCGTACATCAGCGCCAGCAGGGATTTCATCCGGTAACGGGTCGACAAGGCGCCCGCCGTCAGGCTGCCGGCGATGTTGAACAGGCCGATCAGGCCCAGCGCCGTGGCGGAGACGCTGGCCGACAGATTGCACAGGGCCACTTCGCCGGGCAGATGGGTGACCAGGAAGGCGATGTGAAAGCCGCAGGTGAAAAAGCCCAGGTGCAGCAGCAGGTAGCTGCGGTCGCGCATGGCGATCTTGACTTGCCGGCCCAGGGTCATTTCTGGCGCGGCGGCAGGAGCGTTTGAAGCGGGTGAGGCTGCCGCGGATTTGGCCAGAAGCGCTGCGCGCGCCTTGGCGCCCTCGCCTTTCGGATCGCGCAACTGCCAGGCCAGCGGAATGGTCAGCAAGGTGGTGGCGGCCATGGTCAGCATGGCGGCGATCCAGCCGGCGCGGCCGATGATGGCTTGCATCAGCGGCGCGAACACGAACTGGCCGAATGAGCCGCCAGCGTTGATGAAGCCGGCGGCGAAGGGGCGGCGCTCGGGCGGCAGCCGCTGGGCGGTGGCGCCTATCAAGATCGAGAAACTGCCGGCGCCGGCGCCGGCGGCGCTCAGGAAACCCATGGTCAGCAGCAGGCCCCACTGGGAGCCGACCAGCGGCGTCAAAGCCAGGCCGCCGGCCAGCATCAGCGCCCCGGCCACCACCACTTTTACCGAACCATATTTATCGGCAATCGCCCCGAACACGGGCTGGGCAGCGCCCCACATGAACTGGCCCACCGCCAGCGCAAAGCTGATCGAGGCGATGCCGAGACCCGTGGACGTGTTGATCGGCGACATGAACAGGCCGGTGGTCAGGCGCGCGCCCATGGTGATCATCAGGATGGCGGAAGCCGCCAGGATCAGCAGCCAGGCGGCGCGTGGCGTCATTTCTTGTTGGTTGGACATTACAGCGCATCCTCGGTGAAATTGGCGATTTTTAAATAGGTGGCGTCGATCTGGCCGTGCAGCGCCTGCACGCCGGGCTCGCCCAGCAGCGCTTCGACGGCATCCTGGGCCGCGCGCCAGGCCTTGTAACCCTGGCGCGTCTTGGCGCGGCCGGCGGCGCTGATGGTGACGATGCGCTGGCGGCTGTCCTCGCCCGCTTCCAGCGTCACCCAGCCGGCGTCGATCAGCGGCTTGAGGTTTCTTGTGATGGTGGTGCGCTCGGCGCCGAAGCGCTCAGCCAGCACCGCCACCGGCATGGCCTCGAGGGCAATGAAATTGAGCAGCACGTACTGCGTGCTTTTCAAGCCCACCGCGGCCAGGTGCTGGTCGTACAGGCGCGACATGGCGCGCGTCAGCTTGCGCAACTTGAAGCAAGTGCAGGACAGGGGCAGGGAAAGGTCGGCAGTCATGGCTAATAAAGCAATCTGTCATTAAATTATAGTGCATCTACACCTGTCATATGCATCATCTTTTGCGCCCCTGGTGTATGGCAGTTTCTGAAAAGTGCTATACAATCGTCCCGTTTTCGCCGTCCCCGCACCTCATGCATTCGTCCATCCACCTGTCCGCCCGCCTGCGCGCCTTCCTCGTTGCGATCCTGATCGTCGCGATGGTGAGTTCGCATTGGCAAGGTCTGGCCCACCGTATCGGCCATGCCTCGCGCATGCTGGGCGGGGCGGATCTGGTCACGCAGGTCGCCGGCACAGTCATCGCGCTGGACGACGAGGCAAGCGCAACATCGTCGCCGCTCGATCATCCAAGCGCCGGCCACTCCTGCCTGGCCTTCGATGCCGCCACCGTTGGCGCCTTCCTCTGCACCTCGCCATTCGTCATCGACGTGCCGCGCTACGCGCCGGTGATGGCAGTATGGCTGGCATTTATTTCCTACCTGGCGCCGTTCACCGCCCATTTCTCATCCCGCGCCCCGCCGCAATCCTGAGCCTTGCAATGATTTACCGATACCTGGCAGCGCCGTTTTCGGCCGCGCCTGGCATGTTCAATGCTTTCTCAAGGATGTACCGTGTCTTACCAAAATTTCCCGCGCACCATCGTGGCAGGCGCCGTCCTGTCCGCTCTCTCTTCCATGGCCTTCGCCGAGGCCGATGTCGATCCTGCGCCAGTCGGCAAGATCACCACCGTCATCGTCACCGCCACGCCCTTCGGCAATGCCGAGGGCGACCAGATTCTCAGCCCCGCCAAGGTATTGTCCGGCGACGATCTGCACAACAAGGTGGGCGGCTCGCTGGGCGAGACCCTGTCGCACGAGCTGGGCGTATCGGCCTCGGCCTTCGGCGCCGGCGCTTCGCGCCCCATCATCCGCGGCCTGGAAGGCTCGCGTGTCAAGGTGCTGGAAAACGGCATGGCCGTGTCCGACATCTCCGGCCTGTCGAACGACCACGCGGTGGCCACCGACGGCCCCACCGCGCGCCAGATCGAAATCCTGCGCGGCCCGGCCGCCCTGCTGTACGGCTCGGGCGCCATCGGCGGCCTGGTAAATGTGGTCAACGACCGCATTCCGACCGCCCTGCAGACGGTGCCGACCGGAGAAATGGAAGGCCGCTACGGTTCAAGCGACCGCTCGGCCAACGGCTCGCTGTCGGTCGACGCCGGCCAGGGGCCGTTCGCCGTCCACTTCGACGCCAGCGCGCGCGATGCCAAGGACTACAAGATTCCCGGCTCGCGTTTCGCCGACGGCCGTCCCGACCCCCAGGACGGCAAGCTGGCCAGCTCCTTCAACCGCCAGCACAGCGTCGGCCTGGGCGGCTCGTACATCGGCGACTGGGGTTTCGTGGGCGCCTCGGCCAGCACCATCGGCAACGATTACGGCATCCCGACCCTGGACGCCTCGCAAATCACCATGCACCAGCAGCGTTTCGACATCGACAGCCTGGTCAAGGAACCGCTGCCCGGTTTCGAGAATTTCAAGTTCAAGAGCGGCTATACCAACTACCGCCACAGCGAACTAGATCTGGAAGGCGTGCCGCAAACCAGGTTCACCAACCGTTCCCTGGAAACCCGCTGGGAAATCAGCCACAAGCCGGTGGCGGGCTGGCACGGCACCTTCGGCATGCAGACCGAAAACACCAATTTCGCGGCGCTGAACGCCGTCGACGGCTCGCCCGACACGGTGCCGGCAACTCTCTCGCGCTCGCACGCCTTCTTCCTGGTCGAAGAGCACAAGCTGGGGCCGCTGGACATGAATGCCGGCGCCCGCTACGAAAAAGTCGAGCGCACGCCGCAAAACAATATCGCCCGCGATTTCAATCTGTCCTCGTATTCGGTGGGCGCGCTGTGGCCCTTCATGGCCGGCTATTCGACCGGCCTGACGGGCTCAGTGGCGCAGCGCGCGCCGACCGCCGATGAACTGTATTCGGGCGGCCCGCACGATTCGACCAACACCTTTGATGTCGGCAACGCCACTTTTGAGAAGGAAACCTCGCGCAATATCGAGTTGTCCCTGCAAAAGACCAGCGGCCTGCTGCGCTGGAAAGCCAACCTATTCCAGAACAAGGTGAAAAACTTCGTCTATGGCCAGATCGACGGCACCCTGGTCGACGACGAAGGCAGTGCCGGCGGCGACTTGCGCCTGCGCCAGTTCCGCCAGGCCAACGCCACCATCCGCGGCGCCGAAGCGGAACTGAGCTACAACCTGGGCCACGACGGCATCTCCTGGCACAGTTTCGTCGACCGCTCGCGCGGCTCGCTGGACGGCGCCGGCAGCTTGCCCCTGCAACCGGCGACGCGCATCGGCGGCGACGTCGGGTACCGAGAAGGACCATGGCGCGCCGGCGTGTCGGTGCTGCACGCGCTCAAACAGGACCGGCTGGCCTCGTACGAAACCACGCCGACCGACGCCTACACCCAGCTCGATCTGAACGTGTCCTACACCCAGCGGGTCGGCAACAACGACCTCACCTATTTTGCGCTGCTGAAAAATGCGCTCAATGAAGACATCCGTTTCTCGACCTCGGTCTTGAAAGATGTGGTGCCGCTGCCTGGACGTAACCTGGTGATGGGCGTGCGTTTGCGCTTCTGATTTTTGCTTGGTGACAGTTCAACGGGCCGGGACGCAGCGCTTCCCGGCTTTTTTATTGGCGCTTTCACCATTAGCTGTGGATTTTCCTCCTGGATTTAAATTCGCTCGCGGTACTGCCGAGTACGCTCTTTGCGTCTGAAAGTTGCCAACAAATGCTTGATGTCGGCCATGGCATCGGACGTGCGATATCGATATCGTCCAGCCTGCGTCAATGCCATCTTGCGTAAAGTTGCAAGCGGTCCCAGCAGTGCGGCGAATTGATTCCTCGTGGCACCACCCACATTTAACGGTGAAAGCGCCTTTTGTGTTGGGCATGCTACATTAGCGTGTATCTACACCTAAATGCACAAGGAGAATCTATGTCTGACACAATCAAGCAAAGCTGGATCGATGAAGCAGCCGCCGTCCAGGCCGCCATGTCCCCACCCGGCGTGGCCGGCCGCGAGACGCTCGCCGGCCGCAGCGGCGCCGACTTCCTCGGCGGCATCCTGCGCGGCGACGTACCGCCGGCGCCGATCGGCGAGCTCATGGGGATGACGCCCATCAAGGCGGTCGATGGCGAATCGTTGTTCCAGGGCACCCCCGGCCCCCAGCACTACAACCCGCTCGGTTCTGTGCACGGCGGCTACGCGGCCACCCTGCTCGACACCGCGGTCGGCTGCGCCATTCACAGCATGCTGCCGGTGGGCAGGGGATATACGACACTGGAGTTGAAGGTCAATTATGTGCGCGCGATTACGGTCAAGACGGGTCCAGTGCGGGCCGAGGGAAAAGTAGTTCACCTCGGTGGACAAACCGCGATCGCGGAGGGCCGCCTCGTCGATGCCAGCGGTAAATTGCTCGCGTTCGCCACCACCACTTGCTTGATTTTCGACATTTAAAGCGCTTTCACCGTTAGCTATGGATGAGGTTGGTTCTGCCGGATTCGGCAGACCGCTCCAGAAAAGTTAGCAACAATCAATTCGATACTACTTGAATCATCGAAGCATTTGTATTAACATGCTTCGATAATCATTGAATTGTGGAAGCGATAAACATGGAGACGAAATCGGTACTCGCCGCCCTGGCCGCCCTCGCCCAGGAAAGCCGCCTGGCCATCTTTCGCCTGCTGGTCCAGCTCGGTCCCGAAGGCATGGCCGCCAGCAAAATCGCCGAGCAGCTCGATATCGCGCCCTCGTCTCTTTCCTTTCATTTGAAAGAGCTCAGTCACGCAGGTTTGATTACTTCGCGCCAGGACGGCCGATTCCTGATCTACAGCGTGCAGTTCGGCGCCATGAACGACCTGCTCGCTTTTCTGACCGACAACTGCTGCGGCGGCGTCCCATGCGATCCCGCCCTGCCCGGCCGCGCCTGCCCCTGAATTGAACAGAAAGAAACTGACGTGAACGTACTGATCCTTTGCACCGGCAACTCCTGCCGCTCTATCCTGGGCGAAGCCACTTTTAATTTCCTGGCCCCGGCGGGATGGCATGCAGTCAGCGCCGGCAGCAAGCCGGCCGGCTTCGTGCATCCCCGTTCGCTGGCGCTGCTCGAACGCGAAGGCATCGCCACCGGGGGCTATCACAGCAAATCCTGGGATGATTTGCCGGTGACGCCGGACATCGTCATCAGCGTGTGCGGCAACGCTGCCGGCGAGGAGTGTCCTGCCTACCTGGGCCCTGTTTTACGCTCCCACTGGGGCGTGGAGGATCCGGCCCACGTTACCGGCACCGACGAAGAAATCGACGCCGCCTTTCTGCACGCCTACCGCACCCTGCGCACCCGCATCGAGGTCTTCCTGCAGCTGCCGCTGGATGAACTGAAAATCGACCGCGCACGCCTGAAGGCCGAGCTCGACCGCATTGGCGCGCTGCAACCATGACGCTGGCCCGACGCCTGGTGGCCGAAGGACTCGGCACCGCCCTGCTGCTGGCCGTGGTGGTGGGCTCCGGCATCATGTCAGAGCGGCTGGCGGGCGGCAACGTGGCGATTGCGCTGCTGGCCAACGCCATCGCCACCGGGGCCGGGCTGGTGGCCTTGATCCTGATGTTCGGCACCATCTCCGGCGCGCACTTCAATCCCGTGGTCACGCTGTCCGAGGCGTGGCAAAAGAACGTCCCGGCCAGCGAAGCGCTGCCCTACGTCGCCGTGCAGGTAGCGGGCGCCTTTGCCGGCGTGGCGGCTGCCCACGGCATGTTCGACCAGGCGCTGTTCGCCGCCTCCCAGCAGGTGCGCAGCGGCCCGGCGCAATGGTGGAGCGAATTCGTCGCCACTTTCGGCCTGATCGGCGTGATCATAGGCTGTTCGCGCAGCCGGCCTGCGGCCACGCCGTTCGCCGTCGCGGCTTACATCACGGCCGCCTACTGGTTCACCGCATCGACTTCGTTCGCCAATCCGGCCGTGACCCTGGCGCGCGCCGCAACCGACACTTTTGCCGGCATCCGCCCGAGCGACGCTCTTGGCTTCATCGTGGCCCAACTGGCCGGAGCCACGGCCGCCACGCTGGTGTTCTGCTGGCTGTATCCGGCCGCGCCCGCGGGCGCGACGGTCGCCGGCACCGTGCCGCCCGGCGATTTCGCCGATACCCACATCGAACAAGCGAGAAGCCAATGACCCTGCCGAACCTGCCCAACATTGACGCCGCGCTACTCGACATACCCACCCTGGAAAAGCTCGCGCCAGTGGGCGACTTGAACCATCCGCCGCGCATCCTGATGCTGTACGGCTCCTTGCGCGAGCGCTCGTTCAGCCGTTTTCTCACTGAAGAAGCGGCGCGCATTCTCGAACATTTCGGCGCCGAGGTGCGGATATTCAATCCCATGGACTTGCCGATGGCGGGCAGCGTCGCCGACGATCATCCCAAGGTGGCCGAGTTGCGCGAACTGTGCCTGTGGTCGGAGGGCCAGGTCTGGTGCAGCCCTGAGCGCCACGGCACCGTCACGGCGGTGATGAAAAATCAGATCGACTGGATTCCGCTGGAAATGGGCGCGGTGCGGCCCAGCCAGGGCCGCACCCTGGCAGTGATGCAGGTGTGCGGCGGTTCGCAGTCCTTCAACGTGCTCAACACCTTGCGCCTGCTGGGCCGCTGGATGCGCATGTTCACCATTCCGAACCAGTCGTCGGTGCCGATGGCGTATAAGGAGTTCGACGAGGAAGGCCGCATGCGGCAGTCGGGCTACTACGAGCGCGTGGTGGACGTCATGGAAGAATTGTTCAAGATGACCCTGCTGTTGAGGGGACGCACGGCGTATCTGACCGACCGTTACAGCGAACGCAACGAGCGCTCCGTGCGGGCGATCAGCGCGCAGGTCAAGAAAATATAGAAGACCACGGCTGCCGCTGCGATTGAAGTCGGCACATGTTAGACTCCAGCAAACTTGTCCTTCCGACCAGCGATGTCGACGATGACGCTGGCGGTGCAAAACATCATCATCTTCCGTTCTGGAGAATGCATTTGGCGGGAGAAAAAACCTGGCGTGGCATCGCCGCCGGCGTGCTGGCCGGCGCGCTGTGGGGCGTGGTGTTCCTGACGCCGGCGCTGACACCCGGCTTCACGCCCCTGCAACTGTCGGCCGGCCGCTACCTGGCATATGGCGTGTTCGCCGCCGTCCTGATCGCGCCCTCCTGGCGCCGCCTGCGCGCACGCCTGCTCGGGCGCGAGTGGCGCGCGCTGGTCTGGCTCAGCTTCGCCGGCAACATCTTTTATTACGTCTGCCTGGCGCAAGCCGTGCAAGGGGGCGGCGTCGCCATGGCGGCGCTGGTGATCGGCTTTCTGCCGGTGGCGGTCACCGTGGTCGGCAGCCGCGATCACGGCGCCGTGCCGCTGCGGCGGCTGATTCCATCCCTGCTGCTCAGCCTGGCGGGCCTGGCCTGCATCGGCTGGCAGTCGCTGGCGGCAAGCAAACACGGCTCCGCACTCGGCCTGCTGTGCGCGTTCGGCGCGCTGGCGTCGTGGACCATTTATGCGGTCGGCAACAGCCGCTGGCTGGCGCGTCTCGACGGCGTCTCCAGCCACGAGTGGAGCCTGCTGACCGGCGTGGTGACGGGCGCCGCCGCGCTGCTGCTGGCGCCGTCCGCCTTTTTCACCAACGCTGGCGCGCACACGCTGGCGCAGTGGCTGCTGTTTGCCGCGGTGGTGACCGGGGTGGCACTGTTCTGTTCCGTCATCGGCAACGGCCTGTGGAATGTCGCCTGCCGCGCGTTGCCGCTGACCATGATGGGCCAGATGATCGTCTTCGAAACCATCTTCGCCGCCCTCTACGGTTTTATCTGGGAGCAGCGCGGCCCCACCCTGCTGGAAGGCGCTTCGCTGGCGCTGTTGATCGCCGGCGTGATTTCCTGCGCATCGGCGCACCGGGCCGACGATGGCTTGCCGCCGGAAAGCGCCCACCTTGCCTAGCGCCCGCCGATTCGATCACGGCGCCGCGCCCACGGTGGCCGCCCTGTTGGGCCTGGTATCGGTGCAGACCGGCGCCGCCATCGGCAAGTCGCTGTTTCCCCTGGTCGGTCCGGAAGGGGTGGCGGCCCTGCGCATCGCGATGTCGGCAGTGGTGCTGGGCCTGCTGTTGCGGCCCTGGACCATCTGGGGGCAGGCCAAATGGCGAGATCTGCTGGTGTACGGCCTGATCATGGGCCTGATGAACCTGCTGATCTACCGCGCCTTCGCCACCATCCCCGTCAGCATCGCCGTCGCCATCGAGGTGATCGGTCCGCTGGGCGCGGCCCTGATCGCCTCGCGCCGCCGCATCGACCTGTTGTGGATCGCCCTGTCCGCCTGCGGCCTGTTGCTGCTGCCGCTGGGGGCGTATCGCGGCGGCCTCGATCCTGCCGGGGTCGCTTTCGCGCTGGGGGCGGCGCTGTGCTGGGGCATGTACATCTTTGTCGGCGCCCGCATCGCCCATCACGGCAACCAGGCGGTCGCCACCGGCATGCTGGTCGCCGCCGTGTTCGTCGTGCCGCTGGGCGCGGCCCAGGCCGGCAGCGTGCTGCTGACGCCGCATGTGCTGGCGATCGGCCTGGGCGTGGCTTTGCTGTCGAGCATGCTGCCATACCTGCTCGACATGTTCGCCATGCGCTATCTGCCGGCCAATGTGTTCGGCGTGCTGCTCTCCGCGTCTCCCGCGGTCAGCGCCCTGGCCGGCTGGGTCGTCCTGCACGAGACGCTCAGCCTGCTGCAATGCGCGGGCATCGCCTGCATTTCGGCGGCTTGCGCCGGGATCATGCTCAGCCGCAAAGGGCGGCCCGCCACGGCCGGCTAAAAGTGCTGGCGCGCAGCCCCCCGGCGCTGCCGCGTTGCCACACCAGCGCGCCCCCTTGCGCATCCTGGTGGTCGACGACAATGAAGATGCGGCGCACATGCTGGGCATGTATCTCGAAACGCTCGGCAATCACGTGATGATCGAACACGGCTCACGCCTGGCGCTGGCCAGCGCCAGGCAGGAACAGCCCGATGTCTGCATCCTCGACATCGGCCTGCCCGACATGGACGGCAACCAGCTGGCCCGCGAACTGCGCGCCGCACCGGAAACCGCGCACGCCCGCCTGATGCCGTGACCGGCTACAGCCAGGACCAGGACCGGAAAAAGGCGATGGTGGCGGGTTTCGACGATTACCTGGTCAAGCCGGTGGATATGGGGAAGCTGGCGGATTTGTTGAGGCGGCACCGCGAGTGACCGCGGCCAGGCGATCGGTCGACGGATGGGCTGCAGGACACGCGCAGGAAACGGGCAAAAAGCGGGAAGAATTGGAAGCGCCGCTGGAATGATAGTCGCCGATGGCATTGCGGTCGGACCCGCCGAGGCGCTGGCTTAAGCTCAAGCATGATGGCAAGTCGTTTTCGCCATGCCACACCATCACAACGCTCAGTTCAAGGGGCGTAGCAATCCGCAAAAAACGTCCGCCATGGAAGCCCCCGCTACCGCCACCGGCACCGGCTTGCACCGGGCGGTGCGCCAAGTGCGAAGCGACGAACTGACGGTGTGGGAGGGGTTCAAAACCTGCGTCATCTCGCGACACCACCGCGCGCTGCGAACAAGCGCTCGATACGTGCAACAAGACGCTGCGAGCGTTTGATATCATCCATGGAATTCGGGATGGTCGCGGCCAATTGCAGAACACGCTCATGATCGACCATGCCGTGCTCGACCATGGATTGCGCGAACTCGATATCCTTCTCGCGTCCAGCGGCCATTTTCGAGACAAACAGATCGTGCGGATCAAGGCATAGGCCGGTGACTTTCTCCCCAGTTGCGCTGAATGCGTCGACATTGATCAGGCGGCTCTTCCACCCTTTGGGCAACACTGCCGTTTTCTCCGACACGGGGTCAACGTATATCCCGTGAGTGCGGTGAAAATCGCTCAGTTCGCCGATGGAATTAAGCTTATCGGTCAACCGCGGCTTGTTCTTCGCAATTAAATCAGCTTCGGTGGACCAAAGCAATTCCTGCGGAGCATGGGGAAATTTTCCTAAAATAGACTGGCTGCCGATGACGATGAACTGGTTGTCGCCCACAATTTGCGCCGACGCGCGCAGCAGGTGCTGAAGTTGTTCGAAATTCAAATTGCCTCCACTTCAGCCTGTTCCAGCAGCCCGGCATACGGGGCGGACTGACGCAGCCGGTTCGAATGCTGGTCTTCAGATGTCATGACTGCAATTAGGCGTTCATCGCTTCCCTGACTGAGCACCTCACGCCATTCATCGAAAGCCGACACCCAGACGCCGTTGTTTTGCCATCGATCCAGATTGCCCAGGCTGTGCTGGCGAATCATAGCCAGCGAAAAACACTCGATAATGCGCCTGGCCATGAGAAGTTTGCGGCGGTCCTGGACGTCTTGCTGGTTAACCGCGGTGGCTGACATTCCCAGCTGTACGGTAACCCCCCTGATCGTCACGTCACGCCGCACACGGCCGCCGAGGCGCCGTTTCACCTCGTTTACCCCTTCTGCAACATCCGAGACCGCGGGACGAATGTAGAGGCCATAACCGGCCCGCAGCAACACTTTCTCATGCATAAGCTGGTTCAGTGCGCGGCTTAACTGGCGGTAGGTGGCGCCAAGGCTCGCAAAGTCGTCACGCAAGAATACGTTTTTTCGCGATCGCCTGATCGTGGATTTCAAACGTTCGGTAAGTGTCGCCTGCATCTGCCCGCCCTGTCAACATGAGACATTCAATGTCCCATGTTGACATAATCTCGAAGACTAGGTCAAGGAGTTTTCCCGCACTGCCCGGACACATGTATGCCATCAAATATGGGCACAGCACGGCCGCTCGGACGAAGTTAAACGGCAGCCAATCCCCGCAAAATAATCCCCGCATGCTGCACCGCCAGCTTCTCCAGGTCCGGCGCATACGGGCTGTCGCTGCCGAACACCTCGTGAAACAGCATGCCCATGATCATCGGTCCCATGATCGACATCGCCAGCAATTGCGGTTCGGCGGCGATCAGGCTGGCGTCGCCGTGCGACTGCGCGCGGGCGATCAGGCCGGCCAGGAGACGCATCACGCGCGCCACCACTTCGTCGTGCCAGATTCTCGCCAATTGGGGAAAAGCGCGGCTTTCGGCCAGCACCATGCGCAGGATGGCAGGGATGCGGCTGTCGCCCATGCGGCTGGCGGCGCGCATCAGCAGCATGGGGATCAGGTCGGCCAAAGTGGCGTTACCCGCACTGCCCGCCTGTTCGATGGCGGCCAGATTCGCTTGCAGGGCTTGCTGCACCACTGCTTCGAACAATTGCTCCTTGGTGTCGAAGTAGCGGTACAAGGTGCCCTTGACGATGCCGGCCCGTTTGGCGACGTCGCTCAGCCTGGTGGCGGCGTAGCCTTTCTCGACGAATTCGTCCATCGCCGCATCGACGATTTCAGCGGGGCGCGCTTCCTTGCGGCGCGTCCATTTGAGAGCCGTTTCAGTCATGCGGCCACACCGGTTTCCTTCTTCATCGACAAACCGCGGCTGGCCAGGTATTGCTCGAACGTGTCGATCGACGCATGGGGGTCGGCCAGGGCGACATAGGTGTCGGGCCGCAGCAGGTAGGCGGCGTCGCGCGCCAGGCCGGCCTCGCGGTAAGCGGCATCCCAGGCGAACACCCGCAAGGCGATGCCATGCCGCTCGCAGCACGCTTGCAGGGCCGCGGTGGCGCTGCCGTAGACCTGCACTTGCCAGCCGATTGCCGGCAGCGGCGCGAAATTGTCAGGCGCGCCCATGCTTGCCGCCACCCACGGCATGCGGTCGCCGCCCTTGACGGCGCCGGCACTGCCCTCGCTCAAGGGACTGGCGCGGTAATGCAGCATGGTCTGCGAGATCACGCGGAACATCATTTCGCGCGCCGTGTCGACCTGGTAGGCAAAACCCATCAGGGCGGGGGCGATGCGGGTCTTGACGAAATCGGCGAAATTGCCCTCGCTGGTGACAAAGGTGAACAGGCGGTCGGTGGTGTCGACCAGCCGGCGCGCGAAGGCCTGGCGCTCGGCCTGGTAGCTGTCGAGCAGGCTGTCGGCGGCCTGCCCCTTGAGCACGGCGGCCAGCTTCCAGGCCAGGTTGGCGGCGTCGAGGATGCCGGTGTTCATGCCCTGCCCGCCTGCAGGACTGTGCACGTGGGCGGCGTCGCCCAGCAGAAAGCTGCGCTGGTGGCGGAAGGCGTCGGCGACGCGGTGGTGTACCCGGTAGGTGGAGAACCAGTTGACCTTGTCGACATTGACCCCCAGGCTGTGCAGCGCCGTGTGGCCGACGTCGTCGAAAGTCAGGTTCTCGGGGTGCTCGGCACGCTCGTCGCGAACAGTGCCGATCAGGCGATATTTGTCGCCCTCGCCATAGGCCAGCAGCAGCACGAAATCGGCGTGGTCGAAGGCGATATGGATTTCGCCGCGCGGCTCGACCGCCTTGATGTCGACGTCGGCGACATAAAACACCTGCCGGTAGGTACCGCCCTGAAAATCGGCGCCGATGCTGTGCCGCACCAGCGAGCGGGCGCCGTCACAGCCGGCCAGGTAACGCGCCTGGCGGATTTGTTCGCTGCCGTCCGGCAGGCGCAGGCGCGCGCTGACGTGGTCGGCCTGGTCGTCGAACGAGATCAGCTCGGTCTGGCGCTCCACCTTCACGCCCATCTCGGCCAGGCGCCGCTCCAGCAGGCGCTCGTGCTGATCCTGCGGGTAGATCAGCACGAAAGGATAGGGACTGAGCGTGGCGCCCGCATCGCCCAGCGCGAGATGGGCCTTGCGTTTGCCGAGCGCCCACATGTTGATGGCGGGATTCCTGTGGCCGGCGGCGATCACGCTGTCGGCGATGCCGAGCTGGCGGTACAGCTCGAGCGTGCGCGCCTGCACCGCCATCGCCCGCGAAGTCTCGCCGGCGGACACGCTCTTGTCGATGATGCGCACGGCGATGCCCTGCGCGGTCAGCCACAGCGCCAAAGCCAGGCCGGTCGGGCCGGCACCCACGATCAATACGTCGTCCATCGCGCTCTCCTCAAAAGAAATGACTCGAAAGTCATTTTATCGGGAAATCGTCACGCGTGGCGAGATACATCTGCAATCGTGCTGCGGCCCCGCAGGGCAGCATGCAGCGGCAGTTGCCCATGAATTGATAATCTTTATATAACGAAAATACTATTCTATCGAGATATGCATTATTACTTCAAGAGGATTTAAATTAATGTTGAACATTGTTATCCGGACTGAATAATGCGCCGTCGCACATCCCTGCAACACAGGCCGGTTCTACGCAATGATATGTAACGTGGCGATCGTCGATAATCCTTGAGTTCCTAATATTGTTATGCTAAGTTTATCGCAGCCCTTCGCTAAATGATTCCCTAATCATCCACCTCTTCAGAGAAGCGGTGAGATCATGCGCGCATTCATCATTTTGCTTCTTTCCCTGCTGTCCGCCTTCCCGAGCAGGGCCATGGCGGCCGACGACAAGCGTCCTCCTGAAATCCAATCACGTGTGGCGCTGATTATCGGCAATACGAATTACGTTAATGCATTGCCGCTTAAAAATCCCGTCAATGACGCCAACGATATGTGCGCGGCATTTCGCAAACTGGGCTTTGAAGTTATTTGCCGACTCGATATTGTCAGCAAGCGGGAATTCAAGGATGCCATTTTTGAATTCACTGGCAAGATCAATCACAATACCGTGGCGGCGTTTTATTACGCGGGGCACGGCTTGCAAATCGACGGTGTCAATTACATGGTACCGACCGGCGCGGAACTGCGCGCCAAGAGCGATATCGAAGACGAAAGCGTGCAGATCAATTACCTGATGCGCGAGCTGGAGGGGCGCGACGCGGCGTTGAATATTTTCTTTATCGATGCCTGCCGCAACAACCCGCTGACCAGTCCCATACGCGGCTATGTGCCGATGCTGGGGCTGGCGTCGCAACAGTACTCGCCGCGCAACAGTATCGTTACCATGTCGACTGGCGCCGGCCAGTTGTCCCTGGACGGCAACAACCGCAACGGCACCTTCACCAAGAACCTGGTGGCCCATATCGGCACGCCGAACCTGTCTTTCGATGACATGTTCAAGGCGGTCAGCAAGGGTACGCATGCCGACGCCAGCCGTTACGGCTTGCAGCAAGAACCGCAGATCACCTCCTCCTACGCGGAAAAATTCTGCCTGGCAGGCTGCGACGAGGGCATGGCCGCGCGCCAGGAGGCGCTCGTCAAAACCCGCACTGCCGAACTGAGCCGGCTGGAAACCACCATCGCCGCCACCAAGGCCAAGCAGGTCGAACTGGATGCGCAGCAGAGTTTGCTGGCGAAGAAACGCGCCGAACTCGATGCCTTGTCGAGCAGCCTGGAGAGCGTCCAATCCCGGCAGGACGAGCTGGAACGGCGGCGCATCCAGGTGGCCCAGCGCGAACGCGAACTGGACAAGATCGGCGCCGACATCAAGGCCTCGACAAGCCAGCTGAACGATCTCGAAACCGTGCGTCTGTCGCTGCTGAAAAAGCAGGAGGAAGTCGACCGCATGCGCAAATCGCTGGCCGTGCAGCAGGCGAAGATCGAAGAGACCAACAAGGAAATTCAGACCCGGTCGATCGTCCTCCCCGAGAAAAAGCCCAAACCGGTCGACGTGTTACCGGCTTTCTGACCCGGTCTGCCCGGCCTTGCCGGTGCTCGCAGGCTCTGCGCTTGCAATCCCTCTGTTGCAGTCCCGCTGTTGCAGTCCCGCTGTTGCAGTCTCGCTGTTGCAGTCTCGCTGTTGCAGTCTCGATGTTGCAGTCTCGCTGTTGCAGTCTCGCTGTTGCAGTTTCGCTGTTGCAGTCCCGCTGTTGAATCCTCCACTGCGCCATCCACCTTACGGGAAACTCATGAACAAAAGAACAGTTGCGTGCATCGCCTTCATCGCTTGCGCCCTGCCCCTTTGCGCCGCCAGCCAGGCCCAGGAAACGCCCTCGCCCACGCAGTTCAGCGTCGGCCTGAAAGTCTGGAACGCGTCGTGGTCGTCGTACTTGCCAGCCGCATACGGCGGGGTCAACGCGGCCGGTCAGCCGGTGCTGGGGCAAACTTTCGATTCGGTGGAAGGCGACCGCCGCACCAATGTGTTGCCGCAGATCGGCATTCGGCATGACAAATTTTTCATGTCAGCCAGCTATGGCCGCTTCAACAGCAATTTCACGGTTGCCGGCAGTCCCTTGCCGGTGGCGCCAGGCACCTCGCTGATCACTTCGCGCACCGATCACTTCACCCGCCGCGAGAGCGACCTCGCCATCGGCTACTACGTCACACCGGAACTGGTCCTCACACTCGGCTACAAGCGCGCCGTCGAAGACCGCGACACCCGCCTGGGCGTGGCACCGCAGAGTGCACCTTTCCTGGAAAACAAGGCGAATGCCTTGCTGCTCGGCGCCTCCGGCAGCTTTCCGGTGCAGGGCGCGCTACGCCTGTATACCACCGCCGGCTACGGCCCGGCCAGACTGAAAACCCGTTTCGCCGATCCCACCATCGCCGGTATCGACGCCAACGGCCGCTACCTGATCGGCGAGATCGGTTTCAGTCACCCGCTGCCCCTCGCAGGGGGCTGGCTGCGTGGCGTCAGCGCGTCCTTTGGCTATCGGACCCAGACGGTCAAGGCGGACAGCCGCAACAGCATCGGCAACGAAAACCGCGATCTGCGCGACGTGCGCGACGGGCTGGTGTTTTCGGTGACGGCCAGCTTGTGATCCGCAGCGGGGTTACGCTGCCGGCGCCTTGATCAGCATGCACACGGCTTCGGCAGCCATGCCCTCTTCGCGGCCCAGGTAGCCGAGGCGCTCGTTGGTCTTGGCCTTGACGTTGACCTGTTGCGGCGAGACGCCGATGTCTTCGGCGATGCGCGAGACCATCTGCGCGATGTAGGGCGACAGCTTCGGCTGCTGGGCGATCACGGTGGCGTCGATATTGCCGATGGTGTAGCCGGTGGCGACCACCCGGTGCGCCACTTCGCGCAGCAGGGTGCGCGAATCGGCGCCGGCGAACATCGGGTCGGTGTCCGGGAAGTGCTTGCCGATATCGCCCAGGGCGGCGGCGCCCAGCATCGAATCGATGATGGCGTGCAGCAGGACGTCGGCGTCGGAGTGGCCGAACAGGCCGAGGCGGTGCGGAATGGTGACGCCGCCGATGACCAGTTTGCGGCCCTCGACCAGGGCGTGGCAGTCATAACCGGTGCCGATGCGGAACGGTGGGGTTGGGTTGTAGGATGCGAGTGCCATGTCAGTTCACAGTGTGGTGGTGTGGGTTGAAGTTTCGGTCGCGGCCGCGCTCGCGCTTGCGGACAAATACATCGCGGCGATCTCGATGTCGCGCGGCAGCGTCACTTTCAGATTACGGGGATGGCCTTCGACCAGCAGCGGCGAAAGCCCGAGTGCTTCGACGGCGCTGGCGTCGTCGGTGACGGATGCGGCGGCGCCGCCTTCGCGGGCGGCGAGCAGCGCGCGCCGCAGCAGGGAAAAGCGGAACATCTGCGGGGTCTGCGCCAGCCACAGGCCATCGCGCGGCAGCGTTCGTAAAATGTCGCCGGCCTGCTTGACGGTGTCGACCACCGGCAGCGCCAGCAGGCCGCCGACCGGGTGCACGCCGACATCGTCGATCAATTTTTGAATCAGGGCGGCATTCAAGCCCGGGCGCGCGGCGTCGTGCACCAGCACCCAATCGTCGTCATGGACCTCGTCGGCGATCGCCTGCAAGCCATTCAGGATGCTGTCCATGCGGGTGGCGCCGCCACGGCGCAGCACCGAGACGCCCTCTCCCAGCGGCCCGGCGACGGCGTCGATCTGGCCGTCTTCCTCGCTGACGACGACAAAGGTATGGGCGATGGCGCCGCAGGCAAGGAAGGCCTTGACGGTGTGCGCCAGCATGGGCGCGCCGCCGATATTCATATACTGTTTGGGGCCGTCGGCCTGCATACGTGCGCCGACGCCGGCTGCGGGGATCAGGGCGAAGTAACGCGGTGTGGTGCCAGGCATGCTTTTCATCGGGTTCTTTGACGGCTCAATTGGAACTGTACCTCACCTTTGCAAACTTTGCTAAGGCGGGCATACTCTTGCGGCGAATCGATCGGCGTTTGCAAAGCCTCCACTTGCGCCATGGCCGCTTTGATAAACGGCATCCAGCGCTGGTTCATTTCCTGATCCAGCAGTGCCCTGGCCTGACCGGCCGGCGCATACAGGGGCGTCTTGATAAAACGCCGGTCCAGCGCGGCGCGCACTGTCACTTCCACTTTCGGCAGATGGTCCAGGTAGACCTTGAGATGTCTCATCTCGTGGGCAAGTATTTGCTCATACGCACAAGTACCTGGGGCGAACTCGCTGCCGACGTAAATCACGATGGGCACATACGACAGTTTCACGGTCACGGTGGGGGCGATGCATTCGGTGCCGCTGGACTTGTCGAGCAGCAGGCGCCCGCGCAGGCCGATGCCGATGCGCGATTCGGCGCGGGTCAGGCCGAGCACGTAGCCGCGGCCCTGGCCCTTCAGCGCGGTCAGCGATCGATAGGAACGGGAGTTGTCGACCGACCAGCCATTGTCGCCCGCTTCCACCACCGCCACCGTGCTGCCGATGCTGTTCTCGCAACGGTTCTGGAAGCTGGCAGCCGCGCATGCCCCAGGCGCCAGCAGGCAGGCCGCCGCCGCCACTGCGATGATGTTCACAAGGCGGTCAGCCTGGCGTCCAGCTTCCCGCGATGATTTTTTCGAGCCAGAAGGTGCCGATGACGGTTTTTACGTCGGTGATTTCGCCGCGCTGCACCATCGCCAGCAGTTCCGGCACGGTGGCGGTAAACGTTTCCAAAAATTCGCCTTCATCGAGCTGCGCTTCACCGGCCGTCAGGTCGCGCGCCAGGTACAGGTCGAGGTGCTCGTCGGAATAGGCGATGGCGTTGTGAATGGTGCAGACGAAATCCCAGCGCGCCGCCGTGTAACCCGTTTCTTCCTGCAGCTCGCGCTTGGCGCAGGCCAGCGGATCTTCACCCGGGTCGATTTTACCGGCCGGGTACTCGGTAAAGATTTTGTCGTTCGGATAGCGGAACTGGCGCTCCAGCAGCACGCTGCCATCCTCGAACAAGGGCAGGATCACCACCGCGCCCGGATGGCGGATGAATTCGCGCGTGGTCTCGGCGCCGTCCGGCAGGCGAATGCGGTCCCTGGTGACTTTTAAGAAGCGGCCGTCATAGGCAAGCTCCCCGTCGATGCGGGTTTCGGTGAGGCGGTCTGACATGGAAACTCCTGAAAAAGGAAGGTCGATCAAGCGCGACGTTTTCTCAGGTAGCGTAGCACGAAGCCGGGGAAAGCGAGGGTGACGAACAGGGGAACGGTGAGCATATAAAACTCTTTGGCTTGCTCGAACACGCCGCCGATGCGGCCTTCCAGCAAACGGGCGATCAGGCCGACCACCACGTAGAACACCGCCAGTTCCACCAGGCGCAGCCAAAGGGGCTTTGGACTGCGCCGGGGAATCACACCGAACAGATTGTCGGAGATGAAAGGCAGATTGGCGAGCAGCAGCGCGATCGCGATCAGCAGCCAGCTCGCCAGGGTAACGGACATCAGCTACCGAGGGTCTTGGTCATGGCGTGCAGGCAGGCCGTCAGCAGCGAGCCAGGCACCACGCCCAGCAGCACGATGGCGACGCCATTCACCGACAGCATGGCGCGCATGTCGGCAGGCACGACGATCGGCGAAGCATCGACCGCTTCGTCGAACCAGATGGTCTTGACGATGCGCAGGTAGTAGAAGGCGCCGATCAGCGAGAACATGACGGCGACCACCGACAGCCACACCTGGCCGGCGTCGACCACCGCTTGCAACCCCGCCCACTTGGCCATGAAGCCCCTCATCGGCGGCACACCGGCCAGGCAGAACATCGGGACGGTCATGCAGCTGGCCAACCACGGGCTGCGCTGGCCCAGGGCTTCGCAGTCTGCCCTGGTTGCGCTTGTGCGACCCGGCCACGCACGC